>Ga0184612_10000265_pt1 | contig 23770 bp, 28 predicted proteins | sample PLM3_60_coex_FD_133163 | JGI IMG/M metagenome (GOLD analysis project Ga0184612, IMG submission 133163) | Groundwater sediment microbial communities from an aquifer in East River, Colorado, USA - PLM3_60_coex | ecosystem: Environmental > Terrestrial > Soil > Riparian zone | place: USA: East... | reverse complement strand
CGGGTTCGCGTCGCGTCGTCCAGCGTCAGCTCCGGCATCGCGAGTGTTTCGAGGTAGCCGCGCATCGCGGTCACCGGTGTCGTCAACTCGTGTGAGACGTCGGCCAGCAGCTGACGGCGGACGCGGTCGGACTCGGCCAGCGCGTCGGCGCGAGCCGACAGATCCCTGGCCATGTGATTGAACGCCAGGGCCACCGCGGCGATCTCGTCGCCGCCGCGCTCCGGCGCACGGGCGGTGAGATCGCCGGCACCAAACCGGCGCGCCGCCATTTCGAGATCGCGCAGGCGCCGGCGTGCGGGCCCAAAGATCAACACGGATGTCAGCACCGTGCCGACGACGAGTACGACGCCCGCCACGAGCGCCAGAAGCGGCGCGTATCGGCCAAGCAGGAAGCCGAACGGCGGCTGCGGCGGCACGACGACGACGCCGACGAGCCGCGCCCCATTCACTCGGTCGCTGCGGCTGAAGCCTAAGGCGACGAGAGCCGCGAAGAGCGGCGTGGAGGCCTGCAGGACCGCGGCCAGCCCCGAGTCGAGTCGCTGCTCGCTCCAGGCGAGCAGCCAGAAGGGCAGGGAGGCGTTGAGGAGGCCCAGGACGACGAGAGGAAACGCGTAGCGCCGCAGGCCGGCCCAGAGCCTGCGCCACCCGATCATGAACGGCACCACCGGGAGCAGCGTGAGGGTCGCCACGAGCACGCGACCGAAGACGACTACCTCGGGGGTCACCTCATCGACGGCCACCTTGATGAACATGAACGAGGAGCCCCAGATCGCCGCGAGGGCGAGCAGCATCAGGAGATGGCGCCGGCTCACAGGTGTAGAAACGTAGCCGGGACACGTCTTCTGCCCCGGATAGACTCGGACCCTTGACGCAGGTCGCGGCCGAACAGCCACTCCATCGCACGCTGGGACTGACCGACGGGGAGCTCGACCGCATCCGCGAGCTGCTCGGACGGCACCCGAACGACTTCGAGCTGGCGGTCTTCTCCCTGCTCTGGTCCGAACACTGCGGCTACAAGCACTCGGCTCTCCTCCTCAGGCGGCTTCCTTCCCAAGGAGAACGCGTCCTGCAGGGCCCAGGTGAGAACGCCGGCGTGATCGATGTCGGCGAAGGCGAGGCAGTGGCCTTCAAGGTGGAGTCCCACAACCACCCCTCGGCGGTCGAGCCGTTCCAGGGAGCGGCGACCGGCGTCGGCGGAATCCTCCGCGACATCGTCGCGATGGGCGCGCGTCCGATCGCGATCCTGGACGGGTTGCGCTTCGCAGAGCCGGATCACCACTTCCGCCACGCTGTCGCGGGAATCGGTCATTACGGGAACTCGTGCGGCGTCGCGACCGTCGGCGGCGAGTCCGTCTTCGACGAGGCGTACCGGGACAACTGCCTCGTCAATGCGATGTGCGTCGGGCTATTGCCGGCGGACCGCGTCACTCGTGCACGTGCTACCGCAATCGGCGCGCACGTCGTCCTTTACGGTGCGACGACCGGCCGCGACGGCATCGGTGGGGCGTCGGTGCTCGCGAGCGCCGAGCTCGGCGAGGACGATCCGGACAAGCGGCCTTCGGTGCAGATCGGCGATCCGTTCACGGGCAAGAAGCTGATCGAGGCCTCGCTCGAGCTCGTCGAGGGCGGCCTCGTCGAGTCGCTGCAGGATTGCGGCGCCGCCGGACTCGCTTCCTCCCTCGCCGAGATGGCGCGAGACGGGGCGGGAATCGACGTCCACCTCGACCGCGTACCGCTTCGCGAGGTCGCGCTGGAACCGTGGGAAATCATGATCTCCGAGTCGCAGGAGCGGATGGTCGCGGTCGTGCGCCCGCAGATGCTCGAAGCAGTGCAACGCGTCTGCACGAAGTGGGAGCTCCCCTGTACGGCGATCGGCGACGTCACCGATACCGGCGAGCTGCGCGCATTCTTCGAGGACGAGGCGGTGGGTGCGATCCCCGCGGGCTTCCTGACGGACGAGTGCCCGCGCTACGAGCTGGAGAGCGAGCCCCACTCGCTCGAGTATGTCGAGCCGTCTGCAGAGAACAGCCGCTCGAAGGCTTGGATCTACGAGCAGTACGACCAGCTCGTCGGCTCGCGCACAGTGCGCCGTCCCGGCCTCGACGGAGCAGTCCTGCGTCTGAAGCCGTCACTCCGCGGCCTGGCGGTGTCGCTGCAGGGACCGCCCCCGGGCGAGCGCGATCCGTTCCGAGCCGGCCTCCTCGCCGTGCTCGGCGCGGCACGCAACGTCGCGTGCGCGGGGGGCGAGCCCTTGGCGCTGACGGACTGCCTCAACTTCGGCAATCCCGAGAAGACCGAGATCGCCTGGGAGCTCGAGCAGGCGATCGAGGGCATCGCCCAGGCCGCCGAGGCACTCGGCATTCCCGTCGTCTCCGGGAACGTCTCGCTCTACAACGACACCGACGGGCGGTCGATCCCTCCCACTCCGGTGGTCGGCTGCGTCGGCCTCGTGCCCGACGTGCGCTTCATCCCGAACGCCTGGCGCGCCGGCGACACCGTCCTCCTGGCTACCGCACCCGGTGACCTGGACCTCGGCGCGGAAGCAGCACTCATCCGCTACGTCTGGAAGGCTGCTCCTGTGCTGACCCTGGCGCATGACGTCTCGGACGGCGGCATCGAAGCGGCACTGCGTGAGGCCGCAGAGCACTCCGGCGTCGACGTGATCGTGGACGTGCTCCCGGACCTTGCGCCGGGCGGCCAAGTGCTGCTCGCGTGCCCGCCCGAGGACGTCGAGCGACTCGGCAAGAAGGGGATCCAGCAGATCGGCGTGGTCGGCTGATGTGCGGCCTCTTCGGCGTCCGGTCCTCCGAGCGCGACGTCGCACGCCTCACCTACTTCGGCCTCTTTGCGCTTCAACACCGCGGCCAGGAGTCGGCGGGCATCGCGGTCTCGGATAACGGCCATCTGACCACGCTCCGCGACATGGGTCTCGTCACGCAGGTGTTCGACGAGCAGAAGCTGCGCGGTCTTCGCGGTGAGCTTGCGATCGGTCATACGCGCTACTCGACGACCGGCTCCTCACAGTGGTGGAATGCACAGCCACTCGTCCAGCACGGCAGCGCCCGCACGATCGCGCTCGGGCACAATGGCAATCTGACGAATGCCGCCGAGCTGCGCGAGGAATTGACCGAGCAGGGCCACCGGCCTGCAACCACCGCGGACACGGAAGTGATCGCGGCGCTGATCGCCAACGATCCTGCACCGCTCGCGGAGGCCGTGGCGAACGTCATGGGCAAGCTCGACGGTGCGTTCTCCGTCGTCGCTCTCTCCGAGGGCAAGCTGATCGTCTTCCGCGACCCCCGTGGGATGCGACCTCTCTGCCTCGGCCGGCTCGACAGCGACTGGGTCGTCGCCTCCGAGACGTGCGCGCTCGACCTTGTCGGCGCCGAGTTCGAGCGCGAGGTGCGGCCCGGTGAGTTGATGTTGATCGACGAAAGCGTCGAGGCGCGCCAGGTCGTCCCCGAGGACAACGGCGGCGCCCTCTGCATCTTCGAGTTCTTCTACCTCGCGCGTCCGGACTCACGGCTCGTGGGCGTGGAGGTACACGGCGCACGCGTGCGCATGGGCGAACGGCTCGCCGAGGAGGCCCCGGTCGAAGCCGATCTCGTCATGCCGATCCCAGACTCCGGGACGCCGGCAGCCATCGGCTTCTCGCGCGCGCTCAACATCCCCTTCAGCGAAGGCCTGATCAAGAACCGCTACGTCGGCCGGACATTCATCCAGCCGGACCAGGCCCTCCGCGAGCAGGGAGTCAAACTCAAGTTCAACCCGCTGGCCGAGGTGGCAGGCAAGCGCCTCGTGGTCGTCGACGACTCGATCGTCCGCGGGAACACGACGCGGCAGATCGTCCAGATGCTCTTCGAGGCCGGCGCGGCCGAGGTGCACGTCCGCATTTCCTCGCCGCCGGTGATCTCGCAGTGCTACTACGGCATCGACTTCGCCGACCCGGACGAGCTGATCGCGGCGAACAAGACCGTTGAAGAAGTGCGCGAGCACATCGGCGCCACGTCGCTCGCGTACATCTCGCTCGAGGGCTTGCAAGCGTCGACGCGTCGGCCGGAGTCGCAGTTCTGCCGCGCCTGCCTCACGCGGGACTACCCGACGGCAGTCCCGCGCGAAGCACGAAAAATGCAATTCGAACCGGTGTAACAGCTCCGGGGCGGCATCACAATCGTCGCGGCACTTGAAAGTGCACCCCGCGCCGATGAGACTGAAGGTGTGTCCACTGGAGGGCTCGTGCGGCCCGCGGCGTCAGAGCCGACTCCCCGTCTGGCACCTCTGCAACGACTTCGCGCAGCGAAGCGGGCGTCCATCGTGCTCTCCCAGCTCCTCGAACTCCGCCTGCTGAGCCCCGCCGTCAGGGCCGCGACACGGCGGCCGCGCACCGAGAGCGTCGAGATCGAGGGCGTCCCGGCTGAGCTCGTCACGCCCGCCGGCAGGGGACCGCGGCCGGCGTTCGTCCTCGTGACGGGAGCGCATCCACTGCGGCGCCGGGAACCGATCGTCCAGAAGGTCGCGGAGGGTCTCGGCCGCGCAGGCTTCGTCGTGCTCGTTCCCGATCTACCCGGTCTCGGCGAGGGAGAGATCACGCCGCGAACGGTCGAATCGACGGTCCGTGTCGTCGAGTGGACTGCGCGGCGCGACGAGGTCGCAGGTGGGCACATCGTGCTTTGCGGCGCCTCGGTCGGTGCAAGCCTCGCGCTGATCGTGGCCGGACGCCGAGAGGTTGCAGACTCGATCTCGGTCGTTTCGTCGATCTGCCCGTTCGCGGACCTCGAGAAGATGATCTGTCTGGCCACGACGCGCTGTTACGGGCCGGACGGGCCCGTTGGGACCTATGACGCGGCGATTCTCCTGCGGCGGGTCGTCGCGCGCTCGCTGCTCGCGACGCTTCCTGAGGGACCTGAACGAACGCAGCTTCTCGATCGCGTCGGAGACATCCTGCGCGATCAGGAAGACCCAATCGACGCGCTGCTCGCCCACGATGTGGATGAGCTCGGGCCGGACGCCCGCGCAATCGTCCAGCTGCTGACGAACACGGACGCCGGCAGATTCCACGAGCTGTACGACGGCCTCCCTGCCGACGCCCGCGCTCTGGTGGAGCTCCTGTCTCCCCTGCCGCGCGCGGCCGGGATTCGAGCCCGCGTCGAGCTGGCGGTGCCGCCGCTCGATCCGTACTTCCCGCCGGGCGAGACGCAGGCCCTCGCCGCGGCGGTCCCGAACGCCCGGCTGATCGTGAGCGGCACGCTCGACCACACGCGCCCGATGAAGTCGCGCGCGCACCTCGGCGATCTCGCTCGCTACTCCGGCTTCGTGCTTCGCACCCTCTCCGACGGGTGAGCACCGCGACGCCGGCGGCCACGAGGCTCGCCCTGCTGGCGACTCTCGCCGTCACCGGTGTCGCGATCGCCGTGTTCGTCACCGAGCGCTCGAGCACAGCCCTCGCTCCGGGGTTCGCGGCCCCGTTCCTCTGGCTCCTCTCGTCCCTGTTCCTCCTCCGCGTCGGCGGCCAACTCTTCGTCCGCCTGCGCCGGCCGGCGTGGCTTCCAGCCACGGAGGAATGGAACCTGTCGCCGTACAACCTCCTGCTGCCGGCGCAGATCGTAATCCTCGCCGTGATGGCCTGGATCAACGTCGCCTTCTCACTCGGACACGGCGCGCCCGTAACTGCGCGTCCGCGCCTGGGCGAGGGAGTGGTCGCCTTCGCGTACGTCTACGCCGGCGTCATGGCCGTTCGGTACGTGGTCCGCATGGGTAGACAGCCGGATCAGCGCTGGTTCGGCGGAGCGATTCCGATCGTCTTCCATCTGGTGCTCGCCGCCTACCTCTATGTATTCGGATGGTTCCATGCCTCCTACTGACGCGAGCGAGGTAGCGCAGGTCGTGATCGTCGGCGCGGGAGCTGCAGGGCTGTCGGCCGGAGCGGCGCTCAAGCGAAAGGGAATTGAGCCGACGGTCCTCGACAAGGACGATCGCATCGGGGGGACGTGGGCGCGACGGTACGAGCGCCTGCACCTGCACACCGTTCGGCGCTTCTCCGGGCTTGCTCATTACCCGATCCCGCGCGCGTATCCCCGCTACGTGCACAAGGACATGTATGCGAGCTACCTGGAGCAGTACGCGGAAGCCCTCCAGCTTCAAGTCGAGCTCAACCATCCCGTGCGGACCGTCCGACCCGTCGACGGCCTGTGGGAGACCGTGGCGGAGCAGGGAGAGCGTTGGCGTTCTCCCGTCGTGGTCATCGCGACCGGGAGCTACAACGAGGCTGTGGTCCCACGATGGCCCGGCATGGACACCTTCGCCGGACACATCGTGCACTCCCGCGACTATGCTTCCGGACGCGAGTTCGCCGGCCGGGCCGTGCTGGTCGTCGGGATCGGGAACAGCGGCGCGGAGATCGCGGCCGACCTCGTCGAGCAGGGCGCCTCGCGTGTCGCGATCGCCGTCAGGACGCCGCCGCCGATCATGCCGCGGGATCTGTTCGGAATGCTGCCCGTGCAACTGCTCGGAATCGCCCTGACGCCGATCCCGGCGCCGAAGCTCCTCGATCGGGCGGGAGCGGCAGCGCGACGCGTCGCGATCGGCGATCTGCGCAAGTACGGCCTGGGCAAAGCGGAATGGGGCCCGTTCACCGCACGCCGTCCAGCCGTCATCGACGTCGGTTTCCTGCAACAGCTGAAGGCCCTCAAGATCGATGTGCGTCCGACGCTCGAACGCTTCACGCCGCGGGGCGTCGTGTTCGCAGACGGCCGAGACGAGGAGTTCGAGGTGGTTGTCGCAGCGACCGGTTTCAACACGGGCCTTGGTCGGCTGCTCGAGGTCCCTGACGCCGTGAAAGAGAACGGGCGGCCGCAGTTTCGCTCCGGACGGCCGACGCCGCATCCCGGCCTCTACTTCATCGGCTTTGACGAGACCACGCGCGGCGTCCTCTTCGAGGCTAATCGGGACTCGAAGCGGCTGGCCGGGGCCGTCCGGCAGTACCTGGCTGGGCTCGCTACTCCGGCTTGATGCGGAACGTCCAGCGCTTGAAGAGCACAAAGGCGACGGGCGTGATCAGGAGCAGCGAGATCGCGACTCCGATCCGGGAGTCGATTCCGGTTCCCTGGACAAGCGCAGCAAGAATTCCGGCGTTGAGCCCGGCGACGAGGGCGCCGACGATCATGTAGCGGAGATACGCGTTCCAGAACCCTGCGTGCCCGAGGCGGAACGTGAAGTACCGGTTGCCGATGTACATCACCGCGTTCGCGATGAAGTAGGAGATGATCGAGTTCACGAGGTACGCCACGCGCGCGGCGTGCAGTACCGCGAAGACGGCGAGATTGAGAACGAAGCCGCCGGCACCCACGATGAGGAACCTGGCGGGCTGCGCTGCGGCGGCGAGCGGCTTGGGAGACGCTTGCGCGGGAGTCGTCACGTCCCGACTTGCTCATGCTCGAGCACGTCGGCGAACATTTCGACGTAGTGGCGGTACCAGTCGCTCTCGAAGCGGCCGTCCGGGTCATGCTGCCGTTTCCGGCGCAGGAATTCGACGAACTGCGGGTAGCAAGCTTCCACCTGGTCGCGCCTCGCCCAGCGGTGATACGTGAGGTAATACTTGCCGTCGCGCTCGATCGCCCGGTCGATCAGGCCGCGGAACGCGCCGGCCGCGCGTGCGAGGCCTTCGGGTGTGTGGAGCGTGCAGATGTTGAAGATGATGCAGGCCCACCGGTCGGTCGCCCAAGCGAGGAACGACTCGTCGTCCCGCTCGATCAGCCTGATCGTGCCGTAGATCAGGTTCACGTCGTTGGCGCGAAAGTCGTCGGTGACGGCTGCCATGAAGTCGGCGAGCCGCTCGCGCGGCACATAGATCTCCGTGATCATCTCGGTCGAGGGAGACACGGCATTCGTCAGCTCGTCGATTCGGGCGTGATAGTCGTCGTTGTAGTCGGCGAACTGGTGCGCGTCCGAGTAATAGATCTGCCCCGATGTCGCGACGTAATGCTTCGAGTACCGCTTGAACGCCTCTCCCTTGTCAGTGTGCGCCAGGTAGATGAGCCGTTGCCAGTCGTCGCGCGAGAGCGCGCGCTGGTCGGCCGGCGGCGGACCGGAGCGCTCGATTGGCCTGTAGCAGGAGAACACGCCGCGGCGCAGGAAGTCGTCCGTCGTCGGGTCGATCGCGAACTGAAAGTCGCCGTAGAGGAAGCCCTCGCGGATTCGCTCGTCGAACAGCTGCATCAAGTCCTCGATCAGCCGCACCTCGACGACCCGCTCGAGCGTTCGGCGCGCGAGCAGGCGCAGTTGCACCGAGTAGACGCAGCCGAAGAGGCCATAGCCCCCGATCGCCAGTCGAAAGAGGTCACCGTTCTCGTCACGGCTACAGGTGACCGCCTCGCCGTCCGGCCGCACGAGCACGAACGACTCGACGTCACTGATGATCGGCCTCATCGTGAGACCCCGACCGTGCACGTTTGCCGCAAGCGCCCCGCCGATCGACAGCCGATCGGCCCCAGTCTGCTTCTGCGCGATACCCCACTGGGGCTCGCGGCCGGCCTGTGCGGCAGCGAGATACTCGATCACGCCGGGCCACTGGATTCCGGCCTCGACCTCGAGCGTCCCGGCATCGGGGTCGAACCCGAGCACTCGCGCCAGCTTGCGCGTGTCGAGTAGCACCCCATCCGAGCAGAACTGCTGCCCGCCCATGGCGTGGCGTCCGCCCGCGATGGAGACAGGTTTTCCTTCCGCCGCCGCGCTCCGCACCGCAGCCTGGACCGCCTCGAGCGATTCGACCGCGACGACGTCGCTGACGCTCGCCTCGTTCAGCTGCGCGTGGACATCGTTTACGGTGACGCTCATCGCCCGGTCCGGCGGCACTGTTTCACCCCAACGGACGGAATACAAGTGAGCCCTGATTCCTGGTTCGAAAGCGGTGAACGCCTACCGGTCGAGCTCGGCGGCGGTTCGTTCGAGATCTTCTGCCGCGTGAGCGGTTCAGGGCCTTGGCTGACGCTGCTCCATGGCTTCCCGACAAGCTCGTGGGACTGGGCGAAGGTCGCGCCTGCGCTCGAGCAGAGCTTTCGGCTGCTCTGCTTCGACTTCCTCGGCTTCGGCGACTCGGACAAGCCGCGGCGCCATCGCTACTCGATCGCCGAGCAGGCCGACGTGGCCGAAGCGCTGTGGCGACACTTCGGGATCGGAGAGACGGTTCTTGTCGGCCACGACTACGGTGCGACGGTCGCACAGGAGCTGCTCGCCCGCGAACGGCCTGCCGCACGAATCTCGGGCGTCATCCTGCTCAACGCGGCCGTCTACGTACGGCTCGCACGCCCGCTCGTCATCCAAAGCTTGCTCGCGAACCGCCTTACGGGGCCGCTGGCGGCCCGCGCCGTGCGCGAGCGCGTGTTTCGAAGAAGCTTCGCGTCGATCTTCTCGGCCCAGCACCCGATCGGCGCGGCCGAGCTCCGCGAGCACTGGCAGGTTCTGCAGCGGCGCGGCGGCAGCGCGCAGCTGTCCCATCGGCTCTCGCACTACATGACAGATCGCAAGCGCTACGCCGCGCGCTGGGAAGCTGCACTCGAGAATGAGCGCGTTCCTCTTCGCTTCATCTGGGGAATGGCCGACCCGCGCTCGGGCGCGCACATCGCGCGCGAGATCCGACACCGGCTTCCGGCCGCACCGCTCGTTGCCCTCGACGACGTCGGACACTACCCACAGCTCGAGGTCCCCGAACTCGTGGCGCACGAGATCACGAGCGGGTGACGTTGAAAGCCGGACGCGCGGGCAAGGCCCGCGCGTCCTCTAATCGAACCGCTCTAACTACTGCTCGAGCACGCGGCTCGCCTTCGCGATGCCGCGGGAAATCAGGTACGCGAACGTCAGCGCCGTGAACGCTGTCACGAACGCGCCTGAGTCCACCTGATCGGCTGCAAGCGCGATGATCGCCACGAGAACCGTCGCCAGCACGTAGACGACCAGCTCGGCGTTCCCCGGCGTCGGCATGATCGCTCCGAGGTTGAGGTTGACGTTCGGTCCCCCTGGTCGTCCATAACCGCCGGACTGAGGCGGGGGATCGGTCGGCGTCGTTGACATCCTTCTCCTTTCGCTCAGGCCGCCACGAGGCCTGGGACATGGACAATCTCGAGCTTGAGACCGTCGGGATCGTAAAAGAATGTCGCGTAGTAGCCGGGGATGTACGTGTACTCCTGGGGCTTGTTCTCGACCTCGACACCCTGCGTCAGGACCCAGTCCGCTCGCTCGTCGACCTGCGCCCGCGAGTCTGCCTCGAACGCGAGATGATGGAGACCGACGCGGTAGCGGTCGTAAGGGCCGGACTCGGACTGCGCCTCGCGCAGGCCGATCGTCGTTCCCCGTCCGGACAGGTACCAGATCGTCTCACCCCGCTCACCCTCGACCTGGCCGACGCGGTGGTAGCCGAGCGGCCCGAGCAGCTCAGAGTAGAAAAGCAGGCTGCGCCCGATCGAGGAGACGACGAGGTCGACGTGGTGGACGCCGGATGAACGCACGGGGTAGACCTTCCGGTTTCAGCGCGAGCGGCTCAGTTCCTCTGCCCGTCCGTACCGCACCGCCCGTTTCACCGCTCGCGGATCGAGCCCGCGCTCGAGCAGCTGCTGCCGCAGCTCGCCCTCGTTCGCCATGCGGAGGAACAGCCAGGCCAGCGCAACCAGCGTGACGATCGACCCCTCGATCATCATCACGGCGCCGGCAATGCCCTGGTCTTCGAGCGGCGACATGCCCCACAGCCGCTCCTGGTGCTCGTACACGCCCGCATAGAAGACCGAGCCGGACCAGAAGAAGACATTGCCGAGCACGGTCTCGACGGCCCGCACGAGCGCGATGTAACCGAGCTTCGCCCCGGTCCCGAACCATTCGGGCGCAGGCAGCGTCTCCAGCACCGGCAGCCACATGATCGCGCCGGCCGTAAAGAAGCAGAGATGCTCGAGCGCGTGCACGGCCTCGTGCCGGACTGCGGTCTCGTACAAGAACGGGAAGTGCCAGAGGTACAGGTTCACCGCCCAGAGCGGCAGCGCGACGAGGGGGTTCGCCAGGAAGCGAAGCCGGTGCAGGAAGGCGAGCGCGGGCCGGAGGATCGGCCCCGTCAGCCCGGCGAGGAGCGCAAGCGGCGCCAGGTCACCGAGGAGGACATGCTGCGTCATGTGGAACGTGAAGAGCTGCTCGCCGAGCGTATGGACCGGCGAGACGAGCGCGACCAGCAGGACCACGATCCCGGCCGCGAAGACGGCGATCCTCCAGCCGGGAACGTGCGTCCCGCGCCTCCGCAACGTGTGGACTCGTCGCGCGTACAGCGCAGCCACGAGCAGCGTGGGCACGACCTGGAGCGGATCGAAGGTCCAGGTCGTATCGACGGGCAGGTGGGCGATCACGGGCAGGACATAGTCTGCCTTCGTGCACCTGTTCCATTACCACCTGGTGACGTCCCGGGTGCGCGAGGTGGAGGCGCGCTACCTCGGCAAGCTCGGTTTCACGCTCGTCTCGCGCCACGGTCGCATCGGCGAGGACACGACCTCCTTCCCGGCCGGCTACGGGTGGGATGACCTCGATCGGATCGGCTTCAAGCTCCGGCTCTCGGAGCTCGAGCGCGGCGCGGTCAATGTCGTGGTCCAGCCCGGCCAGTGGGATCTCCCGCGCGTCGACCACCTCGGCGTCGCGCTGGACGAGGACGACTTCGTCGCGACGCTGGCGCGCGCGCAGGTGCGCGAGCTGCGTGTGCAGGAACACGGCGCGCGCCGCACGTTCGTGACGACGAACGCGGGCTACCGGCTCGAGCTGCATCCTCCACGCGACTGGCTCGACGATCTGCTGGCCGCCGGGTCGGAGCTGAAGCTCGCCGAGCTCCAGTTGCGAGCCGACGATCCGGAGCTCAAGGCGGCGGCGCTCGGAGAGCTGCTCGAGGCGCCGTACACAAAGGACACCGTCAGCGTTGGCGACGCGCTTGTTCGCTTCGTCCCGGACGGCCCCCAGGGCCGTCCGCAGCTGCACGCAGAGTTGTTCGTCTGAGCCGTCTCTAGGCAAGACACTGTCCGAAAGAGCGAATTGACGCGGCCGCACGCGCACCCGATCCTGCTCGGAGGTTGGACAACGAGGAAAGGGTGGTGCACGTGCAGCTCAAATTCAACGGGCGATGCGCGCTGGGGGCGACGCTGGCCGTCGTCCTCGCGCTGAGCCTCGTCCCCGCCGCCGGCGCGGGCGCGTACATCTACTGGTGGCAGCGCAACATGGCTCCCGACCAGGTGGGCCGGGATACCTTGACACCGCACAATCACAGCTACAACGAGCTGTACTTCGGCCCCAACGCTGGCTGGCTGAGCCAGGTGTGGGAGGTCACTCCGGCCGGCTACCGCCACTTCGACAAGCGGTGCGTCGGCAATTGCTTCAACGCGCATCCGCGGTACTTCTCCACCTACTCGTACTGCGCGAATCGCGACGGTCGGGTCCACTTCGTCTACGACTGCATGGATGAGTGGTAGAGATGAAGAAGACGATTTTCTTCACGTGCGTCATCGCCTCGGTGGCGATCGGTGCAGCGGTTCTATCCCAACTCGGGTTGGGCGGCGGTGAAAGAACCGTCATCGGCAACGGCTCCGTGTCTGCGCTCGGCCGCGTGGCTCGAGCAACTGACCGGCTGCCTCCGAGCGTTCTGTCGTACCCCTTCGCGGCCCGCAACTTTGCGAGCAAAGACGGGGCCGGCGCGCGGCTGCTCAAAACCCAGGATTCGCTGCAGCTCTACGCAGTGCCTGGCAAAGGCGGGATGCTGTGCTTGGTCGAGGTGGACGAGTTGGCCGGAACGGCGGGCGGTGCGTGCGCCGACCGCGCCGTGCTGCGAACCGGCAGCATCTACATGGCCGATCGCCAGGAAGATGGCTCGAGACAAGTCGTCGGGCTCGTCGGCGACGGCCACACCTTCGCGGAGGCGAACGGCAAGCGGACGCGGGTGGAGAACAACGCGTTCGTGCTCCCCAACGCCGAGGGCACCGGGTTCACCGTGGGCTCCCCGGAGGCCACGCAGACCGTCGATCTCGGCGACTGAGTCCTCGGGCCCCGGGCGGCTGAATGCGCAGCCGCCCGGGGCTCTAGACTTCGGCCCCTGACGAGCCAGCCGAAGACGTACGAGGGCGCCGGGGTCTCCCTCGCCACGGCGGAGGGAGTTGTGGAACGGCTGCGCGCGGCGGTCGAATCGACGGGTGCCGAGGGGTTCGGCGGCTTCGCGGGCGTGCACCCACTCGATGAGCACCGGCTGCTCGCCGCCTCCACCGACAGCGTCGGCTCGAAGCTGATGCTGTCCAGGCGTGCCGGCCGGCTGCGCTGGGCCGGAATGGATCTGGCGGCTCACTGCATCAACGATGTCCTCTGCAGTGGCGCGGAGCCCCTGTTCCTGCTCGACTACGTCGCGGCCAACCGGATCGACACCGAGCAGGTTGCGGAGCTCGTCGAGGGCGCGGCCGAGGTCTGCCGCGCCGCCGGCTGCGTCATCGTCGGGGGCGAGACCGCCGAGCTTCCGGGCGTCTACCAGGAGGGCGAGCTCGACTTCGCAGGGACGTGTGTGGGTGTCGTCGGGCGCGACCGGGTCATCGATGGATCGCGCTGCCAGGCCGGAGATGTCGTCATCGGTTTGCCGTCGAGCGGATTGCACACGAACGGCTTCACGCTCGTGCGCACCCTCATCGGCGACGGTGACTTCGACGCCGACTTGCTACTCGCACCCCATCGCCTGTACGTGGAGGAGGTTCGCGGCTTGCGTTCCAATTCCGACGTGCGTGCACTCGCCCACGTGACGGGCGGGGGCATCCTCGGCAACCTCAGCCGCGTCCTGCCCGCCGGGCTCGAGGCTCGCATCGACTGGGATGCGTGGGAGCGCCCGCCTGTGTTCGGCTGGCTCGCAGAACAGGGCGTGGACGAAGACGAGCTGCGGCGCGTCTTCAACCTCGGCATCGGGATGTGCGCCGTCGTCCCCGAGGCGCCCGGCGATGCGATCGTGATCGGAGTCCTTGCGTGATCGGCGTGCTCGTGTCCGGGCACGGCACGAACCTGCAGGCGCTGATCGACTCGGAGCTACCGGTCGCCGCGGTTGCGTCCAACCGAGCCGCTGTCCCAGCGCTTGCTCGTGCAGAGGCGGCCGGGATTCCGACCCGCAGCTTCGAGCTCGAGCACTACGCCGACCGCGAAACGCGCGACCGCGAGATGGCTGACTGGCTCCAGCTCCGCGGAGTCGATCTGGTCGTGCTCGCCGGGTACATGCACCTGCTCACGCCCCCGTTCCTCGATCGCTTTCCCGATCGCATCGTCAACGTGCATCCCTCGCTGCTGCCCGAGTTTCCCGGCGCCCGCGCAATCGAGGACGCGCTCGCTGCGGGCGTGGACACGACCGGCGTTACCGTCCACTACGTCGACGAAGGCCTCGACACCGGAGCCGTCATCCGCCAGGAGCCGATTCCGGTCGAGCCACGTGAGACGCTGGTCGACCGGATCCACGCGGTCGAGCACCGCGTCCTGCCCGAGGTGGTGAAGCAGCTCTGCGCGCGCTGATCTCCGTCTACGACAAGACCGGTCTCGAGGAGTTTGCGCGAGGGCTCGCCGAGGTCGGGTGCGAGCTCGTCGCGAGCGGCGGCACGGCCGACTTCCTCGAGACCGAGGTCGGGCTGGACGTCGAGCGGGTCGAGGAGCTGACCGGGGTCGCCGAGATGCTCGGGGGCCGTGTGAAGACGCTCCATCCGCGTATCCACGCGGCGATCCTCGCGCGGCGGGACGACGCCGACGACGTGGCCACGCTCGATGAGCACGAGATCCGGCCGTTCGATCTGGTGTGCGTGAACCTCTATCCGTTCAGCGAGGTCTCCGGCCGCTACGGAGTCCGCGAAGAGGAAGCCGTCGAGATGATCGACATCGGCGGTCCGTCCATGCTGCGCGGCGCTGCGAAGAACTTTGCCCACGTCGCGCCGGTGTGCCGACCCGGGCGTTACGACTCCGTGCTGGTGGAGCTACGGAAGAACGGCGACCTTTCGCTCGCGACACGACGCGCGCTCGCCGCTGAGGCATTCGCCACGACGGCGGCGTACGAGGCGGCGATCGCGCGCTGGTTCGGGGACGTCGAAGCTTTCCCGGAGACGCTCGTCACCGCGTTCACGAAGGTGACGGACCTCCGCTACGGCGAAAACCCGCACCAGCGCGGCGCGTACTACGCCGAGCAGGGCGCGCGAGTGCACCTCCTGTCGCGGGTCGAGCAGCTGCACGGGAAGGAGCTGTCGCTGATCAACCTGCTCGACCTGTCGGCCGCCCGGTTGCTGCTCCGCGAGTTCGCGCTACCTGCTTGCGCCGTCGTCAAGCACGCGAACCCATGTGGAGTCGCCGTGGCCGGAACGATCGAGGAGGCCTACGAGCGCGCACTCGCCTCGGATCCGGTGTCGGCCTTCGGCATGGTCTGCGCGGTCAACCGCCCTGTGTCCCAGGGACTGGCGGAGGCGCTCGCGGAACGCTTCATCGATGTGCTCTTCGCGCCCGACTACGACGCGGCCGGGCTCGAGGCGCTCCAGCGGAAGGAGGCGACCCGGATCCTGCGCGACCGCGAGCGCCGCGGCTTCCCGGCCGGCGAACGTGACGTCAAGCGCGTGCTCGGCGGACTGCTCGTCCAGGATCGCGACTGGGACATCGACGACCGCGAGACGATGCAGGTTGCGTGCGGTGAGCCCGACGAGTCGACGTGGGGCGACCTCGTCTTTGCTTGGCGCGTCTGCAAGCACGTCGGCTCGAACGCGATCGTGCTCGCGAAAGACCTCGCGACGATCGGCATCGGCGGCGGCCAAACGAGCAGGGTCGATTCCGTGAAGATCGCGCTTGAAAGGGCGCAGGAGCACGGCCATGACGTGCGCGGCGCGGTGCTCGCGTCGGATGCGTTCTTTCCGTTTTCGGATGGGCCTCAGGCCGCTTTGGACGCCGGCGTGGCCGCAATCATCCAGCCGGGCGGGGCGAAGCGAGACGACGAGGTCGTCGAGACCGTGCGCGCGGCAGGCGCGACGATGGTGCTGACCGGCCGCCGCCACTTCCGTCACTAGCGACGCCGTATCGGATAACGCTAATCTGGAGCGCGTGGAGCGCGAACGCGGATGGTCGCTGGAGGCTGTGGTTGCCGAAACGCGCGCTACGGTCGGCCACCTCGCGGAGGACGTGACCGAACTTCGTCACGATGTCCGTCGACTAGACGGTCGGCTCTTCCTGCTGCTGCTCGCCCAACTCGCCACGCTCGCAGCCGCACTCGGCTCGCTCGTCGCCGCGCTGGCCTCCTAGAACCCGGCCCCGTGGACGAGCTCGACCTGAAGATCCGCAACCACGTCTATTCACGTTTCGTCGAGACGGGACGGGCGCCGCGTACCACGGAGGTGGCGACTGATCTCGACCTGACACCGGCGGATGCCGAGGCCGCCTTCGGCCGGTTGCACGATGCTCACGCGTTCGTTCTCGAGCGCGACGCGCTCGAGATCCGGATGCTGAATCCGTTCTCCTGCGTCCCGAGCGCCTGGCGTGTGCATGCGGGCGGGCGCACGTGGTACTCGAACTGCGCGTGGGATTCCTTCGCCGTCTGCGCCGCGCTGCACAGCGACGGTCGCATCGAGAGCTCGTGCGCGGATTGCGGCGAGCCGATCGAGGTCGATGTGCGCGGCCAGCAGGCGCTGAAGGCCGATCTGCTCTTCCACGTGCTCGTCCCAGCCCGCGAGTGGTGGGACGACATCGTCTTCACCTGAACGACGATGAATCTCTTCCGGTCGGAAGAGCACCTAGACCGCTGGCTGGCCGGGCGAGAGCGCGGCTCGACCATGAGCGCCGGCAAGCTCTGTGAACTGGCGCATGCGTGGTACCGCGACCGCCTCGACCCGGATTGGCATCCGCGCACGCTCGAGCAGAACCAGGCGATCCTCGAACGCCTCGGCCTGACCGGGGAGTTCTGGCAGCTGGCCTAGAGCTCGGCCGGTGGCGCCATCCGGTAGACGAACGGCCCGATCTCGTTGGCGATGCCGACGTAGATCGCCAAAAAGTCCTCTTGCGCGCGTGCGTTCTCCAATGGCCCGCCGTGGAGCGGCTCGTAGCCGGCATCTCTGCTGAGCTGCTCGACGGTGTCGCGCGCTTCCTCGTCGCCGGTCCAGATGTTGCCCGGCTTCGAGGGCGCGTTCTGTACCTCACCGTAGAGGCGGGCTCCATTTATGTTGAACGATTTCGCCGTCGGCCCGTTGGTTCTCGACTTCACGAACTCGGCATTCGACTGAAACCCCGAGGGACGATCGACGCCGAACAGATTGGTCGCATCGATTGCCGTCTTCCCTTCGAGCCCTTGCACGCTGTCGAAGGCAGCTTCAATCGCGCCGCCCGGTACCGCAACCAAGACAGCCTCCGCGTCCGAGACGTCTCCGCCCTCTCTGCCGATCCGCGTCACCTCGTGGCCCGCCTTCTCCCAGAGATCTCCCAGGCCGCCGCCGACGTTCCCCCTCCCGATCACCGTGATCTTCATCTCCCGCTCCCTTCGTCGCTGACCAGCACCAACGGGAGAGAGGGAAAACTATTCCCACGATCCCTAAACCGGCTGCTGGAAGTACGCTTCCCGCCCATGGCGCGCGACTACCCCACCGTCCTCGAGCTCGTCGGCAACACGCCGATAGTCCGCCTCGACTCGCTCGGTCGCAGCGTCCAGCCGCAGCTGCTGGCCAAGCTCGAGTACGTCAACCCCGGTGGGTCGGTCAAAGACCGGATCGGCCTGGCGATGATCGAGAAGGCTGAGGCGGACGGACAACTGAGGCCCGGGGGCACGATCGTCGAGCCGACGTCAGGCAACACCGGCGTCGGCCTTGCCATCGCGGCGGCAAAGAAGGGATACCGCTGCATCTTCGTCATGCCGGACAAGATGAGCCAGGAGAAGATCTCGATGCTTCGCGCCTACGGGGCGGAAGTCGTCATCTGCCCGACCGCTGTCCCGCCGGACTCGCCCGAGTCGTACTACTCCGTGTCGGACCGTCTGGCCGAGGAGATCCCGGGCGGGTTCAAGCCGGATCAGTACTCGAACATGTCCAACCCCGAGGCGCACTACCTCACCACGGGCCCCGAGATCTGGGGGCAGACCGACGGCGAGCTCGACGCGATCGTGATCTCCGTCGGCACGGGCGGGACGATCTCCGGCGTCGGCCGCTACTTCAAGGAACGGAATTCGAAGGCGCTGATCGTCGGGGCGGATCCCGAGGGCTCCGTGTACACGGCGAAAGACGACGCTGATGTGCACCCGTATCTCGTCGAGGGGATCGGTAAGGACACATGGCCGAAGACGATGGACCCTTCGGTCGTCGACGAGTGGGTGCGCGTCTCCGACCGCGACTCCTTCCTGACCGCTCGGCGGCTGGCGCATGAAGAGGGATTGCTCGTCGGCGGCTCCGGCGGGACGACCGTGTGGGCGGCGCTCGAAGTCGCCAAGAAGTTCGGGCCCGACGCGACGATCCTGTCCATGATCCCGGACTCGGGCCGCTCCTACATGTCGAAGTTCTACGACGACAACTGGATGCTCGAGCACGGCTTCGTCGAGCGCCGGGCCCCCGCCCCGACCGTCTCGGAACTACTTCGGGCGAAGCGGGAAGAGGAAGGAGACGTGCCGGCACTCGTGACGATCGCGGCGCATCAGAAGGTCGGCGAGGCAATCGACGTCATGCAGCGCTACTCGATCTCCCAGCTCCCCGTCGTGCGTGACGGCGAGGTCCAGTCGCTCGCCGACGTGATCGGCTCGCTGCAGGACCGCGACCTCCTCGATCGCGTCTTCAAGAACGCGGATGCATTGCACGAGGACGTCGCCTCCGCGATGCAGCCGCCGCTGGCGGCGGTCGAGGCGGATCAGACGCTCGACGAGGTGTTCGCGACGCTCACGGGCCGCACGAACGCAGTCGTCGTCGCGAGTCAGGGCAAGCCGGTCGGGGTGCTGACGCGCTCCGATCTGCTCGAGTATCTGGCGCACCAACGCGGGAACTCGACGCACGGCTAGAGTGATCTCGTGGCAGCCGACCCCCTCCAGGCGGTTCTCGAGCGCGCTTTTCCCGACGCGACCGAACTGAGCGTCCAGGACCGCACCGGCGGTGGCGACCACTTTCAGGTGACGATCGCGAGCCCGCGGTTCGCGGGACTGTCTCTGCTCGACCAGCACCGCCTGGTCAACGAGGCGCTGGCCGAGCCGCTGAGCGACGGCACCATCCACGAATTGCGAATCAAGACGAAAGGGACCGAATGAGCGAACTGCGCGAGCGCATCCAGGAAGTGATCGAGAACGAACCCGTCACGCTCTTCATGAAAGGCACGCCGCAGCTCATCATGTGCGGCAACTCCGACCGCGCGCTGCGCGCGCTGCGTGAGGCGGGGGCGCCGGTAACCGCCGTCGACGTCCTGCCGGACCCGTCCATCCGCCAGGAGCTGTCGGAGATCTCCGGCTGGCCGACGATCCCTCAGATCTTCGTGAAGGGCGAGCTGATCGGCGGGGCGGACATCACCGAGGAGCTCGCCACGAGCGGGGAGCTCGCACGAGTGCTCGAGGAGAAGCTCGGGGCCGGCTACCGCGACTCTGCGGAGGAGCGCACGGTCTCCCTCCTCACTCCCGCGTAGCGGAAGCCGATCGGGCGAATCGCGCCGGCAGAGATCAGCGCTTCCTCCAGCGCCTCGGTCGCAGGCCCCTGGAGCCAGCGGTAGAGGTAGGGCCGCCACTCGAAGGCGCGCTCGTCGTAACGCGATCCGACCTCGGCGCGCAGCGTTTCGTAGGGATGCAGGTCCTCGTCCCGCACGCGCCACTCGGCGAGGTCAGACGGCCCTTTCGGCTCGCGGCCGGCGGCGATGAGCAACCGGTGCTGCGCCTCGTACCAGTCCACCGTCGGTTGGTCCAGGTGATTCCACGCGAACTCATCGAGGATCAGCAGCGGCGCGAGAGCAGCGAGTTTGTCGAGCGCAGGGCCGAGCGGGTGGACGTGGTGCAGCACGCGGCCTGCGACGACCGCCTCGAACGGGCCCGGGTCGTCGAGCTCTTCGAGCGTGACCTGCCGGTAGAGCGGCCCTTCCGGGGCGGCCGGGTCGATCGCCAGGACGTCGTAACCCGCGCCGGCGAGCGCAGGCGCCACTCCGCCTTCGCGTCCGCAGCCGACCTCGAGCACGCGCGCCGGCGGGGGCGGTAGCTGCGAGAGTGCGAACTCCGTGAAATCCACCTCGGTGAGCCTCGCACAGGCGCGCCGCATCGCAGTGCGCGCGCAGGCGCTCGACGGGAGCGCCGAAGGGATCCTCGATACGGTCCGGCGGCTCGGCGCGCTGCAGATCGATCCGATCACGACGGTCGCGCCGCCGCAGCAGTTGGTCCTGTGGAGCCGTCTCGGACCGTACGACCTTGCTGAGCTCGACCGGCTTCTCTGGAAAGAGCGAAAGCTGTTCGAGTGGGGCGCGTTCATCCGGCCGATCGAGGACTTTCCGCTGATTCGCGCCCGGATGCGCCGGCGACGCAACAAATACGCGTGGGAGCGGCGCGGCAACGAGTTGCTGCGGACGAACGCGCGCTTCAAGCGTTATGTGCTGCGTGAGCTCGAGAAACGCGGTCCGCTGCTCTCGCGCGAACTCGAGGCCAACCTCATGGTCTCGCGAGAGCCGCACGAATGGTGGGGAAGCCGCAAGGTGACGCTCATGCTCGAGCTCCTGCAGGGACGGGGCATGGTCGCAGTCGTCGGCCGGCGAGGGGGCCAGCGTCTGTGGGATCTCGGCGAGCGCTGGTATCCGGATGTCGAGACGGTCCCGCTCGCCGAGGCTGAGCGCCTGCTCGCGGAGAAACGCTTCCGCGCGCTCGGCGTCCGCTACGAGAAGGGCGACTGGCAGGTCCATCCCGACGCGCAGGACGGCCCGGTACCGAGACGGACGACGTTCCTTTCCCCTTTCGATCGCCTGATCCACGACCGCGACCGCACGGAACTCCTGTGGGACTACCACTACCGCCTCGAGATGTACGTCCCAAAAGCGAAGCGACAGTACGGCTACTACGTCCTTCCGATCCTGCGCGGCGACCGGCTCATCGGCCGAATCGACCCGATCCTCGACCGCAAGACGGGAGTCCTGCGCGTGAACGGAGTCTGGTGGGAACCGGGCGTCAAGCCGGTCTCGGTGCAGCAGCCACTGCGGAGTCTCGCGGCCTTCATCGGTGCAGCTAGCATCGCGCATTAGTGGACTTCGAGACGCGCGCAATCCACGAAGGCCAGGAGCCGGACACAGCCACCGGAGCGGTCACGGTCCCGATCTACCAGACCTCCACGTACGTCCAGGACGCGGTCGGCGAGCACAAGGGCTACGACTACTCGCGCGTCGCCAACCCGACACGAACCGCGCTCCAGATCGCGCTCGCCTCGCTCGAGTCTGCGGAGCACGGTTTCGCCTTCTCGTCCGGCCTCGGCGCAACGACGACCGTGATGCATCTGCTCAATCCCGGCGACCGGGTCGTGCTCATCGCAGACGTCTACGGGGGCGTCTACCGCATGACCTCGCAGGTGTACGAGCCCAAGGGTTACGTCTTCGACTACTTGCCCGCGGCCGACTTCGACGACCTCGGCTCGCATCTCGACGAGCGCACGCGCCTGGTGTGGATCGAGACGCCGTCCAACCCGATGCTGAACATCGTCGACATCAAGAAGGCTGCCGAGGCCGCGCATGCAGCCGACGCGATCCTCGTGGTCGACAACACCTTCGCGACCCCGTATCTACAGCGCCCACTCGAGCTCGGCGCGGACCTCGTCGTGCACTCGACGACGAAATACCTAGGTGGACACTCCGACGTCGTCGGCGGCTTCGCAGCGACCAACGACCCGACGATCGCGGAGCGACTGCAGTTCCTGCAGAAGTCGCTCGGCGCGGTGCCTGGGCCCTTCGACTCCTGGCTCGTGCTGCGTGGGATCAAGACGCTCGCTGTGCGCATGAGGCAGCACTGCGAGAACGCGCACGTGATCGCCTACTGGCTGTCTCGCCACCCCAGGGTCGAGCAGGTCCTCTACCCCGGGCTCCCGACGCATCCCGGCCACGAGATCGCAGCGCGTCAGATGAGGGATTTCGGCGGGATGATCTCGTTCCTCGTCGAGTCGGAGGAGGAGGCCGTCGAGCTCGTCGCCCGAACCAAGCTGTTCAAGCTGGCCGAGTCGCTCGGGAGCGTCGAGAGCCTGATCGAGCATCCGGCGCGGATGACGCACGCGTCGACCGCCGAGGCGCCGTTCGCCGCACCCCGCAACCTCATCCGCCTCTCGGTGGGGATCGAGTCGATCGAGGACCTCCTGGCCGATCTCGAGGCCGCGCTCGTTCGTTCGCCGGCCGGCGCCGGCGCATAGCCGGAACCGGTCGGGCCCGGTCGGTGTAAGGCGATGGACCGATCGAAGGAGCGACATGACCAGACGTCCACTCTTGCTCGTGCTGGCCCTCCTCGTGGCGCTGCTGCTGCCGGGGATTGCAACTGCGAAAGGCCCGTCCGACGCGTCGATCACCGGGCCGGGATTGAGCTCGCCGCTCACGATCAGCGGCGGCGGTGAAGGCGGCTCCACGCCTCTCGGGCGGCTCGCTGACTGGGGCGGCTTCTTCATCCAAGCGTTCGGCCAGTCGCCCAACCCCCTGCTGCCGGCACGACCGGCGGTTCTGCTCGGGCCACGCTATGACGTCACCTACGTGGTCCCGGGTCCGTCCACGGACGAGCTCCGCCAGCAGCTCTACCCGTATGCGGCGGGCGGCGTGTACACGTACATGGAGCCGAACCAGAAGTTCTGGGGCGACCAAAGCACGCGCGGTGGCTGGTATCGCGCCAACTCCGGGCTCAGGTCCGTTCTCGTCAAGGCCGGGCTGCCGAGGAAGTCTCCCACCGCGCAAAGGAGCTCGCGCAAACCGGTTGCGGTCGCCGCCGGTATCGGCATCGTCCTCGCGGGAGGTGCCTTCTTCCTGCTCCGCCGGCGGCGCTGATGCAAGGATCGGGCCCACGTGAGCGTGGGCCCGATCGACCTCCACCACCAGGGCGCGGAACGAGTCATCGGCGCGTACCTGTTCGAAACGGACAGCGGCCCTGCGCTGTTCGACTGTGGACCGGCATCCTGCGTGGACGCTCTGAGGAGAGGCCTACGCGAGCGCGGCGTCGACCTTACGGATCTGAAACACCTCCTGCTGTCGCACGTCCATCTCGACCACGCGGGCGCGGCCGGGGTGCTCGTGCGGGAGCACCCGGCTCTCGAGGTCCACGTGTCCGAGATCGGCGCACCCCATCTGATCGACCCGTCACGACTCGAAGCCAGCGCGCGGCGACTGTACGGCGACACGTTCGACGAGCTGTGGGGCGAGCTTGCTCCGGTGCCTGCGCAGAACCTTCGCATCGTCGGAGACTACGTGGCCGGGCTCGAGTGCTTTCCGAGCCCGGGACACGCGAGTCACCACGTCTGCTTCCTCGCAGCCGACGGCACTCTGTACGCGGGCGACGCGGCGGGCGTTCGCATTCAGCCCGACCCGATCGTGCTGCCGCCGACGCCGCCACCCGACTTCGACCTCGAGGCGTGGTACCGAACGATCGATGAGATCGAGCGCCGTCGCCCGAAGCGTCTCGCCCTCGTGCACTTCGGCGTCGTCGAGGACGTCGCGCCGCACCTGGGCAAGCTTCGTGAGAGGCTGGGCAGATGGACGGACTGGGTGGGTGAAGGGATGACCGAGACGGAGTTCAGCGACGCCGTGCGCTCTGAGCTGGCCGCCGAGGGACGATCGG
>Ga0184612_10000264_pt1 | contig 23780 bp, 25 predicted proteins | sample PLM3_60_coex_FD_133163 | JGI IMG/M metagenome (GOLD analysis project Ga0184612, IMG submission 133163) | Groundwater sediment microbial communities from an aquifer in East River, Colorado, USA - PLM3_60_coex | ecosystem: Environmental > Terrestrial > Soil > Riparian zone | place: USA: East... | reverse complement strand
GCGCAGGCTCACGGTGCTGCGCTGGGGTCTGGTGCCGTCGTGGGCGAAGGACCGGTCGATGGGCAACCGCCTGATCAACGCCCGGGTCGAGACAGCCCACGAGAAGCCGGCGTTCCGGCGGGCCTTCACCATGCGCCGGTGCCTGCTGCCGGCCGACGGGTTCTACGAGTGGTACGGCGAGACGAAGGGAAGGAAGCAGCCATTCTTCATCCGTCCGCGCGACGGCGGCGTGATGGCAATGGCCGGCCTGTACGAGATCTGGCGCGACCCCAAGGTCGCCGAGGACGACGACCCCGATGCCTTCCAATGGACGTCGGTCGTCCTGACGACCACCGCTGAGGACGACATCGGCCAGATCCACGACCGCGCGCCGATGATCGTTGATCCGGACGACTGGGCCGCCTGGCTCGACCCGGGCATCGACGACGTCGACTCGCTTCGACGGCTGCTTGTCCCGGCGGCGCCAGGGCTGCTGGAGGCATACCCGGTGTCGACCGAGGTCAACAAGGTCGACAACAACGGGCCCCAGCTCGTCCAGCCGCTGCCGCCCGACGCCGGCGACGACGCCTTGTTCTAATCGACACGTCCTGCTGTGTAGAAGAGGCAGTCGCGGCGGGTCTGGACCACCGTGGTGGTCATCATGACCGGTGTCACGTCCTCGGTGACGACCAGGCGGCCGTCCGCCGCGGCACGGAAGAGCTGCCAGGTCACGTCGCGGCCGGCCATGTCCTCGGCGACCAGCGGCATCGCCGCGCCCGGGTCGATGTGGCCGATCGTGTGGCCGGCAGGCAGCGTGCCGAAGTTGTACGAATCCAGGCCAGGCGCGATGACGAGGTCGGTTCTCTCGTCGAGCTCCTCCCCGAACGCGAACGTGACCTCGGGACGCACGGTCACGCGGTGGAGCGTCTCTACGATCCTCCCTGGGCGGGCGCCCGCGTCTCCCCGCACAGCGAAGCCGTCGGCGCCGAGGTAGCGATCGAGCACACCGGTTGCATATTCGGTGCCCTCGGGCAGGTGGGGCAGGCCGCACTCGACGGCTACGGTCGGGCACCGGTCGGACAGTGCCTCCATGAGCGTGTGAGCCCGGAGGTTCCACTGCAGCAGCGTGTCGGCGCAAAGAGCGGCGAGCCGCAGCCCCTCCGGGCTGGGCTGGGGGAGGATCGCGTAGAAGGGGTTCTGCCCGCTGTTGTTGTGCAGGTCGATCGCCGCCTCGAGATCGGATGCTCGGAGCTCCTCCAGTATCGATTGGGCGCAGCGGCGCATGCGGGTCGTGGCCGGCGCGGAGTCCCAGACCCGGTTGAAGTCCTCCTGGTCGTCCAGGTAGCGGTGGGCGTACCAGCCGTCCTGTGTCCCGGCGCGGACGTTGCCGATCAGCACCCACAAGTCGAACGGGAATCGGTGCCCTCGCCGCAGGACCTCGACCACGGCCCGGTAGCCGGATGGCTCGTTGCCGTGCATGAGGCAGGCCATCAGCCGCGCGCGGGGTCGGGCTGCCGTTTCGGCAGCCGGGATGCGGATCAGCGCGGGCTTTCCGGCAAGTGCGACCAGGAGGTCCTCGTCGGAGCCGTCCAGGAGGGCCTTGAGGTCGTCGTAGCCGTCGAAGCGGTGGTAGAGCTCGGTCACGAGGGGACAGAGTATCTTCCCGGCGTCGGCATGCGTGCCGCCGTCGGTCAGCCGCCGACGGGCCAGGTGTGGACCGGGGTGCTCGCGAAGGAGCGTTGCTGGTAGCGGCGCACCAACTCGCGGGCGGCCTCGGCCCGGTCGAGTCCCTCGTCGTCGATCAGGGTGCGCCACGTCGCGATCTGCCAGTCTGCGCCGGTCACGCCGGAGAGGGTCCGATCCTCGATGATGCCGAGGTAGTAGTCGACCTCGACCTCGTCGACGCCCCAGTCGAGCAGCCCCTGGCGGGCGATAGGCAGCAGGTGGCGCAGGAGTAGCTCGGTGACCGGGACCCGGGCGCCGATGCGCGGCCAGTAGAGCCTGGCCCGGAGGCCGTCACGTGCGGCGACGTAGAAGTTCTCGGTGGCCGCGGCGAAGCTCATCTGCTCCCACAGGTAGGGACGCGGACGAGACACGAGCCCGTGCAGAAGGCCGTAGTAAAGGACGCTGTTGGCGACTGAGTCGGGAACCGACGGTCCGGCCGGCAGGACCCGGTTCTCGATTCGCATGTGCGGCCGTCCGCGGAAGACCTCGTACACCGGCCGGTTCCAGCGGTAGATCGTGCCATTGTGCAAGGTGAGCTCCGGCAGGCTCGGCACGTCGCCGGCGTCCAGCATCTGCCGGGGGTCCTCGTCGTCGCAGATGGGCAGCAGCGCCGGGAAGTAGCGGACGTTCTCGTCGAACAGCTCCCAGAGGCCCTCGCCCTCGTCGAGCCACTTCTCGCCGAACCACACCCTCGGACGGACGCCCTGGAGCGTCAACTCCTCGGTCCTGGTGTCCGTGGCCTGCTCGAACAGCGCGATCCGGGTCTCGTGGTGGAGCTGTTTGCCGAGGAAGAACGGGGAGTTGGCCGCGACGGCGACCAGCGGCGCCGACAGCGCCTGCGCCGCATTCCAGTACAGGCCGAACTCGTGTGGATCCACCTGCAGGTGCAGCTGCATCGACGTGCATGCCGCCTCGAAGACGATCGAGTTGGCGTGGGTCTTGAGCAGCTCTTCGCCTTCGATGCGGATGAGGATGTCCTCGCCCCTCGCGGCGAGGATCATGTCGTTCAGCGCCTTGTACCTGGGGTTCGCGGACAGGTTCTCCTCGGTCACGTCGAAGTTGGTGAGCGTCGGCAGGATGCCGATGATCATCACCCGGGCGTCGAGCTGCTCGGCGACGTCGTGCGCGTGGTTGAGCGATCGACGCAGCTCGGTGTCGATGGTCTGGAAGACATGACCCGTCAGGAGTCGCGGCCGGATGTCGAGCTCGATGTTGAACTGTGCCAGCTCGGTCTGAAAGTCCGCCGACGCGATGTGGTCGAGCAGCGTCGAGTTGATGGGCGCCGCGTTGCCCTCGGGGTCGGTGAGGTACACCTCCATCTCGACCCCGCACTGCCGGCGGCCGGTCTCGAAGCGCCCACTCTCGACGAGCTCGTGCAGCGCAGCCAGATCAAGCTTGATCTTGTCGCGGTAGCGAGCCCGGTCCTCGCGGGTGAACTGCGTGGTTTCGATGTCACGACCCATGGCCCCGGTCCTTCCGCGCGCGCCGGCCCGATCAGTCTATTGGCGTCATCAACCACGTCCGGAGTGCCGACTGGCACTACCGTGCGGAAGCGTGACACGTACGACGACCGTCCCGACGCCTGTCGGTCGGGCGCGGCTGACCGCGGCCGAGGCCGGCGACGCCCGGGCCACGCTGGTGCTGGGACATGGAGCCGGCGGCGGGATCGGAGCCCGCGACCTCGCCGCTCTCGCGAAGGCGTTGCCAGCGCACGGCATCAGGGTCATCCGGGTAGAGCAACCTTGGCGGGTGGCCGGCCGCAAGGTCGGGCCAGCGCCGGCCGTCCTCGACCAGGCCTGGACGGCCGTGCTGGATGCCGTCCCTCGAGACGTTCCGGTGGTCGTCGGGGGACGGAGCGCCGGGGCCCGGGTCGCGTGCCGGACGGCCGGCGCAGTGGACGCCCACGCCGTCGTCGCGCTCGCCTTCCCGCTGCACCTGCCGGGAAGGCCCGAGCGTTCGCGGCTCGACGAGCTGGTCGGCGCCGGCGTCCCGACCTTGGTCGTCCAAGGGGAGCGGGACTCGTTCGGCAGGCCCGGCGAGTTCCCGCAGGGCGGTCCCTTCGATCTCGTCCCCATCGCCCACGCCGACCACGGCATGGCAGTCCTCAAGGCGCATGACCAGCAGGAAACACTCGACCTGGTCGTCTCGACCGTCCGGGCCTGGGTGGGGAATGCGGTGACCGCCCCCCGGCGTTGACCACGCCGTACGGACCCGAACGACCTGGAGGACGAAGTACACGTGACAACGTCCAGTGCCGGCTACCTCGAGGCAAAGCCGGTCAGCGCATCCCGGTGGACGGAGTGGCCGTCCCCGACAGCGCCCCCGCAGATAGCATCGCGGGCGATGGCCGTGCAGGAAACCACAGAAGAGCGCGCACAGCGGTTCGAACGCGATGCGCTGCCTTTCCTCGACCAGCTGTATTCGGCGGCGCTGCGGATGACCCGTAATGCCAGTGACGCGGAGGACCTGGTCCAGGAGACCTTCGCCAAGGCGTACGGCTCGTTCCACCAGTTCAAAGAGGGCACGAACCTCAAGGCCTGGCTCTACCGCATCCTCACCAACACGTTCATCAACTCCTACCGCAAGAAGCAGCGCGAGCCCCAGCAGAGCGCGGCGGAGGAGGTCGAGGACTGGCAGATGGCCCGCGCCGAGGCTCACTCCTCGACTGGCCTGTTGTCTGCCGAGGCCGAAGCACTCGGGCATCTGCCCGACTCCGACGTGAAAGACGCACTCCAGCGGATTCCGGAGGAGTTCCGGATCGCGGTCTACCTCGCCGACGTCGAGGGCTTCCCCTACAAGGACATCGCCGAGATCATGGGCACGCCCATCGGCACCGTGATGTCCCGGTTGCACCGAGGCCGCCGTCAACTGCGCGGCCTCCTCGAGGACTACGCCCGCGAACGCGGGCTCGTACCGGCCGTCGCGAAGGAGGTCGGAGGATGAGCTGCGGCGAGCCGCACGACACCGACTGTGCCGAGATCCTCGATCGGGTCTACGTCTTCCTCGATCACGAGATGGGCGGCGAGCCCGCGTCCTACGCGGTCGTCGAGGAGCACCTCGACGAGTGCGCGCCGTGCCTGCGCAAGTACGACCTCGAGCGGGTCGTCATGGCGCTGGTGGCGCGCTCGTGCCAGTGCGAGCACGCGCCCGACGAGCTGCGCCAGCGCGTCCTCAGCCGGATCCAGCAGATTCGGGTCGAGATGAGCGACCTCTGACGTGAACGAGCGATAACGGACCCCCGGCCGTGTCTCGGCCGGGGGTCCTTCTGTCGTTGTCAGCTGTTTGGGCGCTTACCGTGGTTGGCGCCCTTGCGCTTGCGCGCCTTGCGCTTGCGGGAAGCTCGGCCCATGTCGGTTGTGCTCCTTCGTCGACGTTCCGGCGCGGGCGGCCGGTCAGGACACGACGGAGCCGTGCGGCTCCGGGTCGGGCTCCATTGTCTCACGGTCCGGGTCCAGCCCTTCCTGCTCATCCGTGCCCGGCCTGGTGGCGCGGGTCATGCCCATGCCGACGACCAGCGCCAGCCCGGCGGCCACCGCCACATCCCCGGGGCTGACGACTTCCGGTCGCGGCGGGAACGCGACCGGGACCGTCTTCCCCAGCCAGGGAAGCAGGGTGTCCGGACCGCTTGGTTCGTGATCGGCCGGCTCGACGAGCGCTTCCGGATCGGCGCCGGCGTGCGATGCCGCGAAGAGCGATACCGGGACGGCCCCGTTGAGCAGTAGGACCAGCCCGTTGGCCGCGAGCCCTGCGGCGACCAGCGCCGCGCCGTGTACCTGCCGGTTCACCCATGCGTAGTAGGCAAAGGTGAGCCACGCCAGCCCGGCCAGCATCGACAGCAGCGGCTCCCAGGCCGCACCGGCGAGCACCCCGAGCACATAGAGGCCGAGCGCAGTAAGGAGTAGCCGGTGACGCCGCAGCGGGAGCTGGACGATCCCGGCCAGACCGCCGCCGCGGGCGAAACCGATCACCACGCCGCCGGCCACGGCCAGGAGCACGAGCGTCACGATCTCATCGTGGCGTGCCGACCCTGCGCTGGAGGTGACGCCACGCCGTGGTGGAATGCAGGGCGGCGCCGGGGGGGTGGCGATGTCCGCGACGACGAGGAGAGCCGACGTGGCCGAGCAGATCTACGCCGAGATGGTGGCCAACGTCTTCTCCGTGGCCGTCGCCGAGGGTGACCTGGTCGAGGCCGGCGAGACGCTGCTCGTCCTCGAGTCGATGAAGATGGAGATCCCGGTGTTGTGCGAGGCGGGCGGCCGGGTCGCCGAGGTCAAGGTCCACCCCGGTGACGTCGTTCAGGAGGGCGACGTCCTGGTGGTCGTTGCGTGACGACGCTCGCACCCGGCCCGGGCTCCGAGCTCGTCCACCTGGTGGACGACGACGACACCGTGCGGCGATGAGCGCGGCGGCTCAGATACAGCGAACGGCCCCAGCCGCGACGGCGACCGCGGCCCCGGTGATCCGGACCGGCACGACCGCGGCGTTGTCGTCGTCATCCGTCTCGAGCAGCAGGTCCAGCGGGTCGGCCTCGTTGTGCAGGCAGTAGATCCCGTCGGGCAGCCCGGCGGGAAGGTCAAGATGCTGGTCCGGAAGCGTCGATCGGTACACGTCGGCCCAGCCCGGGTTGATGCCCTGGACCCGGTCCCGGCCGCAGTCGCCGTAGTACTCGGCGAGCTGCGCCCGCGACTCGGCAGGCGTCACGCGGTTGTCGCGCCAGCAGAAGCTGACCTTCTCGGCGACCGCGACGGGAGCCGTCTCACCCGGTTCGGTCAACGTGTAGCTCGCGGCGGCGTCGAAGTGCCAGTGGTCGTGCGTCGGGTGGTCGAGCATGCACCCGCCGGGCCGGCTGCTCGTCGTGATGTCGACGGCCCGGTCGAACTGGCCGTCGCCGTCGGCGTCGTGGTACAGCACCTGCGACGCGTGGCGCTGGCCCGCGGGGCACGGACGCAGACCGTCGGGCAGCGTTTCGATCGGACCGATACCGGCGTTCGCGATGATCGAGGCGAAGCGCAGCCGGCGCACGCCGTCGACGATCTCGATGGAGACGTCCTCGGGAGGCAGGCTGCGCAGGTTGGGGAGCAACCGCGCGTGCAGCGGCACCGGTTTCGGCTCCGGCTGTGCCAGAGCGCGGGGTTCGGCGGTCACCGTCGCGGCGACGGGCTCCTTGGAGTCGGCGCGCACCGGGTCGTCGAGACGGCTCATCCCCAGCACACCCGCGACGATGACGAAGGAGGCGCCGATCGCGGCCGCGGTCAACGCGGTCCTGCGGGACACCTGCATGTCGGCTCGCTTCGTCGGCGGTCGCGTTCACCGTACGCCGAACAGGGCGGCACAACCCAGGCTCAGTCCATCGGCAGGACGTAGGCGAGAAGGTCGACGCCTGGGACCGGAGACCAGTCACGTGCGCGATCGCGGAGGAAGCCGAGGCTCTCGTAGAGGCGGTGTGGTGCCGAGGCTCCCGACGGTGTGGACAGGACGAGTGCGCGGAACCCGAGCTCGCGAGCCCGCGTGATGCAGGCCCGCGTCAGTGCGCGACCGACGCCCAGACGCTGCGCCTCCGGACGGACGGCGAGCATGCGGAGCTCGCCCTCGTCGTCGAGGGCGAGCTCTCGCCATGGACTGCCGGCAGGACAGAACGTCACGCTCCCGAGCACCGCGCCGCCGCCCTCGACGGCGACGAGGAGCTCGGCCTCGGCGTCGCGGCGGCCGGCGTCGCGGAGCACCTCGGCGTATCCACCGCCCGCGAGGCCGGCCGCCCGGTACGCCGCCTCGGTGACGGCGCCGGCCTCGGCCAGCTCGTGCGGCTCTGGCGCGCGTATTACCAATGTCGTCGGTCGCGTCACGACCTGCACGTTAGTCGGGGCACCGACACTCAGCGCACTGCGTACGGGCCGGTCGGCAGGCTCGAGGACCAGCGGTCATCGAGGCGCGGCAGCCGGTCGGGCCGCGGCCCGCCGTCGTCGCCGAGCCAGTGGTTCAGCTCGATGACGCCGGCAATCAGGAGGCTGACGAAGAGTGCTGCAATCAGGATGGTTGTCATGACTGGAAGTATGCTCTCGTGGACTTCCTGCCAACAGTGGCAGGACTGCCCTACATCATCGACATACTGCCATTCGCTGTGGCACACTGACGGGATGCTTCGAAACGTCGCAGCCATCGCGTTGGATGGGGTCGCTCCCTTCGAGCTCGGCGTCCTGTGCGAGTCCTTCGGCGTCGACCGCTCGGACCAGGGCGTACCCCGCCTCGACTTCGCCGTCTGCGGCGTGTCGCCAGGCAGGGTGGAGACGTCGATGGGATTCGCGCTGGTCGTGGAGGAGGGCATCGACCGGTTGGCCGAGGCCGACCTGATCGGCGTCCCGGCGGTGCCCAAGGACCACGACTACCCGGAGCCCGTGCTCGACGCGCTCCGGGCCGCAGTCGACCGTGGCGCGCGCGTGCTCTCGGTGTGCACGGGCGCGTTTGTGCTCGCCGCGGCCGGTCTGCTCGACGGCCGGAAGTGCACCGCCCACTGGCACGACGCCGACGAGCTCGCGGCGAGGTATCCGCTGGCCAAGGTGGACCCGGGAGTTCTCTACGTCGAGGACGGCGGCGTCATCACGAGTGCCGGCACGGCGGCCGGCATCGATGCCTGCCTGCACCTCTGGCGGACGGAGTATGGGGCCGCGATGGCCGCGACCATCGCCCGCCGGATGGTAGTGCCGCCGCACCGCGAGGGCGGCCAAGCCCAGTTCGTCGAGGCGCCGATTCGTCCGGCGGAGGTCCAGACGCTGTCCGGAGTTCTCGACTACATGGCCGGGCGCCTCGACGAGGAGATGACCGTCGAGTCGCTGGCCAAGCTGGCGAACATGTCGCCGCGTACGTTCGCCCGCAGGTTCCGGGCCGAGACCGGAACCACGCCTTACGACTGGCTGCTCGCCCGCCGGGTCTCGGCGGCGCAGAAACTGCTGGAAGAGGGCGAGGACCCGATCGAGGTCGTGGCCTCGCGGTGCGGGTTCGGCACGGCCAGCGTGTTGCGTCACCACTTCGCGAAGCGCCTAGGCACGACTCCGCAGGCGTACCGGTCAGCGTTCCGCCAGACCCCGCGGTGACGCCGACGTCGCCATGACGGCGACCAGCCGTGACTTCTTCAGGTTCTCCTTCACGATCCAGGCCACGTCCGGATCGGCGGAATCCTCCAGTGCCAGGAACCGCGGCAGCCCGTTCTGCGGGTCTGCCGCCACAGCAACGCTCCAGCAGTAGCCCAGCGCCTTCCGCAGGGCGCGCACGCCGTCGTCGCGACGCCGGTCCGCGGGACGCGCGGCCATGGTTGCCGTGACCTGAGCGCACACGTCGACGGCGCGGGCGGCGTCGCCGGGTTCACGCAGGAGCCGGGGCTCGCACAGCCCCGCGACGGCGGCGCGTTGGACGAGCGGGTCCGCATGTGACGACCAGCGGGTGACGACGTCCTGCAGGCGTCCCATGTCGGCGTCGCCGAGCCGCTGCAATGCCGTGGCGACGCCCTCGCGCACCCGCCAGCGGGCGTCGGCGGCGTAGCCGCGCAGCCTGCTCTCGAGCTCCGCGTCCGCTCGGTCTGCAAGAAGCGAGCCGAGGCCGATCGTGCCGCACAGCCGGAGGTACTCGTCATCGGTCGCGAGGAGGGAGTCGAACGTGGTTCGGTCGCCCTCGTCGGCGACCGCCTGGGCGAGCTCGAGGTCCGCCCGGGGGCCCGGCAGACCCGAGTGCTGCTGCAGATACGGCAGCCATTCGACCGCGGGCAGCGCCCGGAGGATCGATCGGTGATCGTCGCGGCGGCCCATGCCGGAATCGTAGGATCAGACTCCGGTGGTCGAGCGAGGGTACGCGACCTCCGGGTCGCAGAGCACGTTCACCAGGTATGGGACAGTCGCGTCGAACGCACGCTGCAGGGCGGGGCCGATCCTGTCCGGACGGGTGACCGTCTCACCCGCGCCGCCGAGCGCCCGGACGATCGCGTCGTATCCGGTACCGGGGCGCAGCTCCGCTGCCACGTCGTAGCCGTAGAGGAACCGCATCGGGTGCTTCTCCAGGCCCCAGCCGCCGTTGTTGCCCACGATCATGACGACCGGCAACTGGTGACGGACCATCGTGTCGACATCCATCAGGGACAGGCCTGCGGCGCCGTCGCCGTAGAGCAGGACGACCTGGCTGGACGGGCGGGCGAGCCGAGCGGCTGCAGCCGCGCCGGCCCCTGCTCCGAGGCAGCCGAAGGGACCGGGGTCGAGCCAACAGCCAGGGCGGCCAGGCTCGACAAACCTGCCGGCCCATGACACGAAGTCGCCGCCGTCACCGATCACGACGGCGTCGTCGGCGAGAATCGGCAGTAGCTCGCCGTAGATCCGCGCCGGGTGCACCGGATCGGCGGCCGCGGCCAGCAGCGGCGAGTCGCGCTCGACCGCGGCGGCGACGGCGTCGAGCAGGTCGGACGCCCAGCCGTCGTACGTCGTGCGGCGAAGCTCCGCGGCGTATGCCTCGAGCAGCCCGTCGAAGACCAGCGTGAGGTCACCGGCGGCCGACCCGGCGAGCTCGACATGCTGGGCGACCTGGCCGGGGGCGTCGGCCAGGTGGACGACGCGGGTGGACCCGACGCCCTCGCCACCGCCGAACACGCCGAACCCGAGCCGGAAGTCCAGCGGAGTACCAGCGACGATCACGAGGTCGGCGCGCTTGAAGGCCGTCGACCGGGCCCGGTTGACCAGCTGCCGGTGACCGCGGGGCAGGATGCCGCGACCCATGCCGTTCGCCACGATCGGGACCCCCGTCTCCTCGGCGAACCGCACGGCGGCGGCCTCGGCGCCGTCCATCCAGACATCCGAACCGATGACCAGCACTGGGCGTTCGGCGGCCGCGAGCAGCGCGGCGACACCGCCCAGGTCGTCGGGATCCGGAGAATTCCGCACACGCGACGCCACGTGCGGGATCTCGACCTCGGCACGGCTGTAGAGCTCGTCCATCGGGACATCGACGAAGACCGGCCCGCGGTGTGACGCGTCAGCAACGTTCAACGCCTGGTCGAGGACGGCTGCGACGTCGGCGGTCTTGTGAGCGGTGACGGATCGCTTCGTGACCGGCGCCAGGATCGGCGGATGGTCCAGCTCCTGGAGCGCGCCCGTCCCCCACCGGAACTGCGGGGCCCGACCTCCTATGGCGAGCAGCGGCACGCCGCTGAAATAGGCCTGGGCGATCCCGCTGACACCGTTGGTGACACCCGGCCCGGCCGTGAGGACCGCGAGCCCGGGCCGCCGCGTGAGCTTCGCCGTCGCCTCCGCCCCGAAGACCGCCGTCTGCTCGTGCCGGACGTCGATGATCCGCATCGGGGGCTCACCGCGCACGGCCGCGTCGTAGAGCGGAAAGACGTGTGCGCCGGAGAGCGTCCACATCGTCTCGACGCCGTGGTTCGCGAAGACGGCGCGGGCGTGATTTCCCGCATGCCCCTCGAGCAGGGGCGGGCCGGAGTTGTTGCGATGCGAAATACCCACGGAGGCGACGCTACACGGCTCGACCTCCTGGAGTCAGGCGCGGCGGAAGATCCGGGGTTCGCTCGACCGGAGGGAACGTTGCAGCGCGATCAGCAGGTCGGGCCGGCAGCTCGGCGTCACGGCGGGGTTGGCCATGGCGTCCTGCGTCGGTGTGCCGCTGACACCTAGCAGGAGCTGCAGGTGCAGGGCTCGGGCGTAGGCGATCCCGTTGGCTCGGGTGGCGGACTCTCGCGCACCAGGCGTGAGCGGCTCGGACCACAGCGTGGCCAGGCGTTCGAGCCACGACTCGAGGGTGTCGACCGACACGAGATCGCGGTGCAGCAGCGACATCGTGGCGTACGCGAGGCGGTCGTCCTCACCGGCGGCATAGAGATGCTCGGTAGGGATGAGCAGCCGTTCGGCGACGACGTCGAGCAGGACCCGCAGCTCCTCGGCGCCGAGATGGCGTGAGGCCGCCAACGTCGCGAACAGATCCGCGCCGTGCGCTGCCGCGTACACCCAGCCTCGCTCGGGGACCCAACCACGTAGGTCGCGCTCGGCCAGGAACCACGCGACCGAGCGATCCGCCCAGGTGAGCACCGTCGTGGGATGCAGCGTGTGAACCGCGTTGTCTCGTGCGATCACGGCAGCCAGTGCGACGGCTGAGAACGACCGACGCAGGACCGTGTCGGTTCCGTCCTCGCCGAGGCCCACCCGCAGGCCGAGCACGAGACCGTCGCCGAGTCCGGCGAGCAGTTCGTCGTAGATACCCTCCGAGACCCAGGTCGACAGCACCGAGTAGGCGATGTCGTCGCGGACCCGCGGGTCGCCGTCGCCGAGCATCATGACCAGGTCGGTCGTCAGGTCGTCCAGGGCCGCACCGTATGGAACCCGGTAGCCGTCGGCAACGACCCGCTCCCAGTACGACAACCGCACGCGGGCATCTTCGCAGAGGCTCCGGCCAGCTGCTGCCACGGGTATGCGTCGGTTCGGGAGCAATTCCCGGGCCTGACTAGGCTCGCAGTTGTGCCGTCGCTCAACGACGTCGTCCGCCAGCACACCGACCTCTCCGAAGCCGACCTGGAGTGGCTGCACGCCCTGGTCGCCGACTGGCAACTGCTCGCCGACCTCTCCTTCGCCGACCTCGTGCTGTGGGTGCCGGAACGTGCCGGAGATGGTTTCCGGGCGGCCGCCCAGATGCGCCCGACGACAGGTCCGACGGCCTACGTCGAGGATCTCGTCGGGTCGCTGTTACGCCGGGGCAGGCGTCCGCTCGTCGACGCCGCGTTCGACGAGGGGACAATCCGCCGCGACGGTGACCCGGAGTGGTGGGACGACGTGCCCGTCCGGGTCGAGGCCATCCCGGTCCGCAGGGATGACCATGTGCTCGCCGTCGTTGCTCGCAACACCAACCTGATGTCGGTGCGTACGCCAAGCCGGTTGGAGCTCGCCTACCTGGAGTGTGCGGGGCAGCTCGCGAAGCTTGTGGCCGAGGGACGGTTTCCGAGCTCTGGCACCGACATGGGCCGTCGCGGTGCTCCCCGCGTGGGCGACGGATTCATCCGGCTGGACGCCGCGGGGGTCGTGACGTACGCGAGCCCGAATGCGCTCTCGGTGTACCGACGGCTCGGCCTCACGGCCGACCTGGTGGGGGAGCGTTTGGGCGAGGTCACCGCCCGGCTGGCGCCGCCGGAGGGTGCCGTCGACGAGGCCCTCGAGGTGGTCGTCGGCGGACGGGCTCACCGGCGGACCGAGATCGAGGCGAACGGTGCGTTCATGTCGCTGCGGGCGATCCCGCTGGACCCCGCAGGCCAGCACGTCGGTGCCCTGGTTCTCTGCCGGGACGTGACCGAGGTCCGCCGCCGCGAGCGCGAGCTGATCACCAAGGACGCGACCATCCGGGAGATCCACCACCGGGTGAAGAACAACCTGCAGACGGTGGCAGCCCTGCTGCGCCTCCAAGCCAGGCGGATCGGCGCGGCCGACGGCCGGGCCGCTCTGGAGGAGGCCGTGCGCCGCGTCGGGACGATCGCGATCGTGCACGACACGCTGTCCCAGACGGTCGACGACACCGTGGATTTCGACGGCGTGGCCGACCGGTTGCTCGCAATGGTGGCGGAGGTGGCGACGGCCGAGCCGAGAGTACATGCCGAGCGGACCGGGGCGTTCGGCGTCCTCGACGCGGGGGTCGCGACGCCGCTGGCGATGGCACTGACCGAGCTGCTGCAGAACGCCGTCGAGCACGGTCTCGGGGAGCATGCGGGCTGCGTCGAGCTCTGCGCCGACCGGAGGGCAGGGCGGTTGCGGGTGGTCGTCGAGGACGACGGCCGGGGTCTGCCGCTCGGATTCGACGCCGAGGAATCGGGGCGGCTGGGCCTGCAGATCGTGCGCACCCTGGTGGTCGGAGAGCTCGGCGGCACGCTCGACGTGGGACCGCGCCCATCCGGCGGCACCCGCGTCGTGCTCGACCTACCCGCCCGCGACCTCTAGCCCCTCGTGGTCAACCGGCGGGGACCGGGAGGCAGGGCGCCCCGCCGGCCGGATGGCGGGCGGGGCGCTGGACGATCGTCTCGGATCTAGTAGGCGCGCGCCCGGGCCCGAGCATTGCGGCGCTTGAGCGCTCGTCGCTCGTCCTCGGACAGCCCGCCCCAGACACCTGCGTCCTGTCCGCTCTCCAGCGCCCACTGCAGACAGGCCTCGCGGACGTCGCAACGACGGCAGACCGCCTTCGCCTCTTCGATCTGCAGCAACGCCGGGCCGGTGTTGCCGATCGGAAAGAAAAGCTCGGGGTCCTCGTCACGGCAGGCGGCACGGTGGCGCCAGTCCATGAGTCTCACAGCTCCTTGTACAAATGGCCTCGTCGGCCGGGATCGCCGACCAGCGACGCGGTGCATCACGTGAAATCGTTCACGAATCCACGCGCACCGCAATCCGACAACGTCGGCGGGGGGTACGTGGTTCCGACCGCGCTGTCCTGCGTCTCGGTGACCGCGCGGCAGCACAAGGGTGACAAACCTGTGACCCGATAACAAGAGAGATGTGGCGCTCGTCTCAGCCGATTCGTGTCGGGCGAGTCACACCGATAAGGACAAACAGGACATTTCGGCCCGAATCAGCCCACCAGGTGGAGAGCCGCGGGGTAGGAGCGCAGCGTCATGGCCGTGCGCTCGCCCAGATAGTCGCCGTCGACCTGTACTGGAACTGGTCGCGACGACGTCAGCGCGAACGCAGTCTGGTCGTGCAAGAGGATCACGTCGCGTCCGCGCGGCCCCCGATCGGTCAACGTGATCTCGGCGAGGTGCCGCAGCGTGCCGACCAGAGGGAGCCGGGTCAGCGCGAAGAGGTCCAACCCGGTGTCGAAGCTGGCCTGTGGTGTCGGGTTGAGGGGTCGACTGTCCAGGTAGGTCCACGGTGCGCAGTTGGTGACGACGGCCAGGGCGATGCCCGGAACCGGGTCGGCGCCGTCGCGCTCGAGTGTCAGCGGACCACCCCGGCGCCGGTCGGGCTGGGCGAAGAAGCGGCGGACCGCGGCGCGGGTGTACAGCGGCAGGGTCGAGCGTCGTCCACGGGCACGGAGCTCCTCCACGGCGCGGATCACGTCCGCGTCGTACCCGACGCCGGCGCAGAACGTAAACCACCGTTCGTCCAGGCGGCCGAGTCCGAGCGGGCGACGCCGGCCCGACCGGACGGCGTCGAGCAGCTGTCCCGTCGCCTCGATGGGGTCCTCCGGGATGCCGAGGTTCCGGGCGAGCACGTTGGTGCTGCCTCCGGGCACGATCGCGAGATCGGGCGTCCTCGGTCCGGCTGCCTCGTCGAGCAGGCCGTTGACCACCTCGTTGACGGTTCCGTCACCACCGACGGCCACCACCAGATCGAGGCCGTCGCTTCGGGCCCGCCGAGCGAGTCCGACGGCGTGGCCGCGGTGGCTCGTCTCGGCGACGTCGACCTTGAGGTCGTGCCGCAGCGCAGCGAGTAGCACGTCGCGCGTTCGCGGTGATGTCGTCGTGGCCTGGTGATTGACGACGACGAGGGCGCGCATGCCGGTCAGGCTATCCGGCGCGCCGTACCCTTGCCCCGTGCCGACGGACCCCGCGCCCGCAAGGCGCCCGGCCGGGCTGTCGGCCTCCACCGCCGTCGTCGCAGCCCAGGGCGCGGCGCTGCTCGGGTTCGGCGTGTGGCTCCTGGCCCGCCGCGCGGGAGACGTCCCGAGCAACGAGGCCGTGTTCGAGGGTTCGACGGTGTACGCCTTCGTGACCGGCGGGCTGGTACTGGTGGTCGCGGCGGGCCTGTGGTGGCGGCGCGGCTGGGCGTACGGGGCCGCTGTTTTCCTCCAGCTCCTGGCTCTTGCCGTGGCCTACGAGATGGCCCGCACCGGGTTCTGGATCGGCGCGATCCCACTGGCGCTCGGGTCGGGTGCGGCGCTGGTGGGCCTGTTGTCGCCCAGCGGCCGGGCGGCTCTGGGCCGCTCCTGAGCGCCTAGATCTCGTCGGCGAGCAGGCCCTTGCGCAACCGTGCCAGCGTCCGTGCCAGCAGGCGCGATACGTGCATCTGGGAGATGCCGACCTCGGTCGCGATCTGCGACTGCGTCATCCCGGCGAAGAACCGCAACAGTAGGATCCTTCGCTCGCGCTCGGGAAGTCGGGACAACAATGGCTTGAGCGCCTCACGGTTCTCGACGCCCTCGAGCGCGCTGTCCTCCGTGCCCAGCATGTCGAGGACCGAGGGACCCTCGGCTTCGCCGGCGTCGGGCGCATCCAGGGAGAGTGTGCTGTAGGCGTTCGCGGACTCGAGGCCTTCGAGGATGTCGTCCTCGCTGGAGCCGAGCCGGTTGGCAAGCTCGGCAACCGTCGGCGAGCGTCCGAGCTCCTGGGTCAGCGCACCGGTCGCCGATCCGATCGCCAGGCGCAGCTCTTGGAGCCGACGCGGGACTCGCACAGCCCAGCCCTTGTCGCGGAACCAGCGCTTGATCTCGCCGACGATCGTCGGCGTCGCATACGTCGAGAACTCCACACCCCGACCCGGGTCGTAACGATCGATCGCCTTGATCAGGCCGATTGTCGCCACCTGGACGAGATCGTCGTAGGGCTCGCCGCGGTTGCGGAACCGCCGGGCGAGATGCTCGACGAGCGGCTGATGAAGGGTCACCAGCATGTTACGGGCGTCCTCTCGGCGAGGGTCGCCGGCCGGTAGGGCAGCGAGCAGCTCCAGAAGCTCGCGGCTCTGCTCCCGGTCCACACCCATGCCGGCCGAATTCACCCGTGGCTCACCACCCGATGCTTTCGCAGGGTGAGCGTGAGAGTGCCGCCCTCGATCGTGGACTCCACCTCTCCGGCGAGCGCGGTGAGCACGGTCCACGCGAAGCTTTCCTGACTGGGTGCGGCCGTCGCCGTGGAACGGACCGAGACGGCAACCTGGAGAAGGTCCGGCTCCAGGTCGAACGAGCAGGTCAGGCGACCGTCGCCGTGGGCGAGGGGAAGCAGCAGCGCGCACGCTTCGTCGACCGCGATGCGGAGATCCTCGATGTCATCGAGGGTGAAGTCGAGCCGGGCCGCCAGGCCGGCGGCTGCGGTACGGAGCACAGCGAGGTATGCACTGGAGGCTGGGACGCGCAGCTCGACATGGTCGCGTGACGCGCTTGGGGTCTCGGTCACTGGTCCCCCTCGAGCCTGACGTGAGGGCAGAGGCACCACAACGCCGCGCGTGGTGCCTCTGCCTGAGATCGACGCGATCGAGCGTAGGTCAGGAGGCCTTCTTCGTCTCAGCGAAGATCTCGGCGATCTCGTCGATCTTGCCGATCAGCTGGTCGGCCACCGCCGGGTCGGTCGATGCCTTGGCGCCGCCGGGCCCGCCGCCCGCCAGCTTGGTGGCCTCGTTGAACAGCTGGTGGAGCTGCGGATACTTCTCGAAGTGCGGGGGCTTGAAATAGTCGGTCCACAGCACCCACAGGTGGTGCTTGACCAGCTCCGCCCGCTGCTCCTTGATGATCAGCGCTCGGGTGCGGAACGCCGGGTCGTCGTTGTCGGCGTACTTCTCGCAGATCGCCTTGACCGACTGCGCCTCGATCCTGGCCTGGGCCGGGTCGTACACCCCGCAGGGCAGGTCGCAGTGGGCGTCGACCACGATGGTGCGAGCGAACAGACGCGCGAGCATCCGAGGTCCTCTCCGTCCAGGGTCCGGTGACGTCGTGACTGGCACGCCAGCGACACTACTCCGGGACCCTGGACTCGACGGAGAGGGGCGAGAGGGTGCCGCGCTTCGGGTTCGCGGTCGTGCGCGGACGGTCGATGGAGCCGACTCTGCACGACGGGGACCGGCTGCTCGTGCGGTACGGCGGACGGCCGCTCCCGGGCCGGGTCGCCGTCGTGCGCCTGCCCGGTCGGCCCGGGTTCTCGGTCAAGCGGATCGGCTGGCCGGATCGCGGAGGATGGTGGGTCGAGCGCGACAACCCTCGGGAGGGCGTCGACTCCTGGCAGGTCGGGGCCGTCCCACCGGACGGAGTCGTCGCCGTCGCCGTGCTGCGGGTCTGGCCGCGCCCGGGCCGGTTTCGATCCGCGCCCCGGCCCGGGGCTTGACCCGTGTGCCACATTCCGCCGGCAGGGGTGATCCCCGCCGCCGGCATGAAGCTCGCCGCCGGCGTCGCCAGTCGCTGGCGATCTCGACGCGGGCTCGTCGGGCGGCACTAGGGTCGGGCAATGCTCGCCGCCTATGCCGACAGCCTCGACGCCGACGACCCACTGACCGGCCTCGTGGTCGGGGAGCGGCCGGAGCCGGAGGTTCCCGACGGCTGGACTGTCGTCACGGTCAGGGCCACCGCCCTCAACCGCCACGACCTCTGGTCGCTGCGCGGCGTCGGATTGACGACCGAGCAGCTCCCGATGATCCTCGGCTGTGACGCCGCGGGCGTGGACGAGACCGGCGCCGACGTCGTCGTCCACTCGGTGATCGCCGACGCCGACTGGCTCGGTGACGAGACGCTCGACCCGAAGCGCTCGCTCCTCTCGGAGCGGTACCCGGGGACCCATGCTGAACGGGTGGCCGTGCCGCGGCGCAACCTGCTCGCCAAGCCGCCCGGCCTGTCGTTCCAGGAAGCGGCCTGTCTGCCCACGGCCTGGCTCACGGCGTACCGCATGCTCTTCGGCCAGGCGCGGGTCTCGCCCGGCTCGACGGTGCTGGTCCAGGGCGCGGGTGGCGGCGTCTCCACCGCACTGGTTGCGCTCGGTGCGGCAGCCGGCGCTCGGGTATGGGTCACCTCTCGCGATCCGGACAAGGCGTCGCGGGCGCTCGAGTTGGGAGCCGCTGAGATCTTCGAATCCGGCGCTCGTCTGCCGGAGCGGGTCGACGCCGTGATGGAGACAGTCGGAGCGGCGACCTGGCAGCACTCGATCCAGTCGCTTCGCCCAGGCGGCACCCTCGTGGTGTCCGGCGCGACGTCCGGTCGCAGTGCCGAGACGGAGCTGAACCGGGTCTATTTCCTGCAGCTGCGCATCCTCGGCTCGACCATGGGCTCTCGTGAGGAGTTGAGCCGGCTGCTCGGCTTCTGCGAGCGCACCGATGTCCGCCCCGTGATCGACCGGGTGCTGCCACTCGAGCGGGCCAGAGACGGGTTCGCTGCGCTCGAGCGCGGCGACGTCTTCGGCAAGATCGTCCTCACTGTCTCCTGACGCCGCATACCCGAACCCGGAACCCGTGGCCCACGGGCCGCCTCCCAAATGATCACGTTAAGTGGGCGTCTTAGACCGTTACCAGGCGCCGAGACCTGGTAACGGACCCACAGGCCCACTTAACGTGATCATTTGGGATGCCGGACGACGGTCGAATCGCTTTCAGTCGCCGCCTGCCGACCGTCGCCTGCTCGGCGGTGCTGGAGCCGCGACGCCGAGCCAGTCGTACCAACCACCCTTCAGCACGATGTAGGCGAGCATCCCGTACCCGGCCTGGCCGGGGTGCATCCCGTCGGCGAACGGCTGGCGGAGCCACGGGCCGTGGTCGGCGAGCGGTTCGTATGTCGACACGTACGGAACGTCCAGGTGGGCGCAGCGCTCCCCGAAAGCGGTGTCCACGTCGGCGATCCGAGCCCGCAGCTCCGGCGGACCGACCGGGGGTGGCCCGACGACAAGGCGCCGCACGTCGGTCGACGACAGTCCGAACTCGAGTGTCGCGGCCGATCGCTCCGCGGACAGACCGGCATACGCGTCTGCGACGCCGACGGACACCACGACGCCCTGCTCATCGCCACGGGCGAAGCGCGGCGCGCTCTCCAGCGGCATCCGCACGACGACGTCCTGCGCTGACTCGCCGCGGACGCCGAGTTGATACACGGTCAGGGCGATGCCCGTCGACTCGGGTGTGCGGGCGGCCACGCGACCGACCCAGCCCAGCGCCTTGGGGTCGCCGACGCCCGCGACGAATGAATCGCCGAACACGCACACCCGAACGTCTCGCACGTCGGCCATGGTGCCGTGCATCCGCCTTGATCATGCAGCTTCTGCGCGACACGCCGACACGAGGCCGCCGGAGGGCGCCGTCAAGCCCTGCTGCGGCGTGCCTCGCGGCGTGTCGTGCAGAAGTTGCATGATCAGCGGGGTCAGTCGTCGTCGAGACGGGCGAGCCAGGTCGCGAGCCGCTCGATCGGCGCCTCGAACTCGGGATTGAGGTCCACGAAGTCGCGCAGGCGCTCGGCGACCCAAGCCAACGTCACCTCGTCGTCTCCGCGGCGGTCCTCGAGCTCCTCGATCCCGCGATCGGTGAAGTACAACGCGCTTCTCCCCAATACGCCCTACGCGAAGGAGCGGTCCATCAGCTGGCGCTGCTGCTCGACATGTCGCGCGTGCGAGCCGACGGACGGAGCCGATCCAGGAGGCCGGGCGATCGCGGTGAGCTCGATCCCGGACAGCTGGGGCCCAAGATGCAGGACGACAAACGGCCAAGCGCCCAGGTTGATCGGCTCGTCCTGGACCCAGCGAACCTCGCGAACTCCGGAGAACCGGCCGAGCTCGGCTGCGACCTGGTCGATGGGAAGCGGATAGAGCTGCTCGACGGGCACGATCGCCGTGCGCTCGTCGGAACGCTTGGTCCGCTCGGCGCGGAGATCCCACACGATCTTGCCCGAGCAGAGCAGCACGCGTTCGACCTCGGCCGCGTCGACCTCCGGATCCGGGATCACCGGCTGGAAGGAGCTCTCGCCGGTGAGATCGGCCGGCACCGAGACCGCCTTCTTGTGGCGGAGCATCGACTTGGGGGTGAACACGATCAGCGGCTTGTGGTCGGCCCACAAACTGTGCAGCCGCAGCAGGTGGAAGTACGACGCTGGCGTCGACGGCTGAGCGACCCGGAAGGCGTCGTCGGCGGCCATGGTGAGGAACCGCTCGATGCGGCCGGACGAGTGGTCCGGCCCCTGCCCCTCGTAACCGTGCGGCAGCAGCAACACGATGCCGGAGCGCTGACCCCATTTGGGCTCGCCCGCGACGATGAACTCGTCGATGATTGTCTGGGCGCCGTTGGCGAAGTCGCCGAACTGGGCCTCCCACAGCACCAGCGCATCGGGCCGGGCCACGGAGTAGCCGTACTCGAAGCCCATCGCGGCGAACTCGGAGAGCAGCGAGTCATAGACGAGGAACTTCGCCTGCCCAGGATCCAGATGTTGCAGCGGAACGTACGACTCACCGGTCACCCGGTCGACAATTGCGGCGAATCGCTGGACGAACGTGCCGCGCCGGCTGTCCTGCCCGGCCAGCCGGATAGGCCGCCCGTCGAGCACCAACGAGCCGAACGCGGCGATCTCGGCCGTGCCCCAGTCCATACCCCCCTCGGTGAACATCGCGGCCCGGCGCTGGAGCTGAGGCAACACCTTCGGGTGGACCGTGAACCCTTCGGGCAGGCTCAGGTGTGCGTCGGCGATGCGCTTGAGCGTCTCCTCTGCGACGGCGGTGACCGGCTCGCCGGTCGGCTCGGGCTTGTCCGGGTAGCTCGGGACCGTCACGGGCATCGGCGGCTGACCCTCGGCCTCGCGGGTCTCGGCGAACACCCGCTCGAGCTGCTGCTGGTAGTCGCGCAGCGCCTGCTCGGCCTCCTCGACGGTGATGTCGCCGCGACCGATCAGCGCCTCGGTGTAGAGCTTGCGAACCGAGCGCTTCTGCTCGATCAGGTCGTACATCAGCGGCTGGGTGTACGACGGGTCGTCGCCCTCGTTGTGACCCCGTCGCCGGTAGCAGACCAGGTCGATGACGACGTCCTTACGGAAGTCCTGACGGAACGCGAAGGCCAGCCGCGCCACCCGGCTGCACGCCTCGGGGTCGTCACCGTTGACGTGGAAGATCGGTGCCTGCACCATCCGGGCGACGTCGGTGCAGTACATGGACGACCGCGACTGCTCGGGCGACGTGGTGAACCCGACCTGGTTGTTGACGACCACATGAACGGTGCCGCCGGTACGGTAGCCGCGCAGCTGGGACAGGTTGAGGGTCTCGGCCACGACGCCCTGCCCCGCGAACGCGGCGTCGCCGTGGACCAGGAGCGGCAGCACCGGGAACTCCTCGCCCCGGTCCAGGACGTCCTGCTTGGCCCGGGCGATCCCTTCGAGCACAGGGTTGACGGCTTCGAGATGGCTCGGGTTGGCCGTCAGCGAGACCTTGATCCGTTCGCCGCCCTTGCCGATGAACTCGCCGTCGGCGCCCAGGTGGTACTTGACGTCGCCGGAACCCTGGACGGTGCGCGGATCGATGTTGCCCTCGAACTCGCGGAAGATCTGGCCGTAGCTCTTTCCGACGATGTTCGCCAGCACGTTGAGCCGCCCACGATGGGCCATGCCGAGGCATACCTCGTCGAGCTCGGCCTCCGCCGCGGCTTCGCAGATCTCGTCGAGGAGCGAGATCGTCGACTCGCCACCCTCGAGAGAGAAGCGTTTCTGGCCGACGTACTTCGTCTGCAGGAAGGTCTCGAACGCCTCGGCCTGGTTGAGCTTGTGCAGGATCCGCAACTGGTCGGCACGTTCCATGCGCTCGTGCGGCTTCTCCACCCGCTGCTGGATCCAGCGGCGCTGGTCTGGCTCCTGGATGTGCATGTACTCGATGCCCACGGTGCGGCAGTACGCGTTGCGTAGGACTCCAAGGATGTCGCGGAGGAGCATGAACCGCTTGTCGCCGCCGAACGAGCCGGTGGCGAACTCCCGGTCGAGGTCCCACAGCGTCAGGCCGTGGGTGGTGACGTCGAGGTCGGGGTGGCTGCGCTGCTTGTACTCGAGGGGGTCGGTGTCGGCCATCAGGTGGCCGCGCACCCGGTAGGCGTGGATCAGCTCCAGGACCCTCGCCTGCTTGCCGACCTCGTCCTCGTGGCTCGACGTGACGTCGGCGGCCCATCGGATCGGCTCGTAGGGAATCCGCAACGCCTGGAAGATCTCGTCGTAGAAGCCCTCGTCGCCGAGCAGCAGGCCGTGGACGATCCGCAGGAAGTCGCCGCTCTGCGCACCCTGGATCACCCGGTGGTCGTAGGTGCTGGTCAGCGTCATGGCCTTGGAGATACCGAGGCGGGCCAACGTCTCCGGTGCGGCGCCCTGGAACTCGGCCGGGTACTCCATCGCGCCGACGCCGATGATCGCGCCCTGCCCCTTCATCAGCCGCGGCACGGAGTGGACGGTGCCGATCGTGCCAGGGTTGGTCAGGCTGATCGTGGTGCCGGCGAAGTCGTCGACGCCGAGCTGCCCACCGCGTGCGCGCCGGACGAGGTCCTCGTACGCGGACCAGAACTTGGCGAAGTCGAGCGCCTCGGCCCTCTTGATGCTGGGCACCAGCAGCTGGCGGGTGCCGTCCTTCTTCTGCAGGTCGATCGCAAGTCCGAGATTGACGTGGGCGGGCTTGACCAGGACCGGCTTGCCGTCGGCCTCGCCGTACGCGTAGTTCATCTCCGGCATCCGGCCCAGCGCCTTGACCAGCGCGAACCCGATGACGTGCGTGAACGACACCTTGCCGCCTCGGGAGCGCGCAAGGTGGTTGTTGATGACGATCCGGTTGTCGACCAGGAGCTTCGCCGGCACCGCCCGCACGCTCGTGGCGGTGGGCACCTCGAGGCTCGACGCCATGTTGGTGACGACGCGCGCGGACGCTCCGCGCAGTGGAGTGGTCTCGGCGGCAGACGTGTCGACGATGGAGGAAGGCGTCGTGACGGGCGACGAGGGGTTCGGCGTCTTCGCGCCCGCTGCGGAGGCGGCTGGACGGGCTGCGGGGGCCGGCCGCGCGGCGGGCGCGCTCTGCGGACTCGGTGGGCTCGGCTCGCTCTGGCGGCTGGACTGTTGTGGTGCATTCGTCGTCGCGCCGTCGGGTGCGGATGTGGTCACGTCTGCCCCCCTGGTGGCCTGGGCGGAGCCCTGTTGGCGCCCGTTTGGCGTGGTCCGGGCCGTGTAGTCGCCGAAGAAGTCAGACCAGGCCTGGTCGACGGTGGTCGGGTCTTCGAGCCAACTCTGGTAGAGCTCCTCGACGAGCCACTCGTTCGGTCCGAAACCCGCGAGCGGGCCGGTCTGCGAGGCCACTGATGCGTTCGCCTTCTTCCAGTTCGAGAAATCCGCGGCTGCTCTGCCGTACAGGCTAGTCTCCGCTCCGCCCGCTGAGCAGG
>Ga0184612_10000263_pt1 | contig 23802 bp, 11 predicted proteins | sample PLM3_60_coex_FD_133163 | JGI IMG/M metagenome (GOLD analysis project Ga0184612, IMG submission 133163) | Groundwater sediment microbial communities from an aquifer in East River, Colorado, USA - PLM3_60_coex | ecosystem: Environmental > Terrestrial > Soil > Riparian zone | place: USA: East... | reverse complement strand
TCGCGTGTTGTCGATCCATACAGTCTCAATACGACACTGAAATGTCAGTCGGTCGACAAAGACGTAACGGCAAGTTGATTGACCCTGCCGCGCAAGCCCATACGATCCCTTGTGAGTGTGGAATTTCCAAGGAGCTCGAATGTCTCAGGTTTTATCGGTGTGGGGTCGACTCTTCAGCCGCTGTCTTGGCCTGGTCATGGCGGTGGTGGTGAGCCTGCCCGCCGCGGGCGCTGCGCAGACCATTACTGGTCAGATTTCCGGCCGTATCACCGATTCCTCGGGCGGAGTACTCCCCGGGGTGAGCGTGACGGTCGTCAACGAAGGCACCGGGTTCACCGACACGCGTGTGACCGACGCCTCCGGCGTGTACACCTTCACGAACCTGCGCGTCGGCACTTACTCGGTCTCAACCGACCTGCAGGGCTTCCGGAAGGAACAGCGCACGGGCTTCTCGCTGACGGCCGATGGCCGTGTCTCGGCTGACTTCTCGCTCGGCGTCGGCGAGCTCAACGAGTCGGTCGAAGTCACGGCAACCCTGGGCGAGACGGTCAATCGGACAAGCGGGGAGGTGGCCCGCACCATCGACTCGCAGCAGATCAGGGACCTTGCCTTCAACGGCCGCAACTACCTCGAGCTCGCCTCGCTGATACCCGGAGCGGTGTCGACCGACTTCGATCCGCTCGCCCTGGCGACCAGCCTCAGCGTGACGGGCCAGTCGATCAACGGCAGCCGGAGCAACACGAACAACCTGACCGTCGATGGCGGGTCGAATCTCGACTCCGGGTCGAACGCCAGCCAGATCAACAACGTGAGCCTGAGCTTCATCGATCAGGTCAAGATCCAGACGTCGAACTTCTCGGCCGAGCTCGGTCGCAACAGCGGTGGGGCAATCAACGTCGTGACGCGCAGCGGAACCAACAAGTTCCAGGGTACGGCCCGGTACGACTTCCGCGACGAGAAGTTCGACGAGCCGAACTACTTCGCCGCGCGCGACGCCAACAACAACCGGACGAAGCCCGAGCTCGAGTTCCGCAACTTCGAGGGTGCATTCGGCGGTCCGATTCTCCGCAACAAGCTGTTCTTCTTCGGCGGCCAGCAGTACCGCATCATCAACCGCTTCACGAACCCGGCGCGGCAGACCATGCCGACCCGCGCCGAGCTCGCGGGGGACTTCGCCCTTCGCCTCCGCGGCACCGACAACATCGTCGGCACCGCCGACGATGGCGTGTTGCGGGATCCGACGACCGGACAACCGTTCCCCGGTAACGTGATTCCCTCGGGCCGCATCACGACCGACGGGCGCGCGATCGCGAATAACTACGGCAGGATGATTGACCTTGCCTCGGAGTACACGAGCACGCCGACCGCGAACAACGCGACCTACCAGCTCTACAACCCCTTCGAGCAGCGACAGGACATCATCCGGCTCGACTGGCAGGCGAGCGCGAACCAGAGGATCCACGGACGGTATCTGCACGACGAGTACGATCTGCTCGACCCGTACGGCGTGTTCTCCGGCGCGGCGCTGCCGACCGTGCCCACCAACCGGTCGCGCCCGGGCTCGAGCTATCAGGTAGGTCACACCTGGGTGGTCCGTCCGAACATGGTCAACGAGGCACGGATCAGCGCCGCGTGGAACGGCCAGCGAATCAACCCGCAGGGCGACACGTGGCTTCGGGATACCTATGGTTATCAGTTTCCTGAGCTGTACACGGGCGGTTTTATCACCGGCGGCATCCCCTCGGTGAGTGTCTCGGGGTTCGCGGGCCTGACCTCGCCGTCGTTTGCGCTGCTCTCGCCGACGACCGACATCACGTTCCAGGACACGCTGACGTATTCCCGGTCCAGCCATTCCATCCGAACCGGGTTCGCCCTGTCGCGCAACAGGAAAGATCAGAATGGGCGCGCGGCCTATCTGGGGAACACGGCTTTCAACCCGTCGGGGAACCCCAACAGCACGAGCAACGCGCTCGCCGACGCGCTGCTCGGCAACTTCCGGACCTACAACGAAGCGTCGGACGACCCCGTCGGGTTCTTCCGCTTCACGTCCTACCAGGGGTTCGTGTCCGACACGTGGCGGCTGCGTTCCAACCTGAGCCTCGAGCTCGGCCTCAGGTACGAGTATTCGACGCCGACCTACGCGCAGGGCAACAACCTCGTCAACTTCGATCCGTCGCTCTACGACCCGTCGCAGGCGGTGACGGTGCGCACCAACGGCCTGCTGGTGCCCGGTTCTGGAAACCGGTTCAACGGGTTGATCGCGGCTGGTGATGGCGTGCCCGAGGATCAGCAGGGGCGGGTGACGCTCCTGACCGGTGGAGACTATTCACTCATTCCGAACGGCGCACCGCGCGGCCTGTACAAGGCCGAGAATCTCTTCATGCCCCGCGCCAGTTTTGCCTACACGCTGAACGAGGCCACCGTCCTTCGAGGCGGGGTCGGGATCTTCTACGACAAGCCTGAAGGCAACCTAATTTTCTCGCAGTTGAACATCCCGCCCGTGCTCGACAACGTGACGTATGAAAACTTCAACCTCTCGGCGCCCTCGAGCGGCGCCGCGGGGGCCATCGGCGCGCTTGGCGACATCAACGCGCTCGATCCAAACCTCAAGCTGCCCCGCCAGACGAACTACAGTGTCGGCGTCCAGCGGGAGCTCGGTGGCGGATACTTCGTCGAGGCGACGTACGTGGGAAACCGCGGCGACCGACTGCTGTATCAGCCCGACATCAACCGCCCGACCTTCGACGCGCTAAGGGCCAACGCCGCGCTGCCGGCCGCCCAGCGCGTGTCGACCAACTTCCTTCGTCCCTACCGGGGCTACTCGGCGATCCGGATGCGGCTGAGCGACGCCGATTCCCTGTACAACTCTTTGCAGTTGTATGCCACCAAGCGCCGCGGCGACCTGCAGTTCACGACGTCGTACACGCTCGGCAAGGTCACGACCAACGCGAGCGGCAACGGCGACAACGACACGGCCGAGGCGCCAGGCGATCTGGAATATACGCGCGGGCCGGCATCATTCGATCGCCGTCATGCATTTGTCGGCACGTTCACCTATCGTGTGCCGTTCCTGCTCGATCGAGGTGATTGGATTGAGGCGATCGCGGGCGGCTGGGAGGTCAGCGGCAAGGTGCGGGTGCAGTCCGGGCAGTACTACACGGCGACGGGCGACTCGTCAGTCGGCGGCCGCCGCGCGAACTACACGGGCGACGAGATCACTCTCGCCGATCGGAACGAGCTGCGCTGGTTCAACACCGCCGCGTTTACCGTGCCCGCCGAGGACGCGCGCGGCACCGCCACGGTCGGGCAGATTCTCGGCCCGAGCTTCTATCAGTGGGACCTGTCGTTCCGGAAGAACTTCCGGTTCGGTGGCCGCTACCAGGCCACGCCGATTTTCGACGTGTTCAATCTGTTCAACCGGGTCAATCTCGGCGCGCCCAATACGAATGTGTCGTCGGGCGCCTACGGGACCATCAACAGCGCGCAGCCCTCGCGCCAGTTCCAGCTGGGCGTGAGGTTCGACTTTTAGCACGGATCACGTTTGGTCACGGGACGCGGATCGCGCGGATTTCACATAGCTTTCACGGGACGCGGCTCACGCGGATCGACGCCTGGTCACCGGGACGCGGATCACGCGGATCGACGCCTGGTCACCGGGACGCGGATCACGCGGATCGACGCCTGGTCACCGGGACGCGGATCACGCGGATCACACGAATTCCCGGTGGAGAACTGGTACATCCGCGATCCGCGTCCCGTTGAAGAACCCCTGATCAGCGTCTCGTGCCAAGATCTGCGTGTGGCGGTCACTCCACTTCCGATCGACCCCTTTATTCCCGGAATCCTTGCCAGAATCCGCGACTCCCGCGCCGTGGTCGTCACGGCGGCCCCGGGAGCCGGAAAGACGACCCGTGTCCCGCCGGCGCTGGCCGTCGACGGGCCGCTGATTGTGCTTCAGCCGCGCCGCGTCGCGGCGCGGAGTCTGGCAAAGCGCATCGCCGCCGAGCAGGGATGGACGATCGGCGTCGAGGTCGGGTGGCACGTCCGTTTCGAGCGGCAGTTCGGCCCGAAGACCACCGTGCTCTTCGCTACCGAAGGCATCCTCACGGCGCGCCTGCAGCAGGATCCGCTGCTCGCCGACTTTCGCACCATCATCCTCGACGAGTTCCACGAGCGAAGCGTGCACGCCGACCTCGGCATCGCGCTCGCGAAACAGGCCTGGCTCGCGCGATCCGATCTGCGCCTCGTGATCATGTCGGCGACGCTCGACGCCGCGGCGGTGTCGGCGTATCTGCACGAGTGTCCGACCGTCGAAGTGCCTGGCACGTCGCACCCGCTCGAGATCCGCTACACGCCAGGTGTGGGATTGCCCGAGGCGGTGAATGCGTGTCTGCGTAAGAGTGCGGGACAGGTTCTGTGTTTTCTTCCAGGTGCCGCAGAGATCGCCCGAGCGCGTCGCGAGCTCACGACGGCGATGGAAGGGTTCGAAGGGCCGCGGGCGGGCGTCGAGATCGTCGATCTTCTCGGGTCGCTTGATGCGGCGGCGCAGGACGCGGCGATCGCGGCGACCTCACGCCGCCGGATCATCCTTGCCACCAACATCGCAGAAACGTCGCTCACGGTTCCCGGCGTCGGCGCCGTCGTCGACACCGGGCTTCACAAGGTTGCGCGGTACGATCCCGATCGCGCTGTCGACAGCCTCGAGACCGAGCGGATCTCGCAGGACGCGGCGGACCAGCGCGCGGGCCGCGCCGGCCGGCTTGGACCCGGCGTGGCGATCAGGCTGTGGCACCCGTCCGATCGTCTGAGAGCGCACCGCGAGCCCGAGATCCAACGGGTCGATCTGTCCGGCACCGTGCTCGACATCCTGGCCTGGGGCGGCGACCCCAGGGCGTTCGACTGGTTCGAGGCGCCTTTGCCCGACCGCGTGGACGCGGCGTTCGAACTGCTCGAGCGTCTCGGCGCCACGAGCACCGGCCGGTTGACTGAGGCCGGCCGCCGCATGCAGCGAGCTCCCCTCAACCCACGACTGTCAGCGATCCTGCTCGCGGCTGAAGGCGCGCGCGAGGCAGCGCTGGCCTGTGCGCTGCTCTCGGAACGTCATTTCCAGTCCGTCCCGCCCGGCCCACGTCCAACCCACCTTCCAACGACTACAAGCGATCTGCTGAGCGCCGTCGAGCGCGAGCGTGACCTCCCTCAGCACGTGCTCACGACCGCGCGAACGCTGGAGTCGCTCGTTCAGGGGACGGATACCCCTGCGCGTCGGTCGATCGGCGAGACCGAGCTCCGTCGCGCGCTCCTCGCCGGCTATCCCGATCGCGTGGGGCGACGGCGCGAGGCTGGGTCGCCGCGCGTGCTCCTCGCGTCGGGTCACGGCGCCGTGGTCGGTCCCGAGAGCGGCGTTCGTGACGGCGAGTTTCTGATCGCGCTCGACGTCATCGCCGGGCGACCGGGCGAAGGGGCAGAGGCCCGGATCAGGATGGCCAGTACCGTGGAGCGCGACTGGCTGAAGCCGACGCACACCCGAGTCGAGCACGTCTTCGATCCCGACGCCGGCGTCGTGCGCGCGATGTCGCGCGAATACTACGACGCCCTTGTCCTCGTCGAACGTCCGGCGTTTGCTGACCCGGACGAAGTCGAGCGTTTGCTCGTTGCCGCGTACCTGTCGAGGCCGTTGGCCGGCGCGGACGAACAGGTGCTGCGCCGCGCGCGTTTTGCCGGGCTCGGTGTCGACGTGCGACAGCTGGCGGACCGCGCCGTGCGAGGGGTCCGGACGCTGCGCGATCTCGATCTGGAACGCGGCCTGGCCGGAGACGACCGCCGGCGACTCGATCAGATGGCGCCGCAAGCGATCGGCGTGCCCAGCGGGCGCGAGGCCCGGCTCGAGTATCAGGCGGACGGGTCCGTCACCGCGGCGGTGAAGCTGCAGGAGCTGTTTGGCCTTGCGGATACACCGCGCGTCGGCCCCAGACGCGAACCGGTCCTGCTCGCGCTTTTGGCGCCCAACGGACGCCCCGTTCAGATGACGCGCGACCTCCGCAGTTTCTGGGAACGCACGTATCCCGAGGTCCGCAAGGAACTTCGCGGCCGCTACCCGAAGCACCCGTGGCCCGAAGATCCCTGGACCGCGAGACCGACGGCCCGAACTACTAGGCGCGGGGTCAAATAGACAGGAGCTAGGAGTTAGGAGCTAGGAGCTAGGAGTTAGGAGCTAGGAGCTAGGAGTTAGGAGCTAGGAGCTAGGAGCTAGGAGCTAGGAGGCAGGAGACAGGAGGCAGGAGGCAGGAGACACTACAAGAGACAAGGCAGAAGCAGAGTCCAGACGTTCTCCGAGCAGCCTGTCGCCTCTAACCATCGGCGCGAGCGAAGCGAGCGCTGGCAGGCGGGGGTGGGCCGCCTCCGCCAAGGCTGCGGCGCGCTGCGAGGAAGCATCGCGAAGGCGAGGCCCCGCGACAAACTGATAAATGCAGACAAGACGCCCAAGGCCAAAACGCTCTTGAGCAAAGCAAACGCAACCGTTGTGATAACAGCGTGGCTCGTAGTGTCCCTGATGCTCACGCCCGCTCAAGCGTACGCGCAGGACTGTTGCGCCCAAGTCCAGAGTCCGTGCGCGGGCTACTGGAATGCCGCGGCGGTGTTCGTGGGTCGCGTCGAGGCGGTCAAGCGTACGGGCACCAGTCGGCTCGTATCGTTCGCGGTGCTCGAGGGCTTCCGTGGTGTGACCTCGAGCACGATCGAGGTGGCGACTGGTCCGGCTGGTCAGCGATGCAGCCTCTCGGTCAAGATCGGGCACGAGTACGTCGTATATGCCGATCGGCCCGATGGGGGCGGTTTGACAACAGGTCGCTGTTCGCGCAGCCGTGACGTCGAGGACGCTGGTGCCGATCTGGCCTATGCGCGTGATTTGAAACAGGGAAGTGCTCTCCCCGGACACATCAGCGGGCGTGTGCTCGTCGCCCCACGCGACCTGGCGGGGAAGTCCACTGGCGTGCGGACACCGGTGCCGGACATCACTGTTACGGTTACGCGGGACGGCGTAGCAGACACCGTGGTGACCGATCGAGCGGGGGACTTTCGTGTCGAGAGCAGCAGTCCGGGCACCTATGGCGTCAGCATCGATGTTCCCGAACGATTCTATTCCGACGATCCGCTGACCACGGTCACGCTGCGCGATCCACGGAGCTGTGCCGAGATTGCGGCAGTGCTTCTAGACAACGGTCGTGTGGCAGGCCGCGTAGTCGACGCGATAGGCCGGCCGATTGCGGGGCTGACGATCGAGCTGGGGCCGGCAGGAAAGGAGCAGGGCGGCCGCCGGGCCGTCACCGATCGCGACGGCCGCTACGCGCTGGCGCGGATTCCGTCTGGCCGTTTCGTGCTGAGCGTGCCCGCGGGCCCGTCGCGCGCGACAGGTGGCCGGCCGCCCCGGGTCTTTCATCCTGGAGTTGAAACGCTGGCGGTGGCGACGCGGGTCGCGCTCGCCGCTGGCGAGCGCGTGAATCTTGGAGACTTCAGGATTCCCGCCCAGCAGAAGTACGTCGCAGTGTCAGGCGTCGTGTTCGATGCGGATGGGACGCCCGCAGAGGGCGCGCGTGTCTACCTGAAAGGCGTGGGAGAGGACGACCGCATCGTTTCCGAGCCGGTCGTGGTCGATTTCATGGGACGATTCGTGATTGTCGCGCGTGCCGGGTCCGACTACCGGCTCTTCGCGGAACGTACGCGCCTGGGGAGCCGTTCGTCTCGCGTCGACTCCACCGATCAGATGCCACTGGCCGCGGTCGACGGACTGAAGCCCGTGCGACTCACGCTCGAGCGCCGCTACTAACAGGGAATCGCTCAGCCCGCTCATGCCCGGATCGCTCAAGATTGGCACGTGGAACGTCAACGGTATCCGCGCCCGGCTCGATCAGGTGCAGGACTGGGCGATCAAAGAGCGTCCCGATATCTTCTGTCTCCAGGAGATCAAAGCGTCTCCCGATCAGATCCCGATGTTTCTGGGCGAGCTCGAAGACTACTGGTGCTACTGGCACGGATCGAAGGGGTACTCCGGAGTGGGTCTGCTCGTGCGCAAGGATCTCTCGCCCGAACGGCCGGCGTTTGCGCACCCCGCGTTCGACTACGAGAACCGCATCGTGACGGTCCGGACGGCGTACGCGACCGTGGCGTCTGTGTACGTACCCAACGGCGGCAAGGATTTTCCCGCGAAGATGCAGTTCCTCTCGGCCCTCGATCAGTTCGCTGCCGACAGCCGGGCCGACGCGCTGCCGCTCGTCGTCTGCGGCGACCTGAACGTCGCGCGGACCGAGAGGGACGTCCACCCGAAGGAGCGCAAGCCCCGGGCGACCGGCCAGTTGCCCGAGGAGCGGGCGCTTCTCGAGCGCATCATCAGTCACGACCTGGTCGACGTCGGGCGCGCGCTCGATCCGGACAACGATCAGCTCTTCACGTGGTGGGCGCCCTGGCGGGAGATGCGCCAGCGCAACATCGGCTGGCGCCTCGACTATATCCTGGCGAGCCAGCCGCTTTTCGCCACAGTCCGTCGCTCGGCTGTCCAACGGGAGTTCGGCACGAGCGACCATGCTCCGGTGCTGGCGGAGTTCGAGGTGTGAGCTCGCGGCTCGCTTCTCGCAGTTCGCTCCTCGCAGCTCATTGCTCAATGTTCGAGCAGGATCTTTCGGTTAGGCGAGCTCTCTGCCGCGAGCCGCGAAAAGCGAGCCGCGAGCCGCCCCCTTGACATCCTTTCTTAAGTACTAAATAGTTAGTAGCCAAATGCGGACCCCCCACCCGACCCTGACCCCGCAGGAGCTCGCCATCATGAAAGAGGTCTGGCGGCTCGAGAAGGCCACCGTGCGCGACGTGTACGAGGCGCTCCGCGAGAAGCGCACCATCGCCTACACGACCGTGATGACGATGATGAAGATTCTCGAGGACAAGGGGTACCTCAAGAAGACCCAGGTGGACCGCGCCTTTGTCTACCGCCCCGCGCGCCCGCGTCAGCAGGTCGTCGGCGCGATGGTCCGCGATTTCGTCGACCGCGTGTTCGACGGCGCCGCCGGCGGACTGCTGCTGCACCTGGCCAAAGACGGGCGCCTTACAAAGGATGAACGCCAGCGTATCAAGCGCCTCATGCTGGATGCGCAGCAGGTCGAGAAGGCGGAGAGCAAGGAGGACTGATGGCTCCGAACATGCTCGAGAACCTCGCCCGGTGGAATCTTCAGATGGTGGTGCTCGCGGTCGCTGCCGCAGTGCTCGTGCATCTCCTCAGGATCAACGCGCCCGTCATCCGTCATGCCTTCTGGAGGATCGTGCTTGTCGCCTGCCTCGCGCTGCCTCTCGTGCAGCCGTGGCGCTCGTCGGCCATCGACACGTCCGCTCTGCGGATCGAGGAAATCGAGTCTCTATCTTTGACCGGGCTGGATGCGCAGGCGTCGATTGGTGGCCAGTCGCCCCTGCTCGGCCGGATGTCGAGGCACATTCGCCTGAACTGGGTGTCGTATGTCGGTATGGTGCTGGCCTGCGGCGCAGTCCTGCGCCTGGCGTGGCTGGCTATCGGCATCCATCGCCTGCAGCGCCTTCGCCGTGCCGGTGAGCTTGCCGTGCCCAGCGGGGGTTACCACGAGCTCACCGCGCTCATCGAGGCCGGCGCAGAGATTCGCTGCGTCGAGCGCCTCGGCCAGCCGGTGACCTTCGGCGTCTTCAAACCTGCCGTCCTGCTTCCTGCTTTGTTCTCGACTCTGCCCGTGGGCGTCCAGCGCGCGGTGCTGGCGCACGAGTTGTGGCACGTGCGCCGTCGCGACTGGGCATGGGTGCTCCTCGAGGAAGCGATACGAGCCGCCTTCTGGTTCAACCCCGCGATGTGGTGGCTTGTCTCCCGCGTTCAGTCGTCGCGGGAGGAAGTCGTCGACGAGCTGACCGTGCAGCTCACGAACGCGCGCAAGACCTATCTCGAAGCGCTGCTCGCCTTTGCTGATCAACCGACTTTGTTCCCCGCCACACCCTTTGCTCGTCGTCGTCACCTGTTCCACCGGATGTTGCTGATTTCCAGGGAGGCTGTGATGTCGTCCAGGAGAATTGTCGCGTCGAGTATCGCCATGGCTGCTGTGCTGCTGGCGACAGGTCTCTATGCCTCGTCTGCGTTTCCGCTGAAGGCCGTGGCCGACTCGTCTTCGTCCATGGCGCCTGTGGGTCAGAATCCGCCGCGGGACCGGCGTCCGGGCGAAGCCGGACCGGAGACCGCTCGTGAGCGGGAGTTGAAGGCGGCGATCGCGGGTGGAACGGCCAAGCCCACGCAGTTCTTAGAGCTGGCGAAGCTCCAGGAGGCTCGTGGCGCGGCGGTAGACGCGGAAGCGACGATGCAGGCGGCCGTTCAGGCCGCTCCGATGGATCGCGATGCGTTGATGATGCTCGCCGCGTTCTACAACAGGACTGGCCGTTTCGACAAGGCGGTCGCGGCGCTCGAGGAGGCCGCCGCGATGACGCCGACAGAACCACAGGGCTACCAGACACTGGCGACTTTCTACTGGGAGAAGGCGTTCAAGGATCAGACGCTCTCATCCACGGACAAGCTGCGCTACATCGACTCGGGCATAGTGGCCACCGATCGGGCGCTCTCCTCCAGTCCCGACTACGTCGAAGCGCTCACCTACAAGAACATCCTGCTGCGTTTGAAGGCAAACATGGAAAGCGATCCGACCAGCCGGCAGGCGCTGATTACAGAAGCCGATGCACTTCGAAAGCGCGCGACCGAGCTGAATGCGAGTAAGGCGCAACAGGCTGGGCGTGCCGGCATGGTCTTCGTGCCCGCCCCAGGTCAGCCGCCCCCGCCGCCTCCACCACCGCCGCCGGAGCTCGTCAACGGCCAGGCACCGGTCCGGGTCGGCGGAAACATCAAGCCGCCGGTGAAGACCAGGGACGTGAAACCGGTCTACCCTGCCGACGCCCAGGCCGCGCGCGTGCAGGGCGTGGTGATTCTCGAAGTCACGATCGATACGACGGGGAACGTATCCAGCGGTCGCGTACTCCGTGGTCAGCCGATGCTCGACCAGGCCGCCCTCGACGCCGTCAACCAGTGGCAGTTTCAGCCGACGACGCTGAACGGTGTGTACGTGCCTGTCATCATGACCGTCACGGTGAACTTCACGCTCCAACCGGACAGTGCTCTGCAGGCTCAACAGGGCCAGATGGTCTATGCCCCAGGTCAGCCGCCGCCGCCCCCGCCCCCGCCGGCCCAGCTCGTCAACGGCCAGGCGCCGGTGCGGGTCGGGGGCAACATCAAGCCTCCCAAGAAGATCAGGGATGTCAGCCCGGTTTACCCGGCACAGGCCATGGCTGATCGCGTGCAGGGTGTTGTCATTCTCGAAGCCACAATCGATTCGATCGGGAACGTCGTCAACGCTCGTGTACTCAAGAGTCTGCCGGCGTTGGATCAAGCCGCCGTCGAGGCCGTCAACCAGTGGCAGTACGAGCCGACGATGCTGAACGGCGTGGCTGTCCCAGTCATCATGACCGTCACGGTGAACTTCGTACTCGAACAGTAAGGAGCATCACCCACAAGGGAACATCACGTCTTCTCTTCCCAGATGCGGCAGAGGTGGACGATAGTCTCGACGGCCTTGTCCATGTCCTGAGCGGACACCCATTCGAGGCGGGAATGGAAATTGTGTTCGCCTGCGAAGAGGTTCGGCGTCGGCAGGCCCATGAAGGAAAGCCGTGACCCATCCGTGCCGCCGCGGATGGGTCGCTCGACCGGCGTCAGCCCGCTCCTCCGGATCGCCTCGCGCGCGCACTCGATGACCTCGGGATATCCTTCGAGGATCTCCCGCATGTTGCGATAGGACTCGGCGATCCGGATCTCGACGCCCGCTCGCGGGTGCGCAGAGACGACTGCGCGCGCGAGCTCTTCGATAAACGCTTCCTTCTCCTCCAGCCCCGTCGTCGAGAAGTCCCTGATTAGCAGTCGAACCGAGGTGCGTTCGACTGACGCCTCCAGGATATACGGATGCACGTAGCCGTCGTAACCGTCGGTCGTTTCCGGAGACAGACGGTCCTGCGGCAGCCGCGCGATGAACTCTGCAGCGAGCCTGATCGCGTTGATCATGCGGCCCTTCGCGTAGCCCGGGTGCGTATTGAAACCCTTGAACGCGACCGTCATGGCATCGGCCGAGAAGCTCTCCCATTCGAGCTCGCCCGCATTGCCGCCGTCCATCGTGTAGGCACAGAGGGCGCCGAACCGGCCGACATCGAAGTGGTTTGCGCCGCGGCCGATTTCCTCGTCGGGCGTGAACGCCACGCGGACGGCACCGTGCGGAATCTCGGGATGCGCCATCAGATACTTGGCGGCCGCGACGATCTCCGCAACGCCCGCCTTGTCGTCGGCACCGAGCAGCGTGTTTCCGGACGCCGTGACGATATCGTGACCGGTGTGCGCGGCGAGAGACGGATCGTCTGCGGCGCGGAGCACGGCCGAGGGATCGTCTGGCAGCACGAGGTCGCGTCCGTCGTAGGCGCGGTGGACGATCGGCCGGACCTCGTGACCCTGCATCTCCGACGACGTGTCGACGTGAGCGATGAAGCCGATGACCGGCACGTGGGGTTTCGCGGTAGTCGACGGGATCGTGCCCATCACGTAGCCGTGCTCGTCCATGCTCACGTCGGTCAGTCCGATGGACGTCAGCTCGTTGACGAGAATGCGCAACAGCGTGAGCTGCCCGGGCGTGCTCGGGCAGGACGAAGAGCCTTCGTCCGAGCGGGTGTTGATGACGACGTAGCGCAGGAAACGCTCGAGGGCCGACGTCGTTATGACGGCCGGCTCTATCCCAGCCGGCGCGACAGCGTTTTTGTGTCCGACAGGTGCACGAGCAGAAGGTCGGCGTTTCGAACGGCTTCGGTGACGGTCTGCCATGGTGATGACGGCGCTTCCCGCGCGTGGTGCCGAACGGCCTCCATCTTCACGACGGCCAGGGCCACCTGCAGGTACTCGACAATCGCGTGCAGTCCCTGACCGTAATACGCGACCCAGTTACCGAACAGGCGCGCCGCGAGGTAGCCGCGGACCGCGCCGTCGAACTCGTCCCACCATGCGGAGACGCCCTGCCACCCTGCTCCAAATCCGTCGACGAGCGGCGGACGAGGAAGGCCCTGGGGGACTGAGCTCAGCGCCAGGCGAACGCGTGCGGAATTTCTATCCAGGTCATTTCCATCCAGACCATTTCCATCTCGGTCTTTTCCGTCCCGATCTTCATCCGGTTTTCCCGCGGACGCAACGTCGAACTCGCGATCGACCGTTTCGCGGAGGCTGACGGCACCCGGCCGCCAGGACTGCACCGCTCGCGTGGCTGTCTCCAGAAGACGGAGCGCTTGCTCGGCGGTCAGATCTTCGCGCGCGAGCACACCGATCGCCCGCCGTTCCCACCTATCGTAGCCCTCGTGATCGGTCAGCATACCCGGACGCAGGAGCGGCGGCAGGGCGTCGCGTGCGTCGAGCCCTTCGACGTCGCCCTCGAGCGATAGCGTGCCGGGGGCGTGAACGATCTCGAAGGCGGGCGCCCAAGGTGATCCGAGCAGCAGGCCTGCCGCAGTGGGGCAGAAATGCGAGAGAGAAATCAGCATGCCGCGCGCGTCCTGAAGTACGACGCGCGGAAACTGTCGGCAAGCGGCCGGTAGCCATTCAGCACCGAGCTCGCGGTGGACCGCGCAGAGGTTTCCGCGATCCTCCTCGAAGAACACGCATGCGCCGCTCTTCTGGATGGCGAGCACGGCCGCCGCACCGTCGGGCAGCGGTCCACCGGTGGCGAACCGGTGTTCCTGCCGGCTGCCTCCGCCGAAATGCACGCGAAGCCGCTCGAATACCGGTCCCTCGACCGGGATGGCCCAACCTGCCGTGCAGCAGGCGCCCGCGTGCCGACAGAGGTAGCCGGCGTGGACGCTCAGACAAAAGGCGGTTCTAAATGCCGTCTTATGTACCATTTTGAGAATCCAGATTACAGAAGTGGGCCGGCGGTGGCTCGTCAGCGCCTGAAAAGCCTGAAATCCACGAATTGGCACCGGCCCCCGAATTGCTGTTCTGCAGAGCCTTTCATGTCTGACAGGGATACATTCGGCCCCCGACTTCGCGCCGAGCGCGAGCGGCGAGGCATTTCGCTCGAGACAATCGCCTCGGTCACCAAGGTCGGTGGCGACCTGTGGGACGGGCTCGAGCGGAATGACTTTTCGCGCTGGCCATCGGGGATTTTCGCCCGTGCGTTCGTCCGCGACTACGCCCGGGCCATTGGCCTCGACGCCGACGAGGTGGTGGACGAGTTCTGCCGGCTGTTCCCGCTCGGGGACCGCCGCGGCAGCCGCTTGATTCAGGCACAGGCACAGCTCATCGGGCACCCTCTTTCATATGCCGAAAGCGGCGCCCTCCCTGCCGATGGAGACCGGCGGTTGGCCGAGCAGCAGCCGATCGACGAATTGACGGCCATGCGCGCCCGGCTCGCCGGCCGGTCGCTTGCCACGGCTCTCGACGCGCTCGCCTCGCTCAGTATCGCCGGGGGCGTGTCCGCGCTCATGGACATCAGCTTCTGGACGATAGCGGGAGTCGTGACGGTCATGTACTACACCGGCATGACCATCGCGTTCGGCACGTCACCGGGCCTGCGCGTCGTCGAGGCATTGCGGCAGCGCCTGCCGTCGCTCTTCGACGTCGCGGATCGACACGGGGCGCACGCGTAGAGGCAATTCTGAATGCTGAATGCTGACTGCTGAAGGGAATTCAGAATTCAGTTCAGCAGTCAGCACTCAGCATTCAGCATTGCTCCAATTCACCAGAGTCGGTGTCTAATCCAATCAGCCGGAATCTGCGACCCGGCCAGGTGTATGGCGCGACAGCTCGAGCTCCTTACTTCAGGTCTTGAAGCTAGCTCAAACACCGTTCGTGTTCCCCATCCTATCTTTTCCTCGACAAGCTACTTATGAATCACCTTCTTGCGCTCGGCGTGTGCCTCCTGGCTCTCATTCCCGCTCCGCTTGCCGCGCAGACGGCAGCCGGTGCCGGCAAGAACCTGTCGGTGGTTGCCGCAGGCCCAACGGGTGAAGTGGCGAGCCTCGCCGAAGCCAACGAGATCCGGATCGTGTTTTCGGAACCGATGGTCTCGCTCGGGCGCATTCCGGCGGTTGTCCGGCCGCCCTACGTAAGGATCACACCGGCCATCCCGGGAGCGTTCCGCTGGTCGGGCACGACAACTCTCATCTTCACCCCGGACGCGAAGACGCCGCTGCCGTATGCGACCCACTACGACGTCACGGTCGAGGCGACGGCGGCAGCCGTCAGCGGGCGGACACTCGGGGAGCCGTACACCTTCAGCTTCACGACGCCGACGATGAAGCTGCTTCGAACCGAGACGTACCGGCGCCGCGGTCGCGCCGATGCGCCGTTTGTCGTCTTGCTGCGGTTCAACCAGCCCGTCGCGCCCGCCGACGTCGCTGCGGCACTCTCGGCGCGGTTCGAGTCGCACGAATGGGAACGTCCCTCGATTTCGCCAGACGCTCAGCAGCGCCTGACAGCCATCGATCAGACCTCGCTCACGCGGTTCAGCGCGAAGGTCGCTGCGACGAGCGCCGCGGCCTCGTCGATTGCACCGGTGACGCTGCGGCTCACGAACGACTGGGACAAGAAGCGCTATCCGCCCGCCAACACGCTCGTCGTGTTCGAGACGATCACCCGTGTTCCCTCGCAGAGCTGGGTGAAGCTCACTCTCGGCGCCGTGCTCAAGTCGCCCGCCGGTCCGGCGACGCCCGGTCGCGTTCAGGAATACACGATGAAGGCCGAGCCGGCCCTGTTCGTCTGGGGGTTCGACTGCAACGCACGTTGCGATCCCGATGACCGGAATCCCCTCATCTTCCGCACCCCCGTGCGGGTATCGGACTTCGCCAAATCTCTCCGCCTGACTGACGTCACGACCGGCGCCGGAACCGATCTCCCAAAGCCGGATCTGTCGACCACGCCGGCGACGACATGGGGGAGAGACAGCGGCGGGACGTTGACGCTCGAGGACGCGCGCTACAACGCCCAGCCGCCGGCAACGAAGTACTTCGTCGCAATCGACGGCGGGCTCACCTCGGTTGACGGTCAGACGCTCGGTTACACGTGGGCCGGGACCGTCGAGAACTGGCATCGCACGGCCTTTACGAGCTTCGGCGATGGGCACGGCGTGTGGGAGGCAAGCGGCGGCAGCGTGTTGCCGTTCTACTCGCGGAATCTGCTCGACGTGAAGCAATGGGCATCGCCGCTCAAGACTGACGATCTGATGCCGACGATTCGCGCGCTGACGCCAGCCTTTGGCATCAGGCCCCCGGTCGACCCCGTGAATCGCAAGCTCGGCATGACCAACGATCGCATCCAGTCACACGGTCTCGACGTGTCGAAGGCGCTCGGCCAGCGCGGCACTGGCCTCGTCTGGGCGGCGGTCGAAAACGGCACGTCGATTCAGAACGCGAAGCGCTCGGTGCAGGCGGCGCGCGCGTCCCTCGTGCAGGTGACGAATCTTGGCGTGACGGTCAAGGACAGTCCCCAGAACACGTTGGTCTTCGTGACCCGTCTGGACAACGCCGTGCCGGTTGGCGGCGCGAAGGTGTCGATTGTCAACCGCGACAACAGCCTGCACTGGAGCGGAACGACCGGCGCCGACGGCGTCGCGATCGGTCCGGGCGTTCCGTATCGGGAGCGGCGCTACACCGGCGAAGGCGACTACGCCGAGTGGCAGAAGCCGGACTTCGTCGTCCTCGCCGAGAAGGACGGCGACATTGCCTACGTCGGCAGCAACTGGAACGAAGGCATCGAGCCGTGGGACTTCGGCGTGCCGTTCAACCGCAACGAGGCCGAGCCGATGCTCCGCGGCACGGTGTTCAGCGACCGCGGCGTGTATCGCCTGGGCGAAGAAGTCCACTTCAAGGCCATCCTTCGGCAGAACACAGCGAGCGGCATTCGCCTGCTCCGCACAGGAACGCGCGTCGCCATCGCGCTGCGCGACAGTCAGTATCGGCTCGTCGATGAGCGCACGGTCACGACGAACGACTGGAGCAGCGCCGAGTGGACGACGACGCTGCCGGGTGAGGGTGCGCTCGGCAACTACTCGGTGCGCGCGGTGCTCGAGAGCGACAAGCCGAAACCGAAAACGCCCGAAGAAGTGCAGCCGGGCGACGTGCCGAGCCCCGAGCTCGACGACGAGGTGCCCTACCAAAAAGCGGTCAGCGGTTCGTTTCTGGTCGCCGCGTACCGTCGTCCTGATTTCCGCGTCGATGTGACGCTCAAGCCCTCGGGCTCGCTCCTCTCGCAGGGCGATCGCGCGATGGCCGGCGAGTCTCTCAAAGGTGTCGTAACGGCCCGCTATCTCTTTGGTGCGCCGATCGGCGCGCGTCCGGTGACCTGGTCGTTCACGCGATCGCCCGTCCGCTCGGCCCCGCCCGCCGTCGTCGATAAATTCCCGGACGAACGGTGGGAGTTCGTGGGGTGGACCGAGCGGTCCGACGGCGCCATGTCTGGAGAGGTCAGCCGCGACGCGGGCACGCTCGCCAAAACCGGCGATCTCCCGTTGTCGTTGACGCCGCAGGCCGATGCGGGTGTGCCCTACATGTACACGCTCGAAGGCGATGTCGAAGACGTTTCCCGGCAGCACATCTCCAACCGCGCGAGCCTGCTGGTGCACCCAGCGCCGTGGTACATCGGGCTTCGACGCTCGTCGTACTTTCTGCAGCAGAAGTCGGGCCTGAACACGGAAGTCGTAGCCGTCGCGCCCGACGGTCAGGTCGTTGCCGGCGTAACGGTGACCGTCACGCTCACGCAGATCCAGTGGAACAGCGTCCGCCGCGCTGAAGGCAACGGTTTCTACACCTGGGACACCGAGCGGAAGGAAGTCCCCGCGGGGTCGTGGACGGTGACGACCGGCGCCGAGCCCGTGCCATTGAGCGGCACATTGCCAAACGGCGGGTACTTCATCCTGGAAGCAACCGCGCGCGACACGAACAAGCGGTTCGCGGTCACGCGGACGTCGTTCTATGCCCTCGGCGACGGCTACACCGCGTGGGCGCGGTTCGACCACAACCGCATCGAGCTCGTGCCCGAGCGCCGCACCTACAAGCCCGGCGACACCGCGCGGATCATGATTCAGTCGCCGTGGGAGCAGGCGACGGCGCTCGTCACGACCGAGCGCGAAGGCGTGCGGTCCCATCGTCAGTTCGCGCTGACCTCGACGCAGCAGTCGATCTCGATCCCCGTCACCGAAGAAGACACTCCGAACGTCTTCGTCTCGGTTCTGCTCGTGAAAGGGCGCAGCCAGGCCGAAGCGAAGACCGCCGAGCCCACGGCCACGCGGCAATTCGAGCGATTCGAGAACGAGGGCCCCAACGTCGTCGAAGACCCGTCGGATCCGGGCAAGCCAGCGTTCAGGCTCGGATACGTCGAACTGAACGTCGAGGATGCCTCGAAGCGATTGACCGTCGGCGTGCGGGCAGACAAAGAGGAGTATCGACCGGCAAATGCGGCCAAGGTGCTGCTCGACGTAAAGGACGCGACCGGCCGCGGCGCGCCGAGCGAGGTCACGCTCTGGGCGGTCGACTACGGCGTGCTGTCGCTGACCGCGTATCGCACGCCGGACGTGCTGGGGTCGGTCTACGTGCACAAGGCGCTGCAGGTCATGAATGCCGACAACCGCCAGCGCATCATCAGCCGGCGTGTGCTGACGCCGAAGGGCGAGACCGAAGGCGGCGGCGGTGGCGCAGACGCGGGTGCTGGAACGCTGCGGAAGGACTTCCGCGTGCTGGCGTTCTGGCTCGGGTCGGTCACGACAGACGAGTACGGAAAGGGCTCGATCGAGGTCAAGCTGCCGGAGTCGCTGACGACCTACCGGATCATGGCCGTCGCGGCCGATCGCAGCTCGCGGTTCGGGTCGAGCGACGCCGAGGTCCGCATCAACAAGCCGCTGACGCTCAAGCCGACCTTCCCGCGTTTCCTTGCGCTCGGCGACAAAGCGTACTTCGGCGCGGTCGTGACCAGCCAGTTGAAGACGGCCGGTCCCGCGACGGTTACGATCGCGAGCCTCGATCCGGACATCCTCGCGTTCACGGCTGGTGCCGAGCAAGCGTTGCAAGTCGCGGCGGGCGGATCGGTCGAGGCGCGGTTCGACGCTGCCGGCAAGCGGGTCGGCAGGGCCCGCGTGCGCATGACGGTCAAGATCGGCGACGAAACCGACGCCTTCGAGGACGTCATTCCCGTCGAGCTGCTCGTGTCGCCAGAGACGGTTGCGGCGTACGGCGAGGCAACCGATGGGAACTCGACCGCCACCGAAACGCTGACGATTCCCGCGAGCGTCGTGCCCGGCCTTGGCGGCCTGCACCTCGAGCTGTCGTCCACCGCGATGGTGGGGCTTGGGGAGGGGGCGCGGTACCTCGTCGAGTATCCGTACGGATGCGCGGAGCAGCGCGGGTCGCGGACGCTTGCGCTTGTGCTGGCGGCCGATCTCGGAGACGCGTTCTCGCTGCCCGGCATGGACACAGCCAAGATGCGTCCGGCGGCTCAGCAGAACTTGAAGGACCTCCAGAAGTTTCAGTGTTCGGACGGCGGCTTCTCCTACTGGGCCGGGAACTGCCACTTCACGTCGCCATACCTCACCGCTTACCTGCTGCACGTGTTCAAGACGGCCGTCGACCAAAAGTTCCAGGTCGACAGCGGCATGCGCGACCGCGCGTATGGCTACCTCGAACGCGCCCTTGCGGCCACGCCTCCGACAAACGAAGGTTGGTGGCCGTCCTACACCGCGTGGCAGGCATTTGCCGTGAAGGTGCTCGTCGAAGGTGGGCGCAACCAGGACTCGAACCTCACGCGGCTTTACGGTTATCGCGAGCGGATGCCGGTGTTCGGGCTCGCCTATCTGCACGATGCGCTGGTCGCCCGCGGCGGGGCAGCGCCTGATTCGACGGGCCGCATCGCGGACCTCCGGCGCCGCATGGCCAACGCCATCCTGCCCGAGGCGGGCAGCGCACACGTCGAAGAGCTGAGCGATCCGTACCTGCTGTGGTTCTGGAACTCCAACGTGCGGACGACGTCGATCGTGCTCAACTCGCTGGTAAAGGCCAATGTCAGCGATGCGCCGGTCAGGCAGATGGTCCGCTGGATGATGGCGGTGCGAAAGGATGGACGTTGGGGCAACACGCAGGAGAACGCGCTCGCCATGGAGGCGCTCGTCGCCTACTACCGGAAGTACGAGAGCGCGCCGCCGGATTTCCGCGCGGTCGTCAAGCTTGGCACCGAAGACGTCGCCCGCGAGGAGTTCAAGGGGCGGACGACGACTTCGAAGGCAAAAGAGTTACTGATGAGCAAGGTGCTCGCGCAGGGCCCGGGCGGCACGTCGCGCCCGCTGACGTTCACGCGCGAGGGGACCGGAACGCTCTTCTACACCGCGCGTCTCCGGTACGCATCCGACGAGCTCTTCCATGAGGGCCTGGACAACGGGATCCAGATCGCGCGCTCGTATGCGCCCTTTGTCGAGACTGGTACGCGCCCAGCGGCCACGACCTACAAAGCCGGCGACCTGGTCCGCGTGTCGCTGGCGTTCAACTTGACGAAGGAACGTCGTTTCGTGGCCGTCACGGATCCGCTTCCCGCCGGCTTCGAGGCCGTGGAGTCGTGGTTCGCGACGACCGCCGCCTCGCTCGCACGGGAGCAGGACAATCAGGGCGACCGCAGCAGCGAGAACTGGTTCTCGTGGTGGGAGCGCGGAGGCTTCGATCATGTCGAACGCTTCGACGACCGTGTCCAGCTCTTCGCGACGCGCCTCAGCGAAGGCCGGCACGAGTTCACGTACATCGTCCGCGCCACGACCGCTGGTACATTTCGCACCGCACCGGCCCGTGCCGAGGAGATGTACACGCCAGAGGTGTTCGGGCGTACGCCAACGGCAGTTATTGACGTGAAGAGATAGAGAAGCGCCTGCGGCCCGAGCGCCGCGCGTAGTCGCGGCGCGAGAGCGCTTGGGGGTGGGGCCCCAAGCGCATTGATAAATGCAGACAGAGTCGATGAAGACACCCATGAAATTGCGTGGCGCGATGCGTCGGAGGTGGCGTCCGCTGGTTGTTGCCTGCCTGGCGGCGCTCATCGCCTTCGCGCTCTGGCTGCGGCTCGGGCCGATCGATCCCGCGCTGCTCGACCTCGGCGACGCGACGTCCACTGTCGTCGTCGACCGTCGCGGCGTGCCGCTCTACGAGTCGCTGTCTGGCGACGGCACGCGCAGCGTGCACCTCGATCCCCAGAGTCTGCCGCCCGTGCTCGTGGCGGCGACGATTGCGGCCGAGGATCGCCGCTTCTGGTCGCATCCCGGCGTCGATCCTGTCGCGATCGCGAGGGCGCTGCGGCAGAACCTGTCCGAGGGCCGCGTCGTGGAGGGCGGGTCGACAATCACGCAGCAGGTCGCAAAGCTCCTGCTCAGCCGCCGCTCGCCGAAGCGCGCCAGAGGCGTGCGAGAGAAGATCCGCGAGGCCGTGCTCGCGCTGCGGCTCGAACACCGGTTCGACAAGCACGAGATCCTGGGCCTCTATCTCAATCTCGCTGCCTACGGCAATCAGATCGTCGGCGCCGGCAAGGCCAGCCGTGCCTATTTTGGGTGCGAGCCGTCGATGCTCACGCCGGCGCAGGCGGCGTTTCTGGCCGGCCTTCCGCAGCGGCCGTCGGGCTACAACCCGTTCCGCAGCCGCGACCAGGCGATAGCGCGGCAGCGCACCGTGCTCCGGCGGATGCAGGCGGCCGGCGCCTTGTCGCCGGATCTCGCGCGCGAGGCCAGAGACGAGCGTCTGCGCTTCTCGCGCACCACGTCGCCGTTTCTGGCGCCGCACTTCGTCGAGATGGTGATTGCGTCGGCCGGACAGAGTCTGCCAGCGCGGATCGAGACGACGCTCGATGCCGGGCTGCAGAGCGATGTCGTGGGCATCATCAGAAGCCATCGGCAGGCGCTCGAGCGCCACGGCGCCGCCAACGTCGCCGTCGTCGTCCTCGACAACGCCAGCGGCAGGTGGCTCGCCTGGGAAGGATCCGGCGACTACGCTGACGCCGAGCACGGCGGCGCGATCAACGGACCGCGCATGCCGCGCCAGCCCGGGTCGGCGCTGAAGCCCTTCACCTATGCCCTCGCGTTCGAGTCGGGGTTCACGCCGGCAAGCGTGCTGGCTGATGTACCGTCGCACTTTCCGACGGCGGAGGCCGGTGTCCTTTACAGCCCGCGCAACTACGACGGCCGCTATCGCGGACCGCTGCTCGCGCGCCGCGCCCTGGCGGGATCCGAAAACGTGCCCGCCGTCGTGCTCGCCTCCGATCTCGGTGTGCCGGCACTCCAGCGCTTCCTCATGCGTGCGGGGATCTCGACGCTCGACCGGACGCCGTCGTACTACGGCCTCGGCCTGACGCTCGGTAACGCCGAGGTGCGGCTCGATGAGCTCGTGGCGGCGTACTCGACCTTCGCCCGCGGCGGCGAATGGCTCGAACCGTCCTCGTCCCTGCCTCCTGGCACCGGCGCGACGCAGGCTGAGGCCCGCAGGCGCCGGTCGCTCGTCTCACCGCTGACCGCGTTTTGGATTACGGACGTGCTCTCAGACGACGGCGCGCGGGAGTACATCTTCGGACGCGGGGGCAGCCTGGAGTTCCCATTTCCGGTAGCCGTCAAGACCGGCACGTCACAGGCGTATCACGACAACTGGACCGTCGGTTACACGCGCGACGTGACCATCGGAGTGTGGGTCGGGAACTTCGATCGCACGCCGCTCAAGTCGTCCACAGGCGTGACAGGTGCAGCGCCGATCTTTCACGCCGTGATGCTCGCCGCCACACGCCGCCTGCACGGCGCGGCCGGATTCGATGCGCGCGCGATCGTCGCGGCGCCCGAAGGCCTCGTCGAGCACGAAGTCTGCGCGCTGTCGGGCATGCCGGCTAATCCGTGGTGCCCCGCGCGTCAGCGCGAGCGGTTGCCCGCCTCAGTCGATCCACCCTGCAGCTGGCACCACCAGAGCGATGACGGCCTGCTGGTCATCTGGCCGCCCGCGTATCGTCAGTGGGCTCGTCAGAACGGTTTGCTGACCGATCCGCGGCCTGCACCGACGCTCGCGTCGCACAAGCCGTCACCTGCGCCTGCGTCGACGCCCGTCCGGGGCCCGCTCGAGATCGTGAACCCACCGGCTGGAGCCACATACCTGATCGATCCTACGCTGCGTCGTGAGTTCCAGACGCTACCCCTGCGCGTCGTCGCGGCCACGCCCGGCACGATCGAGTGGCAGGTCGCCGGTCGCGTCGTCGGGTCCTCATCCTCGGAGGCCGCGCTGATGTGGCCTCTCACGCCTGGCGTCCACCGCATTACCGCGCGCGACGAGCGCGGGCGCATCGCGGAGAGCTCTGTGGTGGTGAAGTAAGTGGGAGCTAGGAGCTAGGAACTAGGAGAGGGGCGAGGCATTTGCGTGTGCGACAGTGGTCGTGCCGGAGTGGCGTTGGGATTTGCCCAGGAGCTGATTCGGCAGCGCCTGCGGCCCGAGCGCGGCGCGAAGCGCCGCGCGAGAGCTGGCGGGGGTGGGGCCCCGCCAGCATTGAGAAATGAAGATAAAGACAAACCGCCACCTAACCTAAGCAGGCTGTCGCTGCCCCGCGAGCGCTGAGAAATTGATAGCATTGGCGCCATGGTGCGTCGTGACGAGGCAGGCAGAAAGAGGTCTGCTTCACGCTGTTCATCTCCAGCGGGTGCAAGTCCCGTCTCGGTAAGCGCCGGAGCGCCGAGTAGCAGACCCCAGGCATCGGCC
>Ga0184612_10000262_pt1 | contig 23816 bp, 24 predicted proteins | sample PLM3_60_coex_FD_133163 | JGI IMG/M metagenome (GOLD analysis project Ga0184612, IMG submission 133163) | Groundwater sediment microbial communities from an aquifer in East River, Colorado, USA - PLM3_60_coex | ecosystem: Environmental > Terrestrial > Soil > Riparian zone | place: USA: East... | reverse complement strand
TTCCCGACGCTCCGGTCTTAGATCTAGCTCGTGCGCTGCTCTATCGAGCGGAACTCGCGATTCGGCTCGACAGATCCGCCCTCGCCCGATCGTCGCTTGCGGCCGCGCGCGCGCTAAAGATGACTCGACAACAGAGGGCCCTCATTGCCAAGGAGCTCGCCCAAACTTCGGATCTTGTTGTCGGGGAGTCGTAGTCGGCCCAATGAACGCGCTCGATTGGCTGCTCGACTCTGACCCGGCGATTCGCTGGCAGGCGATGCGCGACCTGACCGATGCGCCGGCCGACCAGGTCGCCACGGAGCGGGCTCGCGCTGCGACCGAAGGCTGGGGCCCGCGGCTGCTGGCGCTCCGGCGGCCGGATGGGCTGTGGGACGTCGGCAAGCCGGATACCGAGTGGCCGACGCTCATCGCCCTGCTGATGCTTCGCGAGATGGGCCTCGACCCTGACAGCGAGGAGGCGCGGAACGCGATCGGCCTCGTCGGCGACATGACGTGGCACAACCCGTGGGCCGAGTGGGACGGCCAACCGGTGTTCGAAGGCGAGATCGAGCCGTGCATCAATGGACGGGTCGTGACGGTAGGCTCGTACTTCGGCGTCGACGTCACCGGCATCGTCGAGCGGCTGCTCGGCGAGCAGATGGCCGACGGCGGGTGGAACTGCGACCAGGAGAACGGCTCGACCCGCGGCGCGTTCGCCACGACGATCAACGTCCTCGAGGGCCTGCTGGAGCACCAGCGAGCGACCGGCAGCTCGGCCGAGGTGACCGCCGCGCTCGAGCGCGGGCAGGCCTACCTGCTCGACCGCCGGATGCTGCGCCGCCTGTCGACCGGCCAGCTGATCAATCCGGACTACAGCCTGTTCTCGTTCCCGACCGGCTACCACTACGACGCCCTGCGCGGGCTCGAACATCTGCGCGCAGCCGGCGTGGCGCCCGACGCGCGCGTGGCCGAGGCCATCGACCTCGTAAGCTCCAAGCGCGACGCCCACGGCCGATGGCCGCTCGAGAACATCCACGAGGACGAGCTGGTCAACGCCCGCCTCCGCGATCTCGACTTCGACATGGACGAGCGCGAAGGCCGGCCCAGCCGCTGGAACACCATGCGCGCCATGCGCGTGCTGGACTGGTACGAGCGCGGCCGCTAGCCGGCCGGCATACCGGCCGGTGATACTTCCTCGACTTCATCCCCGTGAGCCTCCGACGCGGACAGGCACCGAGTATCCTGCGAGAACCGGCGGCCCCCTGTGGTCGTCCGCGAAGCCGAGGTCGGGGCTGATGGGTACGACGATCGCGATTCGCCGGACGGCCTGGCTCGTTGCTGCCCTTGCGGTGGCGGCCACGATCCTGACGCTCGTCCTCCGGTTCGATCTGCTCGGTGCGCCGCCCGTCATCGATTCGGCCCTCGACTTCCCGTCGCGAGTCCTCGCCGGCCAGGAGTACGAGCGATCGCAGTGGCCCGTCGATCTGGTCGGGACACTGCTATTCGCCGGGGTGTTCGGCGCCGTCGTGCTGCTCGGCGCGCTCCTGACGAGGCGGACGGGACGAGTGGAGATCATGGGCATGCTGGCCGCGGGCGGCATCCTCGGCATCGCCTCGCAGCTGACCTACGTCGGCGCGCACCAGGCTGTGATCGACATCGGCTACTGCGACTGCGGCTTCAAGACCGAGGAGATCATCAGCCAGACGTGGGCCCTCATGCTCGCGGATGGCGTTTCCGACTGGCTCCTCCAGGCCGCGGCCGTTCTGCTCGCGATCGGCGTGGCCTATGCCGGTCGAATCCTCGCCGTTCGCGACATGCCCGCGGCATGGGCGACCCTGTCGTATGTCCTGGCCGCGGCCCTGCTCGTCGGTGTCGCCCTGGGTCTCGCCAAGGTCGACGAGCCGGTACCGACCGTGGTCGTCGGGCTCTCGGCCGGGGTGCTGCTGCCGATCTGGGCCGGGTGGCTCGCGCTGCGCATCCTCGAGCAGCCAGGCGCCGAGCCAGCGGTCCAACCCGCGCCGGCCTGACCCACCTCGGCGACGGTCAGCCAGGCGGGGTGACCGGCGTCGGCAGCGGCTCGCCGCGGACGCCGGCCAGCAGGTTGGCGGCGGCCATGGCCGCCATCTTTCCGCGCGTCGCCCGCGATGCCGACGCGATGTGCGGCACGATGAGGCAGTTGTCGAGCCCGACCAGCGGGTCGTCCATCGGAATCGGCTCGGGGTCCGTGACGTCGAGAGCGGCGGCCCAGATGACCCCCTTGCGCAGGGCGTCCGCCAGCGCCCGCTGGTCCACCACGGGACCACGGGACGTGTTGACCAGCACCGCCGTCGGCTTCATCCAGGCCAGGGTGGTCGCGTTGATCAGGTGCCGCGTGACGTCGCTCAGGTTCACGTGGAGCGACACGAAATCGCTCCGTGCCAGCAACTCCTCGAGCGGGAGATACGTCGCACCCAGGGGCTCGGTCACGGCGTCGGGCAGCGGCTCGAGGTCGTGATACAGGATCTCCATCCCGAAGCCCTGGGCGCGTCGCGCCACGGCCTGCCCGATCCGCCCGAACCCTACGATCCCGATGGTCGCGCCGTTCACGTCGGGGCCGAGCAGGAGCAACGGGCCCCACGTCTTCCATCGGCCGTCGCGCACGTAGCGGTCAGCCTCGGGGAGTCGGCGCGCGGCCGCCATCAGCAGCGCCCAGGCGAGATCCGCGGTGGTCTCGGTCAGGACGCCCGGCGTGTTCCCGACGGCGACGCCACGCGCGGCGCACGCGGCGACATCGACGTTGTCGAAGCCCACCGCATAGTTGCTGACGACCCGGAGCTGGGGACCCGCCGCATCGAGGAACGCATCGTCCACGCGATCGGTGAGCAGCGTCAGGACGCCGTCGCAGCCGGCGATTCGGCGGAGGAGCTCATCGCGCGGCGGCGGCAGCTCGTCCGGCCAGATATCGGCGTCGCAGGCGGCCCGGACCGGGTCCAGCCCCTCGTCGGGGAGGACCCTCGCGACGAACACGCGCGGCCGCCCGCTCATCGGTCGCTCATACGCGCGCAGCCACGAGCGGCTCGACAAAGGCCCGGATCCGCCCGAGCGCCTCGAGCAGATTGGCCTGCGAGTTGGCGTAGCTGATCCGGATGTGGTCGTCACCGAGCCCACCGAAGGCCGACCCCGGCAACACGCAGACGCCTGCCTCGTGGAGCAGCCGATCGGCCAGATCCGCCCCGGTTAGCCCCGTCCCCGCGATCGACGGAAAGACGTAGAACGCCCCGACCGGCTTGCGGCACTCGATGCCGGGGATGGCATTCAGGCCGTCGACGATGAGGTCGCGCCGCGCCTTGAACTCGACGACCATCGCGTCGACGTCGTCCTGGGGCCCGATGAGCGCCTCGACCGCACCGACCTGCGCGAACGTCGCGACACCACTGATCGTGTTGATGATGAGTTGCCCATAGGTCTGCACGAGCGACTCGGGGACGACGGCGTAGCCCATCCGCCAGCCGGTCATCGCGAAGGTCTTGGAGAAACCGTCGAGGACGATGGTCCGCTCCGCCATCCCGGGGAGTGACGCGATCGAGACGTGCTCGGCGCCGTCGTACAGGATGCGCCCGTAGATCTCGTCGGCGAGGACCCACAGGTCGTGGCGGATGGCGAGCTCGGCGATCCGCTCGAGGTCGCCGCGGGTCAGCACGCCACCCGTCGGATTGGCGGGCGAGTTGATGACGAGGACGCGCGTCCGCGGCGTGACGAGCGAGGCGAGCTCGTCCACGTCGAGTCGGAAGTCGTTCGACATACGGATCGGGACGGGCACCGGCGTGGCGCCCACGAAACGGGTCAGCGACTCGTAGATCGGGTAGCCGGGATCGGGGACCAGGACCTCGTCCCCGGGATCCACGAGACCGAGGATCGCGTAGAGCATGACCCCCTTGCCGCCGACCGTGACGAAGACCTGGAACGGCTCGACGGCGAACCCCTTGCGGGCGGAGGCGTCGGCGGCGATCGCCTCGCGCAGGGCGGGGATCCCAGCGTATGGTGGATAGTGCGTCGCGCCGGCGTCGAGCGCCGCCTTCGCCGCCGCGCGGACGTTCGCCGGCGTATCGAAGTCAGGCTCGCCGATCTGGAGGTAGACGATCGAGCGCCCCTGCGCCTCGAGTGCCCGCGCTCGCGCGGAGACCTCGAAGGCACTCTCGGTGCCGATGGTGCTCATCCGTGCTGCGATCCGCATCCTTCCGACCTCCGATCACGGCAGCATCTGGCGTATCACGAACCACACATTGGCGGGTCGTTCTGCCAGGCGCCGCATGTACCACGGGTACCAATGCTCACCGTAGGCGATGAGGGCCTGCATGCGATAGCCCGCCTTCGCCAGGCGGAACTGCTGATCGGTGCGGATGCCGTAGAGCATCTCGATCTCGAAGCCGTCGCGCCCGATCCCCGCCGACTTGACCCCGTCGGCGATCTGCTCGATGAGCGCGACATCGTGCGTGCCCAGCCCGAGCCGGATCGGCCGCCCGCGCCCGTCGACCAGGAACGCCACGGCGAGCCCGACGAAGTTCGCGTCCACGTTCCGGCGGTTCGTGTAGGCGATCGATTCCTTCTCGTCGTATGCGCCCTTGACCAGGCGGATCGCGGGATCGAGCGGACGCAGCCGCTCGATGTCGCCAGCGGTCCGCTTGAGATACGCCTGCAGGCAGATCCCTGTCCGCGGCTGGGTCGCCCGCAGCCGCTCGTAGAGCCCGATCGTCGCCTCGCAATAGGCGCTGCCTTCCATGTCGATCCAGAGATAGGAACCGGCCGCGGCCGCGTGCTCGGCGATTCGGACGAGGTGCGCGAGGCAGATCTCGGGGTCCAGGTCCAGGCCGAGCTGGGTCGGCTTGACCGAGACCTCCCCGGTGATTCCCGCGGCGACGATCTTGTCTATGGCCGTGACGTAGTGATCGGCCACCTCTTCGGCGTCGGCCAGGCGCTCGAGGTTCTCGCCGAGGCGCGTGTAGAGCGTCGCGATCCCGGCCGCCTGGAGCGGGAGGGCCGCGGCGAGGGCGTCCTCGAGCGTCTCGCCGGGCATGAACCGGCGGACGGCCCGGCGCATGAATCGCAACCGCGGCAGACGCTCCTTCAACCAGCGGTTGCGGGCGGCCCACAGGAAGACCCGGCGCATGAAGACCTCCGCGCGTGCCTCGTCCCGGGTGCCGTCGGGGGTCCGGGGGCGACGATCGCGATGATAGGTGACGGTGCGACTAGAATCGCAGCCGGATGACCCGTTTCTACGATCTCGATGCCGCCAATGCCGCCGTCCCCGAGCTGGACGGGATCCTCGCCGTGCTCGCCGAGCAGCGCGCCGAACTGGTCCGCCTCCGTGACGAGGTGCTGGCCGGCGGGAGCGGCGGCGGCGACGGCGCCCCGACGGCCGTGGCCGAACGACCGCCCGGACCCGGGGACGCGCCGGCGCCCCTCGTCGACGACCTGCGCCTGACGCGGCTACGAATGCAGGGGCTCATCGACCAGATGGCCGCCGGCGTGGCACGCATCGATGCGCTTGGGCTCACCCTGCGCGACATCGAACATGGGTTGGTCGACTTCCCGGCGCTCGTCTCGGGCCGCCAGGTCTGGCTGTGCTGGCAGCGCGGAGAGACCGCCATCGGTTGGTGGCACGGGCTCGACAGCGGCTTCTCGTCGCGCCGGCCGCTGGCCGAGCTGACATGACGGAACGCTCCGTCGTCGTCGGGCGGGAGGGGCGGGCCAAGGCGTTCCGACCGCTTCCCGAAGGGCAGCGGCACGCAGCGATCGCGGCCGGCCTCGCCGCGTACGAACGGGGCGACTTCTTCGAGGCGCACGAGGACCTCGAGCCCGCCTGGATGGGAACCGACGACCTCGCCGAGCGGGCCCTCCTCCAGGGACTCATCAAGGTGGCGGCGGCGTACGTCCATGACGTCCGGGGGAATCCGGCGGGGATCGCCCGTAACCTCGAGGGGGCTCGCGCCCTGCTGGGCGAGGCGGCGGCGAGCGGGCCGTCGGTCAACGCGGCCGGCATCGACCTCGACGCGCTCATCGTCGATGTCGAGCTGCGGCTCGACGATCTCGTGGCCAACCCCGGCGGACCGGCCCTCGATCCGCCGACCCTCATCCGCCTGCCGAGGAGTGACCCTTGAGCCAGCCACCTCCGATCCCCAGCATCGACGTCGCCGAGGCCGAACGCCGGCTCCGCGAGGACCCCGCCGCGCCGATCCTGCTCGACGTCCGTGAGCCGGACGAGTTCGCCGAGGTGCGCGCGCCCGGCGCCGTGCTCGTGCCGACGTCGGTGTTCATGTCCCGCGTCGGGGAGCTGCCGGCCGACCGACCGCTGCTGGTCGTCTGTCACGTCGGCGGCCGGTCCGCGGCCGTGACCGGCTACCTGATCCGGGCGGGTCGGACCGACGTGGTCAACGTGACGGGCGGGATGGACGCCTGGGTGCGGGCCGGCCTGCCGACACGGCGCGGCCCCGTCGAGCCCGGCGAAGGGGAGTTTCCGGCCGGCTGATCCGGGTCGGGGCGGCGCGGTCGTCGCGCGGTCGGAGCGCGGGTCGGTCCGCGGTCGCTCCGCGGTCGGTCCCCGGTCGGTCCTCGCTAGGGTCGACCTGTCATCGACCCGCATGGCGGGTACCTGACAACCCAACGTCTTCCAAGTTGTCAGGTACCCGTGGCACGGGCAGTAGGCACGGTCACGCGCGGTGGGGTCGCCTCGGAAGGTAGCGGTTCACGCTCAGATCGATGGCTTTCACGCTCCCAGGGACGCGTCAGGCGCACGATTCCTCGCCTAGCACCCGTGGGGAGGGTATTGGGCACGGATCCGGGGCTTCCGCTGGCGAAGCCCGGCCTCGTGCCGCCGCGTCACGATGTTCGGCGGCGCCGAGTCTAGCGGCGCGGTCGCCGACGGGTGACCCGGGCGATGATCGCGCGGGCCTGTGCCTGGTGGGCAAATGCCCAGCCGATGAGCAGGAGGATGATGAAGTTGACCGTGGCGACGCCCGCGGCATTGACCCAACCGAGCTGTTGTCCGATCTCACCTTCGATCTTCATGCCGGGCACCGTCGCGCCGACCAGGCCGAGCTGGAAGAACGGGCTCTGCGGAGCCGTGTTCGCCCGGACGCTCGTGGCGAGAACCGTGTTGTTGGGCGAGGTCACGCCACCGACGAGGATGACGTTCGGGCCGCTTACGACGGCCGGGGCACCCTCGAGGCCTGACGCGGGCAGGTCCATCACATCGAGATGCTTCCACTCGGCGATGTCGCCGGTCGTCGTCGGGACCGCCCAGTAGACCTCGGACTGTGGGCCGCTGCCGTCGTTTCCGCCGGCGAGGTAGATCGCGCCGTTGGCGCCCCAGCCCGACGCGTTGGTGCGGGCGACCGGCAGGTTCGCGGTGTCATTGACTGCCCACTTGATGAGCTTGCCCTCGTCGGGATTCGCGGGGAGACCCTCGACCGCCGGTTTCCCGAACTCGCCGCGCTGGACGCCTCCGACCGGGCCGCTCGCGTTGCTGCCGCCGTAGAGCCACAGATAGTCGCCCACGAGCACCGCGGTCGCATCGGCCTGTGGGGCGACGAGCGGCGCTTCCACCGCCCACGCGCCGAGTCCGCCCTGATCGTTCAGGAGGGTCTTCCAGGTCGTGCTGACCACCCCGCTCGCGTTTCGGCCACCGACGAGCAGGAGGCCGTCCGGCGTGACCGCCGCGGCGGCGGATGACCGCGCCTCGGGCAGCTTGAGGGTCGTCGAGGTGGTCCAGTCGCCCAGGGCACCGGTCAGGCTGTTCGGGCTGAGGACGAAGACCGTGTCGGTCGGGGCGCCGGACGCGTCGGTGCCACCGATGACGTAGATGCTCCCGGCCACGTAGACGACACTGGCGTTGGCGCGAGGCGTCGGCAATGGCGGTCCTTCCGCCCATGTGTCGAAGTTGCCGGTGCCGACCGTCCTGGCGACGTAGACCGACGCCGAGGCGGTCGTCCCGTCAGTCCCGCCGAAGTACAGGATCTGGGTCCCGACCTGGACGACGGAGCCGTCGGTGCGACCCTGCGGGAGACTCAGCTGCGGCGGCGACGGTTGCCACGGGATGACCGCCCCGATCGGAGCCGGGCACGGCAATGTCTCGTTCGTCGGTGGGCAGAGGTTGATCGGCGACCAGACGAGCACGCCCAGCTCCACCGTCCTCGCCGTGGTCAGGTAATAGGCGCGGTCGGGCAGGTACCCGAGCAGGAAGATGATGATGATCAGCCAGAGGAACGCCTTGACCGACGCCCAGCCCCAGCCGTTCGCGTCGAGCAGCCCGAAGAGGGCTCGCCGTCGCGGCACCGCTGTCCCGGGTCCGAGCGCCTGTTGCGCCATCGTCCTCCATCCTCATCCGCCGACCGTCGGTCGACGGTTGCATCACTGGGCGGTGAGTGTCCCTGTCATCGTCGGGTGAATGGTGCAAAGGAACGGATATGACCCCGCGCTGATCGCGGGGACGGCGAAGTCGCGCGTCGCCACACCGCTGAACGTCTCGCTGGTGTACATGACGGCCCCCGCCGAGTCCTTGATCTGGACGTTGTGCGGCACCGAGGCGTCCTGGTTGTCGAGGGAGATGACGAACGGTTGGCTGGGCTTGACGGTCAACGTCGGCGTCGTCCACTTGATCCCGGAGGCCACGAGCGTCACCTTCTGGGCATTGGGGTCGATCGATGCCGCGGGGGATCCGGACGGCCCCGGCGACGCGGTCGTCTCGAATTCCTTCGCCCAACAGTTGGGGAACGGGGTCGCGCCGGGCGCGGGTTTGTAGGTCGGGTCCACCCAACCGGTGAACGTCTCGACCTCGCCCGAGACGGGGTCGAGCTTGGGCTCGAACAGGTCGGGATCGCGGATCGTGTAGGTCTCGGTGTTCGGAGCGCGGATGAACGCGATGACGTCTTCGACCTGGATGTAGTTGAGGGGACCGGCCGGGCGACCCTGGTTCGACCAGACCGGCATCTGCGAGTTCGCGTTGCCGCAGGCATAGCGGCCGCCGGCGAACAGCATGTTGTTGAGGTAGTCGACGGAGAGGTGCGCGAACAGCTTGTCCTGGCGGTTGAGCGCCGGGCCGATGCCGGGCGGCGTGTCGTTCGGACCGAGACCGTCCACCCCGTGGCAGCGCGCGCAGTTGGCTTGGTAGAGGTTGTACCCCCGCTCGACCGAGAGGACCTGCTGGGACGCCGCTTCGGCGTCGAGGCGCGGCTCGCGGAAGCCGAGCGGTGCGAGCTCGTAGAACCAGTAGATGGTGATGAACAGGATCACGACAACGACCGCCAGGAAGCCGACCCAGCGAGCATTCGAGGACTGTCGGACGACCTGCGCCGCGCGCTCCGGCGACAGCTCGACCGCGCGGGTCGATGGTGGCGACGTGAAGCGCTCGACCGGCGCGACCTCGGCCGGCGGCCGGGGAACGGGCAGGCGCTGCTCGGGCTCCTGCCCGGGGGTGTCGCTCATCGGTCTCCTCGAAGGTCGGGGCGATCGATCCGCATCGTCAGATGCATCCCGTCGGCGTGCGCGGCGGGATGAGCCCGGGCTGACCGAGAGCGATCGGCAGGGGCCCAAGCGTGATCTTGCCGGTGTTGATGGTCAGCACCCCGGAACCGTCCACGGTGATCGAGAAGCGATCCATCCCCCGCGGGGCAGGCCCGAAGGCGGCACCGTCGGCCTTGATCCCGAGGCGGTCGTAGCGCGACCCGTGGCACGGACACTCGAACCAGAAGTTCTTGAGGCACGGGTTCGGCTTGCAGCCGAGATGCGGACAGCGTTGGTAGAGGGCGCGGACGTTGAGGGCGGTGCCGTCACCGGTCGTGTCCTCACCGGCCGTGAAGCGCTGCTGCCCGGGGTTGTACAGGATGACGAATGCCCGGGCGTCCGGGTAGTAGGCCGGGAAGCCCTCCTCGATCGGCAGCGAGCCGTTCTGGAGCTTGATCGTGTCGAGGTCGCCGATCGTGATCGGCGCGCCGAAGCCGCTGGCGAGGTTCGGCCAGGCGAAGGCCAGCGTGCCGGCCGTGACCTCGAACAGCCAGAGGCCGATCCCGGTGCCGAGCGCGACGCGCATCAGTTGACGGCGCGACAGGCCCTGGACCTGCTGCTTGCGCAGCGACTTGATCGCCTCCTTGGTCAGGGCGGCCGGTTTGTCGATGAGTTCGACGTGGTAGTTGCTCATGCGCGGGGGTTCCTTCGAGGCGTGGTCACAGGGCGAAGTGGAAGCCGGGGCTCGTCACGTACGGGATGACGAAGTTGTAGCCCGGTCCGCGGAAGAAGATGCCGATGAACGTCACGATGAGCCCGAGGCAGCAGAACATCGTGAAGAGCATCACCGCCGTCTTGCGCTCCGATGGACGGGTCGCGAGGATGTTGCCCCGATCGACATACGGGATGAGCGCCGCCCCCACGAGGACGAACGTCGGGACCAGGACGCCCGCCACCGTCGGGTGGAAGTAGGCGAGCAGTTCTTGCAGCCCGAGGAAGTACCAGGGCGCCTTGGCGACCGCTGGCGTGATGTTGCCGTTGGCCAGCTCCTCGAGCGGCGCGTTGATGAACAGGCCCATCAGCAGCAGGAAGATGCTCATGATCCCGCCGGCGAGGAACTCGATCGTGAGCAGGTGCGGCCAGGTCATGACCGTGTCGTCGGGCTCCTTCTGGACGCGGACGACGGCATCCTGCTTGACCAGCGCGAGCAGCCGGTAGGGCCGCGCCGACATCGGGACGCGCTGCTTGTCGATCTCCGTGCGCCGCGTCGGGTCGACGGGCAACACGACCCGCCGCTCCGTCTCAGGCGGCGTCTTCGTATCGCTCATCCGGCAACCTCAGCGATGTGCCGGCAAACGCGCACCGAAGGCCGAGGCGACGCTCCTGCGAGCCATCGGCCTGAGGTTTCGAGAACGCGGCGATGGGTCGTCATAGCGGCCCGCTGATCCCACCGTCCTTGCGGATCCGCCAAAAGTGCACCGCGAGGAAGACGGCCGCGATGAGCGGCAAGAACACGACATGTCCCACATAGAAACGTAACAAGGTGTTTTGGCCTACTTCTAGGCCGCCTAACAGGATGAGCTTCGTCGGCGTGTTCAGCAGCGGCACGTAGCCGCCCATGTTGGTGCCGATGGTGATCGCCCAGTAGGCGATCTGGTCCCATGGCAGCAGGTAGCCAGTGAAGCTCAGCATGATCGTCAGGAACAGCAGGACGACCCCGACGACCCAGTTGAACTCACGCGGCGGCTTGTACGCGCCGTGGTAGAAGACCCGCATCATGTGGAGGAAGACGAAGAACACCATCAGGTGGGCGGCCCAGCGGTGGATGTTCCGGGTCAGCAACCCGAACGTCACCTGGCTCTGGATCTCCAGGATGTTGGTGTACGCCTGGGTCGCCGACGGCACGTAGAAGAACATCAGGTAGACGCCGGTCACGGTCAGCACGAGGAACAGGAAGAACGACAGCCCGCCGAGGCAGAAGGTGTAGGCGAACTTGACCGCGTGCTGGCGGACGCGGACCGGGTGGATGTGCAGGAAGACGTTGTTCATGACCGCATACGCGCGTGACCGCTCGTCGCGCGGGTAGGGCTGGCGGAAGAGCGAGCGCCACACGACGCTTCGGCGGATGCTCTGGTCCACCCGCTCGAGGAAACTCAACGGGGCCCTCCTGCCACGCCGGGCGTCCCGGCCAGCTGCGCGTCACGGTACGACTCCTTGTAGAGCCGACCGTCGGTCGAGATCTCCTGCAGCTCGAACCGCTCCATCGTAATGGCGTCGAACGGGCATCGCTTGACGCACAGCGCGCAGCGGATGCAGCGCTCCTCGTCGAGGATCATCGCCCCGCCGTTGTCCCAGCCGTAGGCCTCCTCGAGCTCGGGCAGCAGCCCCTCGGACTTGAGCGAATTGATGTCGACCATGTGGATGACGCCTTCGGGGCAGACATCCGCGCAGGCGCCACAGAGCACGCAGCGGAACGGGTCGAACCAGATGTTGAAGTTGCACATCAGGCAGCGGGTCGACTCGGCGACCGCGCCATTGGCGTCGTAGCCGAGCTCGACCGGGGTGTTGAAGTTGACCACCGGCTCGGTCGAGGGCATCCGTGCCGTGAGCGGGACCATCGGGATGTGCTGCCGTGGCAGGACGTCGTAGAACTCGGGCATGTCGTGGCGCCACGAGCTCGTGATCTTGACATTGGCGGCGACCGTCACGTCGGTCCGGCCGGCCAGGTAGCGGTCGATCGCGTAGGCGGCCTTCTTGCCGTGGCCGGCGGCCTCGATCAGGGTCGTCGGTCCGGTCACGAAGTCGCCGCACGCGAACACGCCGCGGACGTTGGTGGCATAGGTGGCCGGGTCGACCCGGACCCGGCCGCGCCCGATCTCGAAGTTGGCCTCGACGGGGAGGAACGTCAGGTCCGCCGCCTGCGACACAGCGGGGATGACGGTCTGCGCCGGGATGACGAACTCGGAGCCCTCGATCGGGACCGGGGATCGGCGGCCGGAGGCGTCGGGCTCACCCAGGCGATTGCGGATGAACCTGACGCCGGACACCTTGCCGGCCTCGCCGAGGATCTCGATCGGGCTGGCGAGGAACTCCATGCGGACCCCCTCGCGCTCGGTCTCGCCCAACTCCTCCTCGTCCACCACGAGCTCGGAACGCGTGCGCCGGTAGACTATCGAGACGCGGTCCGCGCCGTGGCGAAGGCTCGTCCGCGAGCAGTCCATCGCCGTGTAGCCGCCACCGATGACGACGATGTCGGTCCCGACCTCGAGGGGCTGGCCGAGGTTGGCCTTCTTCATGAAGTCGACGCCATAGTCGACGCCTTCGAGATCCGCTCCCGGGATGTCGAGCGCGACCGCATCCATCGCGCCTGCCGTGATCGCGATCGAGTCGAAGTCGCGCTGGAGCTGATCGAACGTGATGTCGGTCCCGATCGTGGTATCGAAGACGAAGGTGACGCCGAGACGCTCGACCAGGCGGACGTCCATCTCGATCGCTTCGCGTGGCAGGCGGAAGGCCGGCACGCCGATGAGCATCGTGCCGCCGCCATACGGGAGGCTGTCGAAGACCGTGACCTGGTAGCCCTTGGTCGCGAGTTCGCGGGCGACGGCGATCCCCGCCGGGCCCGCTCCGATGACGGCGACCCGTTCCTCGCGCGGCGTGATTTGCGGCATCACGTCGGGGATGCCCGACGCCTCGTGCCATTCCACGAGGAACCGCTTCATCGCCCGGATCGCGAGCGGTCGATCGATGTCGCCGCGGCGGCAGGCCCGTTCACACGGCGCCGAGCAGACGTACGAGCACATCGCGGCGACCGGGTTCGGTTCGCGCGACAGGATGTAGCCCTCTTCGAACCGACCCTCGGCGGCGAGGTTGAGGTACCCGCGGCAGTTCGTCCCGACCGGGCACGCTTCCTGGCACTCGATGTTGCACTGGAGCCAGGACGCGTCGACGGGTTGGACGAGGAATTCCTGGGGCTGCTCGATGGCCAAGTGGGCGTGCCTTTCCCTGGTTCTCGGGACTCGGGCGCGAACGGAGGATCGGCCGATGCGCCGACGGTCCGAATCTACCATCCACCCCGCTTTCGCTGCACGGCCGACACCGGGGCCGGCGCGGGACGAAGGTTGGCTCGCGAGCCCCCGCCCGAGTTGACGTGGTCTGGACTCGCAGCTACGCTGGCAGCGCGATGGTGTCGCGTACGCGAAGGAGCACGAGCCTCGGGATGCGACCAGGGTGACGGCAAGCGAATTCAGCTTCCTGGCCCTCGGCCTCATCCTCGGCCTCGTCACCGGCGCCGCCCTCGTCGAGCTCGTTCGTGCTCGTCCACCCGTCCCACGTGAGGTGCGAGTGACCGTCGCGCATGATGCCATCCCCCGCCGAGCCACCACGCTGGCCGACGACGCCTTCACCTCGGCCGGCCCGGAACCCGCCCGCGGTGGCCCGGCGGATCGCCGTTGGGCGACAGGCGCCGTGCCCTCCGGCGTCGCAGATCGTCGAACGACCGTTCGGTTCGCGACGGCGGTGGCGGCGGGGGCCGCGGCGGCGACGCCGCCCAGGCCCGGGGCCGCGACGGCGCCCAGGCCCGGGGCCGCGCCCGTACCGGCAACCGGCGGCCCGTCGATCGCCGGGGCCATCCCGATCACGCCCGGACCGGACACGCCGATGCCGGGGCGGATCATGGAGCCCGCCCTTCCGCTCACCGGCATCCCGCCTTCGCGCTCGAACGGGCCGAACGCCGCGCTCATCGGTACTCCGGTGTCGTCCGGCGACGACCCGGTGTTCACGGCACTCCGGCTCGCAGCCCTGACGACGGCACCGGATGCGGGCCGGAACATCGGTCGCACGAGCGTCCCCTCCACGCAGCCCGCACCCGAAGCGGCGCCGACGGCGGTCGGGGCATCGACCGCCGTCGCGCTGCTCGACCCACCGGGCGCCGGGAGCTCCGATGCGGCCCAGGCGGCCGTCGAGCGATGCGCCGAGGAGCGCCGCCTCGCCGAGGAACGCTGCGAGCTGGCCACCCGGGCACGTGCCCAGGCCGCCGGCGCGACCGCTGCGCTCCATGTCGCCCAACGTTCGTACGCCGCGCATGAGGCCGCCGCCCTCGAGGCCGCCTCGCGCGCCGACCCGCGCGCGATCCATGCGGCAAAAGAGGCCGCCCAGGGCGGCTTCCGCATGGCGGTCGGCGCCGCCGCGTCGCCGGACGCGCTCGAAGGCGCGGCGCGCGACTGGCTGACCGAGATCAACCGGATCAACAACGAGGCCCGCGACTCCGGCACGATCGCGACGCGCGAGCACTCGGCGGCGGCCGAGGTCGGAGCCACGCTCGAGCGACTGAGCCTCGAAGCAGACGCCGCCCGCATCGGTGCCGACAATGCCGACGCGGCGTGCCTCGCCGCACGCGTCGCGGTCGCCGATTGTGATGAGCGGGCCGTCTCGGATCCGGCCACGTTCCTGGTCCCGCCCGATACGAAGAGGCCCGCGATGCCCAGGCTCGATGAGGACGAGACGCTCGGTCTGGCCCTGGAAGCCGGTGGGGCGCCTCGGATCTTCCGGATGCTTCGCGGCGACCGCGCGGCAATGACGACGGTGGTGACCGGTCTGGCCGGCGACGACCCCGAGGCGCGGCGGCGCTGGCAACTCCAGTTGACCGGACTCGTCGAGGCGATCATCGCCGATGCGATCCAGGCGGGCTATCTCGAGTTCCCGGATGGACATGCGTTCTGGGGCTCGTTCACACGAGCGCAGAACCGCGACATCACGCAGGCGCTGTCGTCGCTCGGCTACCGCTTCGACGGCCTCGGCGGGTGGATCGACGGACGCTCTCCGTCCCAGCGCGACATGTCACTCGCCCTCGGCTATGCGGGCCTCGATCCGATGCGCGTCCGCCAGTGGCCGAACGAGGAGGCGACGTTCGCCCTGTTCCGCGACGTGGAGGTCTCGGCCGACGAGTACCTCGCGGGCGTCGCCGGTGACCTGACCCTGGCCGAGATGGTTACGATGCTCGGTCGCCGCGCCGATGGCCTGGCCGAGGTCTGGAACCAGTGGGGCCGGATCCGGACGATGCTGCTCGAAGAGGCCTGATCGCTCAGCCCGGCCCCTCGTCCTCATCGTCGTCGATGACGACCAGCCGAAGCCGCTCGGCGGCCGCCACCCCGATCGCGGCGCCCTCCTCCGCCGCCCACGAGCGGATCCGCACGGCCAGCGCATCGGCGTCGTGGATCTGGCTGGCGTGCGCGTTCAAGGCGGCGATCTTGCGGTCGATGGTGGCGGAGACGTCCACCCACGTGTCGCTCCGCGCCGACCAGAACAGGTAGACGCGCCGGACGCGGTGTGGGGGGAGCCCGGACCGTGCCAGCCAGGGAAAGGTCATCGGGTTGCGCGCCGCCGGGTAGACGGCATCCACGGCGGCGAGCCCGGCCGCCCGATGGTCGGTGTGGTTGATGCCACCACCGTCGTAGAAGATCGTCTCCGGATCGGTCGCGAACACCGCGTCGGGCCGGAAGGTCCGGATCTCGCGGACCAGCTGCTCGCGCAGTGCGAGGTCGTTGGCGAGCGCACCGTCCGGCCCGTGAAGGAACGTCACGCCGGCGTAGCCGATGATCGCCGCCGCTGCGCGCTGCTCCGATTCGCGCAGCGCAGCGAGGACGAGGGGGTCGGCGTCAGGATCCTCGCCACCCTGGTCGCCGCTCGTGCAGCACACGAGCCAGCCCTCCGAGCCGGCGTCGATCCAGCGTGCCGCGGTCGCCGCGGGACCGAATTCAGCGTCGTCCGGATGGGCGGCGATGACCATGAATCGGGCGGGTCGCCAGGGATGGTCGACCTGCGCGACGGGGTCCGTCATCCGCGCCTCATCGGCCCGGTCGCGACCCTCTTCGAGCCTTGCCACCGGTCAGACCCGGCAGTACATTTTGGTCCGAGGCTTCGCTCGTCTCCCCCCACGAGCGAAGCCTCCTGAAGCGGCCCCCGCCTCACGAATCCCGAGCTTCGCGCAACGCGTCTAGCTCGGCGAGGACCTCCTCGGCGTGACCTTCGGGCTTGACCTTCGGCCAGACCCGGGCGAGCCGCCCGTCGGGATCCACGAGGAACGTCGTTCGGGCCGTGCCCCAGTAGGTCTTGCCGTAGTTCTGCTTCTCGACCCACGAACCGTAGGCGTCGGCGACCGCATGCTTCTCGTCGGCGAGGAGCGTGAACGGCAGGTCGAACTTTTCGCGGAACGCGCGTTTCGATGCGGCACCCTGGGGGCTGATCCCCCAGACATCGGCGTCGCGCGAGTGGATCGACTCATTGTGATCGCGGAATTCGCACGCCTCGATCGTGCAGCCTGGCGTGTCGTCCTTCGGGTAGAAGTAGAGGATCGTCCAGCGGCCGCGCTGGTCGGAGAGCCGGTGGATGGTCCCAGTCTCGTCCGGGAGCGCGACCTCGGGCGCGGGATCGCCGACGACAGGCATCTCCATGACTCAGAGGGTAGCAGGCGACTCGACGATGAGCAGCAGCCCGCGCCGCACGACGATCGCGGCGTCGGGCGACGTGCGCACGTTGGACAACCCGCGGGAGCGCCCTGGAGGCAGCGGCTCATCGGCCAAGGGGTAGGCCAGCCCGTTCGTCGTGACACCCTCGACGCCCGGGCCGACGGGTAGCAGCGAGACGAGGTCGCCTCGCCGCCCCGGGAGGGCTCGCGAGACCGTGCCACCGTCCGCCTCGGGGGCGGAAACGAGCGAGACCCGCGAGCGACCATCGAGGATGACGGCGGTCCGTCCGGCCAGTTCGGGCATCGCGAGGAGGCCGACGTTCGCGAGCGCGTGATCGATCCGCGGACCGCCGAGCGCGCCGACGATGACCAGGCCGTCGGCCCCGAGGCGCAGGGCGGCGTCGATGGCGAGCTCGGTGTCCGACTCGTCCTTGTCGGGTCGGCTCCGCTCGATCGGCACGCCCGCAGCGGCGAGAGCCTCGATCCCGGCGTCGCCGAGCGAGTCGCCGTCCCCCACCCACAGGTCGATGGTCACGCCCAGCCGTTCTGCGAGCAGGGCGCCGCCGTCCGCCGCGACGACGCGACCGATCTCTGCGTCCCACCCCGGCCATGCGGCGTCGAGCTCGGCGCGGGAAGGGCCGTCGCCGTCGGCGAGGATCAGCACGTCCATGCGCGCGATGCTACCCCGCGAGACTCGCCCGGGGCGGCCCGATGCTAGACTCCGGCCCGTGCCCGTCCCCCCAGTCCATCCCTCGATCCAGCGCGTCATCGATGCCGCAGCGCGCAAGGGCGTGACCCTCACCGTGATCGACTTCGACGAGTCGACCCACACCGCGCCCGAGGCGGCCGCGGCGCTGGAAGCCGACCTGGGCCAGATCGTCAAGTCGCTGGTCTTCGTCGTCCCGACGCCGGACGGCCCGGAGCCGCTCCTGTGCCTTGTCGCGGGCCACAACCGGGTCGACGTTGCGCGCCTGGCGGCCGTCACCGGGGCCGCCGACATCCGCCGGGCGAGCGCCCGGGAGGCACACGAACTCACCGGGTTCTCGATCGGTGGCATCCCGCCGATCGGTCACGGCCGAGTCATCCGCGTGATCATGGATCCGGACCTCGGCCGCTACCCGGTCGTCTGGGCCGCGGCCGGCCTCTCGACCGCGGTGTTTGGGGTGCCGCCGGCGACCCTCAGGATCCTGTCGAACGCGATGGTCGCCCCGATCGCCGAGGAACGGAGCGCCGCCGACCTCGAGGCCGAGGCCGCGGCGACGAACGAGACGAGCGGCACGGCTGGATCCGCGGGCGCGTCCGGCTCCGCGGGCACCCTCGGAGGACACGCGATCGGCGGCCCGGCGTCACCCCAGAATGCCGGCGCCTGAACCACCGCCGACCCGCGTGTCACCCGAGCCGCGGAACGCGACGATCGCCTATCCCGGAGGTCTGCGCGCCCGCTGGCGGTGGGGCGGGAGTGGCTCGGCGGCCGCGGTCTTCGCACTCTCCGAGGCCGGGGGGACCCTGATCGACCTCGGTCCGACGGTCGCCCCCGATCCCGACGCGCTGTGTCGCGCCGAGCTCCATGTCGAGGGCCCGCGCGGGGCCTGGACGGCGCGGTTCGCGTCGCTCATCCATGACGAGCCCCGGGCGCTGCACTGGGATGCCGCAGGGCTTCTCGTGGTCGCCTACGGGTTCCATACCTACGGCCTCGAGACAGCGACCGGCGAGCCGCGCTGGGACCATCGCTCGGCGACGCCGTTGGTCGCCCTGCTCGGGTCGCCGCGCCTCGTGCACGTCATCGTCCAGTCGGAGATCGAGACCTTCGCCATCGAGTCAGACGGCGTCGTCGCCTGGCGGGTCGCCCATTCCGACGTGGTGACCGCCGCCGACCTTCTGGGCGGCCGTCTCGTGCTGACGGGTTTCGACGGGCAGGTCAGCGCGCTCGATCCGTCGACAGGTCGTTCCTCGGGACAGCCCGGATGAATGTGGACAGCCTGTGGATAACCGAGCCAGTCGAAAGCGAAACGGTGGACGACGCGCATTGACCCGCCGCGCCCCGACCCCTACCGTTGTCCCCAGCCCGGAGAGGCCGAGCGTCACTAACGGCTGAGATCGCCTCAAGGCCCATGTGTCGTGGAGGTTCCTTCGGGCCCTTTCGTGCCCGGCGCGTATCATCGCCGCCGTGGCGCCCCTCATCCCGCTCATCGCCGGTTTCGTCGCGATCGCGGCGGGCGTCCTCGTCCTGCGAACGTACGGCCCGCGCTACCGCGTCGGGCGCCTTCTCGCCTCGACCCCAGAGGTCTCGGTCGCTGAGGCACGAACGCTGGCGGCGGGTTCGCCTCGCTACGTCCGGGTGCGCGGGCGGATCGACGCCGAATCAGAGTTCGAGGACGACGCCCATCGTCCGCTCGTCTTCCGGCGCACGCGGCTGCAACTGCGGCGCGACACCGGCTGGGTGTCGTTCGAGGATGGACGGGAGCGCGTCCCGTTCGAGGTCCGGGACGGCCTCGACGGGATCGTCGTGGACGACGCGGCGCTCGACGCGGGTCTGGTCGTGGTGCTACGCGAATCGGTCGGGACCGCCGCCGACGTCGCCGACCGTGTACCGCCCGGGACGCCGCCCGAGACCCCCGTTCGACTCCGCATCGAACAGATCTCGTCGGTCGAGCACGCCATCGTCGTCGGCGTCCCCGGGCTCGACGAGTCCGGTTCGCCGCGGTTGTCGGCCGGGATGGGCCGCCCGCTCGTGCTCACGACGCTCGAACAGGACGAGGCGATGCGGATCCTGGTCGAGGGAGACAGGCGCCGGCCCCTCATCGCTGCCACCTGCCTGGCGGGCGGCCTCGTGTCGATCACGATCGGGCTCATCCTCGCGGTCATCGGGGCGGTGACGTGAGCCGCCGGCGCACGGCCACGGCGGCCAGGGTCGCCGCGACTTCGGCGATCGCCGGGCTCTGGGCCGCCGCCGCGACCGCGGTCTGGCTGGTCGCGGCGATGTCGGCGTCGGCTGCCTCGCCCAGTCCGGGCGCTCCCGTGGGCGACCCGCGCAGCTCCGGGCAGGGGCCCGGACTCGTCGGCGATCCGGCGTTCGCCCTCCTGGCGGTCGTCGGGATCGGCGTCGCGTCCGTGGTGGCGACCCTCGCGTACGTGCGGGTGACGGGCCGAAGGGACGGCTAGGTGTCAGCGACGCCAGGCGTCGGGCGCGGGGAGCGGCGCTGCTGATACTTTTCTGGCTCCCGCGCCGGGCATTCGGGCTCGATCCGACGCGCTAGTACGTTCGGGTAATTGGCAAGAACTGTGAGCTTGGTATTCTCGACGTGTCGAGTTCACATTTCCTCAATGAGTCGTGCCAATCACGCTGCCGTCCCGACCAACCGATGCGACCCTGTCGGTCACCAAGGCCGCCAGGCTGCTCGGCGTGCACCCGAACACGATCCGAGCCTGGAGCGACGCGGGCCGGCTGCGCTACTACCGGATCAACCCGCGCGGCGACCGCCGCTACCGGCTCGGCGACCTCCAGCGTTTCCTGGCCGCAGCCGAAACTGGAGCACACGACGGCGTCCCGAGCGTACCGACCGGATCGTGGGGTGGCCGCCGCAGCATCGACCCCGCGGCGCTGGCCCGGTTCGCCCCTACACGGCGCGCCGAACGCGAGCACGCGCCCGCGGACCCGCTCGATGCCGAACGCCACCGGCTCGACCTCCAGGTGGCATCGACGCTCACGAGGCTCATCAATACCAGCGGGGACCAGGACGCCGACCTCCTCGCAGCCGTCGAGGCGCTTCGGGACGCCTACGGTCACCATCTCGTCGCGGTCATGGAGGCTCGTGGCGATCGCCTGGTGCCACGTGCCAGGGCCGACGCGGACGCGAGCCGGCTGACCCGACTCGTCGAGCTGCCGCGGACGTTCGGTATCGTCGGGAAGGCGCTCGAGGTCGCCTGGGGACGAGGCCGGTCCGGACGCGCGGTGATGCCCGGTGTCCTTCTCGGCGATGATCCGGGCGACGCCAGCCTCGCGCTGGTCCCAGACGGGCGCCCCGAGCTGGCCGTCGCCATCCCGGGAGCTCCCGAGCCGTGGGGCGTCCTCTTCGTCGTGGGCGATGCACCCGGTTCACTCAGCGCCCGGGACCTCGAGGTCGCGCGGGTGGCGGCGGACGCGATCGGTGCCATCGTCAGCGGAGCCCGGCGCGCCGAGGAGATCGTGCATCAGCTCCATCGCGCCGAGGCCCTGCGCCGGGTCGCCACCGACATCGGCAGCCGGCTCGACCTCGGCCGGATCCTGTCGGGACTGGTCGACCACGCGATGGTGCTGTTCGAGGGCGACCGCGGGGCCGTCTTCCTCCAGCACCAGGATGGCAATGCCGTCGCCGAGGTCAGCCGCGGACTGTCGGCCGCCTATCTCGCGAGCGGCCGCGGCATCCCGACGCCATCGCTGTCGGCCGCCGCCGTGACGGCGCGCCGGCCGCTCTTTGCCGTCGACTATCGAAACGACCCACGCGCCGATGACGTCCGGGCGGCGGTCGTCCAGGAAGGATTCGACACGATCTGCACCGCCCCGTTGCTCGACGGGAACGAACTCCTCGGACTGCTGGACATCTATCACGACGAGCCACACGAATGGACCATCGACGAGCTCGAGACCGTCGCCGCTCTGGCGACCCAGGCCAGCGTCGCGATCAGGGCCGCCCAGGACTACGAACGGATGGCTACCTGGGCCGCGCAGCTCCAATCCATCCAGCAACTCGGCGCCCGCCTCAGCCGGCTGTCGAGCGTCGCCGAGATCGGCCGATCGATCGCCACGGAGCTCCGCCAGCTCATCGACTATCACAATGCGCGCGTCTATCGGCTCATCGGCAACGACCTCATCCCGGTCGCCATGATCGGTCAGGTCGGCGAGTACGTCGACGAAACCCCCGACCAGCTGCGCGTCGCCCTGGGCGAGGGCATCACCGGCTGGGTGGCGGCCAACCGGGTCGCCCAGAGTCTCGGCGACGCGGCGGCGGATCCGCGCGCGAACACGATCCCCGGGACCGAGGAAGACCTCGACGAATCGATGCTGCTGGCGCCGATGGTGTTCGACGACCAGGTGCTCGGGGTCCTCGTGCTCTCGAAGCTCGGCCTGTACAAGTTCGGCGATGACGACCTGCGCCTCCTCGTGATCTACGCGAGCTTCGCGGCGCAGGCGATGGCCAACGCCGACACGACCGAGCGGCTGCGTGAACAGACACTCGCACTCGAGCAGCAACTTCGCGGCCAGCGCGAGCTGCTGCAGGTCACCGAGTCGCTTCTCACGACGCTCGACGCCAGGGGCGTGCTCGAGAGCATCACCGAACGCCTCGGCCGGCTCATCGCGTCCGACAACGTCGCGATCGAGGTGGTCGATCCGGCGACGAACCTGCTGACGCCGCTGACCGCACGCGGCATCCACGCGGCGCGCTATCTCGAGCCGTGGGAACCGGGCGAGACCGGCGTGGCGACGTGGGTCCTCGACCACAACGAGCCGATCCTCATCGACGACGAGCGGACCGACCCACGGGTCAACCACTTCCGCGACGACATCGGGCCGATCGACGGGAGCCTGATCGTCGTCCCCCTTCGCGGCAAGGGCGGGGCCATCGGCGTCCTGACGATCGAGCGCCTGGGCGTCGACAACACGTTCTCCGCCGAGGAGTTCGAGCTCGTCCAGCTGTTCGCCGCGCAGGTGTCCATCGCGCTCCAGAACGCCGAGGTGTTCCAGGCTGTGGAGATCCGTGCGCGGACCGACGACCTGACCGGGCTGCTGAACCACGGCACGTTCGGGGAGTGGCTCGAACAGAGCGTCCGTGAAGGAGCTCTCTTCAGCCTGATCATGCTCGACCTGGATGACTTCCGGAACGTCAACAACGAGCTCGGCCACCAGGCCGGCGACAACCTGCTCCGGCAGATCGCGGGTGGCTTGGTCCACGCCGGACGTGAGTCGGATCTCGTCTTCCGATACGGCGGCGACGAGTTCGCGTTCCTGTTGCCGAACACGGACGAGGCAGGCGCGATCCAGGTCGCGGAACGAGCGAGGCAGGCCGTGGTCGCCACCGAGGGGACGGTCAGCGCGTCCGTCGGCGTGGCGACGTTCCCGCAGGACGGGGCGACCGCGACCGAGATCCTGCTGGCCGCCGACCGCGCGTGCTACGTCGCCAAGCGCGGCGGCCGGGATCGGATCGCGACGGCCGCCGAGGGGCTCGCGCTAGCCGCCGAGTTGTCGCTCCAGGCGCCGACCCCGGTCGACTCCGCGAGCCCAGCCGCGGGCTGACGGACCGTCACCTGCCCAGCGACCCGGACGTCACCATGGTCCACGTGCGTATGAACCGGATGGCGCTCTCGATCATCGCCGTCACGCTGCTCCTGGCGGCGTGCGTGCCCGAACCTGCCGCCCGCGCGACGCCGTCGACGACCGCATCAAGGGCGACCCCGACCCCGGTCCCGACACCCGCCGGGCCGACACCCACGCCGACGTTCGTGCGGCCGACACCCACTCCACAGCCCACGTTCCTCATCCACACCGTGGTCGCCGGCGACAGTCTCGGGAAGATCGCGAAACGCTACCGGACGACCGCACGCAGCATCGCGTATTGGAACCGGGTGACCTACGCGACGCTCGACCCGGATTCGGAGGGCTACGACCCCGACTATCTCGTGGTCGGGTGGACGCTCCAGCTCATCCCGAACGTCGAGGTCGACCCCGAGAACCTGCCGCCGGGCCGTCCGACGCCCGACCCGGCCCAGACGGCCGACCCCTCCGCGCTCCCCGAGGGCTGACGACTGGGGCGCTATCGTTCGTCGATGAGCCGGTCTGGTCAAACTGCCCCGCGCATCGTCATCACGGTCTCCGTGACCGCCCGCCAGCCCGATCCGAACCTCGCGGCCCGCAAGACCG
>Ga0184612_10000261_pt1 | contig 23888 bp, 22 predicted proteins | sample PLM3_60_coex_FD_133163 | JGI IMG/M metagenome (GOLD analysis project Ga0184612, IMG submission 133163) | Groundwater sediment microbial communities from an aquifer in East River, Colorado, USA - PLM3_60_coex | ecosystem: Environmental > Terrestrial > Soil > Riparian zone | place: USA: East... | reverse complement strand
GGTCCGGCGCCCGCAGTTGTAGAATCCCTCTCGCCCGTCGGAGTGGCGGAACTAGGTAGACGCGCTAGGTTGAGGGCCTAGTGGGCGCATAGCCCGTCGGGGTTCAAATCCCCGCTCCGACACCAACTGACTACAAGCGATTCAACCCTCTCATCTTCCTCTCACCGCTCGGGGCTAGGCTGGGCCCACCGGGAGGTGCCACGTGCGGGTGCTGGTGGTGGAGGACGAGGTCAAGATGGCCGGCCTCCTCAAGCGGGGTCTGGAGGAGGAGGGCTACGCGGTCGACATGTCCGGCACCGGACACGACGCCCTGTGGCTGGCCTCGGAGAATCCCTACGACGCCGTGGTCCTCGACATCATGCTCCCCGACATCGACGGCTTCGAGGTGTGCAGGAGGCTCCGGGCCGCGGGGCGGTGGAGCCCGGTGCTCATGCTGACCGCCCGCGACGCCGTCCCCGACCGGGTGTCGGGGCTCGACGCCGGGGCCGACGACTACCTGACGAAGCCGTTCTCCTTCGCCGAGCTTCTTGCCCGGCTGCGGGCCCTGCTGCGCCGGGGGGCCACGGAGCGTCCGCCGTTCCTGGCGGTTGGGGACCTCACCCTCGACCCGGCGACCCGTCGCGTGAGCCGGGCGGGCGCCCCCGTCGAGCTCACCGCAAAGGAGTTCGCCTTGCTGGAGTACTTCATGCGGCACCCCGGCGAGGTCCTTTCCCGCTCGCGGCTGATCGAGCACGTGTGGGACTTCGCTTACGAGGGCGACTCGAACGTGGTGGACGTCTACGTTCGGTACGTTCGGGAGAAGGTCGATCGCCCCTTCGGTTCGGACTCCCTCGAGACCGTCCGGGGGGCCGGCTACCGCCTCAAGGAGGAGCCGGGAGATGCGGCTACCGATCAGAGCTAGGCTCACGCTCATCTCGGCGGCTCTCATGGCCGTGGTCCTGGCGATCTCCGGAGCGTTCCTGTACCTGCGGCTTCGGGCCGATCTGTTGGAGGCCGTGGACTCCGGGCTCGAGTCCCGGGCGGCGGCCCTCCTGCCGAACCTACTGCGATCGGATGGGGCGCTGGAGGAAGGAGGCGGCTTGATCGATCCCGGCGACGCGTTCGCACAGGTCCTCGGCCCCGGCGCGGTGGTCATCCAATCCTCCCCGGGCCTGCGGACCGCTCCGCTCCTGACCGAGGCCGAGGTAGCCGGTCTGCGGGGGCCGCGGTTCCTCGAACGCCAAGCGCAGACCGTGGATGAGGCGGTCGATGCCCGGCTCCTGGCGGTGCGGGCTCCCGACGGGCGGGTGCTGGTGGTGGGGGCATCCCTCGACGACCAGCAGGAGGCCCTGGCCCGCCTTGCCACGCTCATGGCGATCGGAGGCCCCTTGGTCCTGATCCTGGCCGGCGGGGTTGGGTGGGTGGTGGCGGGCGCGGCGCTCCGACCGGTCGAGCGGATGCGGGTCGAGGCCGCGGCCATCTCCGCATCCGAGCCGGGCCGCCGACTCCCGCCGGCGGGAACCGGCGACGAAGTCGCCAGGCTGGGGGAGACCCTGAACCAGATGCTGGATCGGCTGGAACAGGCGCTCCAGCGGGAACGGCGGTTCGTGGACGAGGCCAGCCACGAGCTTCGGACGCCGCTGGCGAACCTCCGGGTCGAGCTCGACCTGGCGCTCCGTCGCGCCCGCAGCGCGGAGGAGCTCGAGGCGGCGCTTCGAAGCGCCGCCGAGGAGACCGAGCGCCTAGCCCGGCTGGCCGAGGACCTCCTGGTCCTGGCCCGAGCGGAACGGGGGCGGGTCCCGGTGCGGCGCGAGGAGGTCGATGTGGGCGAGCTCGTCGGTGGCGAGGTCGAGGCCTTCGCCGCGCGAGCGGCGAAGGCCGGCGTGTCCATCGAGGCTCGTGTGCCGCTGGGACTCCGGGCGAGCGTCGATCCCCTCCGCATCCGGCAGGCCGTGGGGAACCTGCTGGACAACGCCCTCCACTCCACGCCCCCGCAGGGGACGGTGACCGTGGAGGTCGTTCACGCCGACGGCTCCCTGTCCCTGGAGGTTCGGGACACCGGCGAGGGGTTCCCGGCCGCCTTCCTCCGCGACGCCTTCGAGCCGTTCGCCCGGTCAGACCCGTCTCGGTCGCGACCGGACGGTGACGGAGGCTCGGGGCTGGGGCTGGCCATCGTTCGAGCCGTGGCCGAGGCCCACGCCGGCACGGTGGAGGCCGCGAACCGACCTGGGGGTGGTGCCGTTGTCAGGCTCCGCATCCCCGACTAGCGGCTCTCATCCTGGGCTCATGGTCCTCTCACCGTTCACGGGGCACCCTGAACTCGACGACACATCACCGACAAGGAGGTTGTGATGGATCGCAAGCTGGCAGGACTGGGCGTCGCGGTCATGCTCCTCATCGGGGGCTTGCAGGGTGGGATCGCCACCGCCGCTGCGGCGTGTCCCCGGCCACTCCCTCAGGGCAGCGACCCGGTGACGCTGGATCCGGCCGACTTCGTGGCCCAGATCGACAACCCGTATCTGCCGATGGCTCGGGGGGCCAGGTGGGTCTATCGGGAGACCGATCCGAAGGGGTCCTCGCAGAAGGTCACGGTGACCGTCACGACCTACACGAAGCAGATCCTGGGCATCGACGCCACCGTGGTCCACGACGTCGTGACCGAGAAAGGCCAGTTGATCGAGAACACGTACGACTGGTACGCGCAGGACAACTGCGGAAGCGTCTGGTACCTGGGTGAGAACACGAAGGAGTACGAGAACGGAAAGGTCGTCAGCACGGCGGGATCGTGGGAGGCCGGCGTGGACGGCGCGCAGCCGGGCGTCGTCATGCCTGCGGACCGGCAGGTCGGCCTGTCCTACCGGCAGGAGTACTACGCCGGGGAGGCGGAGGACGCCGCCGAGATCCTGAGCCTCGTCGAGCAGGCCCAGGTTCCGTTCGGACACTTCCGAGACGTCGTGTTGACCAAGGAGACCACGCCGCTCCATCGCAGGGTCCTCGAGTACAAGCTCTACGCGCAAGGGGTCGGGGTCGTGCTCGCCCTCAGCGTGTCCGGAGGCTCCGACCGGGAAGAGCTCCTCCACGTCACCGTGCCCGCCGCCTAGGTCGAGGAGATAGACGTGCGAGCCAGGATCCTGAGCACCGGATTGGCGGCGACGCTCCTGATCGGGGCGTGCACCGGGGGTGGCGGCCAGGCCGCCACCCCCGGTGCCAACGGGTCGAATGAGATCCCTCAGCCGGTCGTGCCCCACGTCGCCGTGGCCCCCTTGAGCCAGCGGGTCGACGTGCGCGTACCGACGTTCTCTCACCCTACCCAGATCACGAACCCCCTGTTCCCCGTGTCGAAGCAGGAGTCGGTCCTGTTCCTGGGCCACGTCGACGGCAAGCCGTTCCGGACTGAGGTCACGCTGCTTCCCGACACCAGGATCGTGCAGTGGGAGGGCCAGCGGATCGAGACGCTCGTCTCCCAGTACATGGCCTATCTCGGCGGGCGGATCCAGGAGGTCGCGTACGACCTCTACGCCCAGGCCGACGACGGCTCGGTCTGGTACTTCGGTGAGGACGTCGCCGACTTCGTGGATGGGGCCATCATCACGAAGGAGGGGACCTGGATCGTGGGCAAGGACGGCCCGGGGGCGATGATCATGCCCGGCAACCCCAAGGTCGGGAACGCTTACCGGACGGAGAACAACCCCGGCATCGCCTTCGAGCAAGTGACCGTGACGTCCGTCGACCGGACGTTCGACGGCCCGCTCGGCCCCATCCAGGGTGGCATGGTGGGCCAGGAGCTCCACATGGACGGGAAGACCGAGAACAAGCTCTTCGCCCCCGGCTACGGCGAGTTTTACACATCCGGCGGAGGAGACGTCGAGGCTCTGGCCCTCGCGGTGCCGACGGACGCGGCGTCGGGCCCGCTGCCGGCCGAGCTCGGGACCTTGGAGCAGGGCGGGACCGCCATCCTCGATGCTGCCCGGTCCGGGGATTGGCCCTCGGCATCGTCCACGGTCGGCAGGATGAAGGCCGCGTGGGACGCCTACGGGGCGGGGGACGTTCCGAGGCTGATCCGGCCGAAGATGACGCACGCGCTCGCCGGGCTTGTTCGGGCCGTTCGGGCTCGCGACACCGTCCGCGCAAGCCAGGCCGCCATCGAGGTTACCCAGTCGACCCTGGACCTGGAGCTTCGGTATCGGCCGGCATCTGAGGTGAACCTGGCCCGGTTCGACCTGTGGGCCGCGCAGGTCCTGCTCGACGCGGCGGCGCGCGACGACGCCGCCGTAAGGGGCGACGCCTTCACCCTCGGCTACATCCGCGACCGGATCGTCCACGCCCTGGACCCGGCCCACACCACCGCCCTGAACATCCAACTGGGGAGGCTTCAGCTCGCTGCGGTGGACGGGGCTCTCGCCAGGGCCACCAGGGCGGCCAAGGGACTCCGGGCGGTTATCGCAGGGCTCGCGTAGCGGCGATGGCCCGGCCTCGCGGAGGCTGGGTCGTCCCCCGCACCACCAGGCTCGGAGACAGGACGACGTGGCGGCCCCGGTGGCGTCCGCCGTCGAGCCGTTCCAGCAGCAGCCTGACGGCCATCGCGCCGATCTCGCGCCGGGGTTGGTCGACGGTCGTCAGGTCGATGTGACCGAGCCCGGCGAGTGCCGTGTTGTCGTAGCCCACGACGGACACGTCTTCGGGTACCCCGGCCCCGTGCCGTTCCAGCGCGTGGAGCGCACCCACCGCCGCCAGGTCGTTCGCAACGAAGACCGCCGTGGGTCTGGCTCCGGACCCGAGGAGCCGGTCGATGCCGGCCGCACCGCCCTCCTCCGTGAACGCCCCGGGGGCCACGACGGCAGCGCGGGCCAGCCCGTGATCTCGCATCGCTTCCAGGTATCCCGACCGCCGGGACGCCGCACCGGCGCCCGTCCCCCCATCGACGTGCGCGATGTCTCGATGCCCCAGTGAAACCAGATGGTCCACCGCCATCCGGGCGCCGGCCCGATCGTCGTTGGTGACCGAATCGACCGAGGGCCACCGTGAGGCCCGGGCCACGAGCACCACGGGGACCGAGGAGGCGGTCGACAGGATCCGGGAGGCCGGAAGCACCGCCCCTGCGAGGATCAGGCCATCGGTTCGAAGCTGCAGGAGGGTCTCGATGGCCTCCCACTCGCGCTCGGCCATCCGGCTGCCGGTGTTGATGAGGGCGCGGTACTGAGCCGAGAGGGCCTCGGCCTCGATCCCGTCCACGACCTCGGCGAAGTAGAGGTTGTGGAGATCGGACAGCATCACGCCGATCACGTTGGTCCGCTTCCGGACGAGCGATCGGGCGACGGCGTTCGGACGGTAGCCGAGCTGCTCCGCGGCTCGAAGGACCGCGTTCCGCTTCTCCTCCCGGACGCGGGGTGATCCACGGAGCGCCAGCGAGACCAACGACTTGGACACGCCGGCTCGCTCGGCCACGTCCAGGATGGTGGGTTGACTCTGCCGGCTGCCCCCTGTGCGCGCGGGCCGCACATCCGGAACCACCGTCGTGCCGCTCACACCCCCACCCGCTGGTGCTTGCGCTCCGCCTCGTGCTCCGCCTTCGCCACCAGGACCTCCTGCCGCTCGGAGGTCTCGGGCACGCCCACGTCCCACCATGCGTCCCCACCCGTCCAGGTGTCGGGGTCCGTTCGGATCACGATGACCGCCGTCCGGTCCGCCTGCCGCGCTCGCTTGAGCGCGCCCTCCAGCTCCTCGAGCGTCGCCACTTCGATCGCCATCGCACCCATCGATCGGGCGTGCGTCGCGAAGTCCACGTAGCCGATCTCCCTCGCGCGAACGTGTTCGATCAGGTTGTTGAAGTGCGCGGCCCCCTTGGAGGCCTGGAGCCGGTCGATGACCGCGTATCCACCGTTGTCGCAGAGCACGACGATGAACGAGTGACCCGACAGCACCGAGCCGTAGATGTCGGAGTTGGCCATCAGGTAGGAACCGTCGCCGCAGAAGGAGATCACTGTTCGATCGGGGAGCGCCATGGCGGCACCCCAGGCCCCGCCGATCTCGTAGCCCATGCAGCTGTAGCCGTACTCGCAGTCGAAGCTGCCCACCGAGAGCGAACGCCAGTGCTTGTTGAGCTCGCCGGGCAGCCCACCTGCCGCCGTGAGGGCGTAATCGTTCTCTCGCGCATGGCGGCTCACCGTCCGGATGACCGCGGCGTACGAGGGGGCCCGGCCCTTGGCGGGAGGGGCGGCCGCCTCGTCCAGGTACGCGTTCCAGGCCGCGTACTCCTCGCGGGCCCGGTCCAGCCACTGGCCCGGCGCGCGCCAGTCACTGAGGGCCTCACCGAGCTCTTCCAGGACACGCCGGGCGTCACCCACGACCGATGTCGCCCGATGCTTGGTCGCGTCGTGGGGACCGGCGTTCACCGCGATCAGGCGCATGCCCTCGTTCCGAAAGACGCTCCACGATCCCGTCGTGAAGTCCTGGAGGCGGGTGCCGACGGCGAGCACCACGTCGGCATCGCCGGCAAGGGCGTTGGCGGAGGAGCTGCCGGTCACGCCGATCGGGCCGGCGAAGCTCGGATGGTCCCACGTGAGCGAGGACTTGCCCGCGACGGTCTCGACGACGGGAAGGCCATGGTCCTCGGCGAACCGGGCGAGCTCCTCCTCCGCCAGTGAGTAGTGGACCCCCCCGCCGGCGATCACCAGAGGGCACCGGGCCGATCGGAGGAGCGACGCGGCCGTGGCGACCTCTGCGGGATCCGGCCCGAGGCGACGGATCCGGTGAACTCGCGGTTCGAAGAACGCTGCCGGATACTCGAACGCTCGCGCCTGGACGTCTTGGGGCAGGCCCAGGAAGGCCGGTCCGCATTCCGCCGGATCGAGCATGGTGGCCACGGCCTGGGGGAGGGACTGCAGGATCTGTTCCGGGCTGATGATGCGGTCCCAGTACCTGGTGACGGGCCGGAAGGCGTCGTTCACCGTGGTCGTGGGGTCGCCGAAGTGCTCGACCTGCTGCAGGACCGGATCGTTCAGACGGCTCACGAACGTGTCGCCCGACAGGAGCAGGAGGGGGAGCCGGTCCGCGAGGGCGATCGCCGCGGCCGTGACCATGTTGGTGGCGCCGGGGCCGATGGAGCTCGTCGCGACCATGATCTGCCGGCGTCTCCTGGCCTTGGCGAACGCCACGGCGGCCATGGCCATCGTCTGCTCGTTCTGCCCACGCCACGTGGGAAGGGCGTCGCCTGCCGACTGGAGCGCGTCGCCCAGCGCGGTCACGTTGCCGTGCCCGAAGATGGCGAAGACGCCGGGGAACAGGGGAACCTCCTGCCCATCGAGGATCGTCCGCTGAGCGATCAGGAACCGCACGATGGCCTGGGCCATGGTCAGCCTGATCGTCTCCATCGACCCTCCGGCCTCGGCGGCGCGTCGCCGATACCCGTCCCTTGACACACCGCGACGTGCCACCTAGCCTACTCCCTCGTCTTGGAACGTTCCAATGGGGCCCCGTAAATGCGGATCGCGGTGATCGGCGTCGGGCGGATGGGAGTCGTCCACGCCGGGACGCTGGCCGCGCTTGCCGGCGTGGACGTGGTCGTGGCCGATGCCGACCGGGATCGGGCCTGGACCGTGGCCGGCGAGCTCGGTGTGGAAGCCGGAGAGGACGTGGCCGCCGCCATGAAGACGTCGGACGCGGTGGTGATCGCCGCGGCCACCGATGCGCACGCCCCGTTGGTCCACCAGGCCTCCGATGCAGGGTTCCCCACGTTCTGCGAGAAGCCGATCTCGCTTGACGTCGCGTCCACCGCGGAGGTCGTGGCCCACGTCAGGGCTGCGGGGATCCCCTTCCAGATGGGGTTCCAGCGCCGGTTCGACCCCGGGTACCGCGCGGCACGCGATCTGGTCGAGAGCGGCGGGCTCGGCACGCTCTACGTCGTGCGGATGGCCGGTCACGATCCCGCGCCGCCGCACGAGGCGTACATCCCCGTCTCCGGCGGCATCTTCCGCGACTTCAGTGTCCACGACTTCGACGCCCTCCGGTTCGTCACCGGCCAGGAGGTCGTAGAGGTCTACGCGGACGGTGCGGTGGTGGGCTTCCCGGTGTTCGAGAAGTACGGCGACGTCGACACGGCGGTGGCCACGTTTCGGCTGTCCGGTGGAGCCTTCGGGATCCTCTCGGTCACTCGCCACGACCCACTCGGCTACGACGTCCGCATGGAGCTGCTCGGCTCAGGCGACAGCGTGGTGGTGGGGTGGGACGGGCGAACGCCCCTTCGCTCGTTGGAGCCGGAAGCGGCACCGGCGCCCTCCGACCCCTACCCGCATTTCCAGGACCGGTTCAGCGCGGCGTATCGTGCCGAGATGGAATGGTTCGTCGAGCTCGCGGCGGGCCGGCGGGAGAGCCCGAGCACGGGGGAAGACGCCCTGGAGGCGCTCCGCATCGCCGTGGCGTGCGACCGCTCCCGAGCCGAGCACCGGCCGGTGCGCCTGGAGGAGATCCGGTGAGCGGTCGCGCCCGGCGCGTGGCCGGCGCACCCATCTCGTGGGGCGTCTGCGAGGTCCCGGGGTGGGGCTACCAGCTCGAACCCGACCGGGTCCTCGCGGAGATGGCCGGCCTCGGCCTTCCGGCGACCGAGCTCGGGCCACAGGGGTATCTGCCGACCGACGCGTCGCGGTTGGAGGCAACGCTCGCCCATCACGGGCTCGCGCTGGCAGCCGGGTTCGTGCCCGCGGTCCTCCACGAGCCTGCTCGCCTGGAGGAGGAGCTGGAACGGGTTGGGGAGCAGGCCGACCTGCTCGCCGCGGCCGGCGCGGACGTCCTCGTGCTGGCCGCCGGCACGGGCCTAGATGGCTACGAGTCCGGCGCGGACCTCGACGGTTCGGCCTGGGCGTCGCTGGTGGCGGGGATCGGCCGGGTGATCGAGGTGGGGTCGAAACGGGGTCTCGCGGTCGCCCTCCATCCCCATCAGGGCACGATCGTCGAGGGACCCCGGCACGTCGAGCGCCTGCTCGAGTCCTCGCCCGTGTCGCTGTGCCTGGACACCGGCCATCTGATGGTCGGAGGGGCGGACCCGGTGGCCCTCACCAGGGCCGCGGGGGATCGCGTGGCCCACGTCCACCTGAAGGACGTCTCGGCCAACCTGGCGGAGCAGGTCCGCGCGGGACGGATGGGCTACCGTGACGCCGTCGCCGCCGGGATGTACCGGGCACTCGGATCCGGCGACGTGGACGTCGCGGCCATCTTCTCGGCTCTCGAGACGTCCGACTACGATGGCTGGTACGTACTAGAGCAGGACGCGGTGCTGGACGGGCCACCCGAGGAAGGTCGAGGCCCCGTCCAGGACGTCGCCGTGAGCTTGGCGTTCTTCGAACGGTTCGGCGGCCGCCTCGGGCCGTCGTCCGTGGGCGGTGAATCGGTGTCGGAGGGGGGCACGCGATGAGGCGTCACCCCGGAGGAGAGGAGGGGGAATGATCCGTCGAAGGTGGGCGGGGCTGCTGCTGGTGCTGGCCGTCTTCGGGGCGGCGTGCACCGGCGGTGGAGACGATGGCGGGAACGGAGGTGCGGTTAACAAGCGCGACTTCCGGTTCGTGGTCGTGACCCACGGCCAGGCATCGGACCCGTTCTGGTCGGTTGCCGCGAACGGCGTGAAGGCCGCGGCCGAGGACATGGGGGTCCAAGTCGAGTACCAGGCCCCCGACACGTTCGACATGGTGGCGATGAGCCAGCTGATCGATGCGGCGGTCGCCTCCCAGCCGGATGGCCTGGTGGTGAGCATCCCCGACGCGGACGCGCTCGGTCCCTCGATACGGGCCGCGGTGGCCGCCGGGATCCCGGTGATCTCGATGAACTCCGGGAGCGACGTGTTCGCGAAGCTCGGCGTCCTCGTGCACGTGGGACAGACCGAGTTCGAAGCGGGGCTCATCGCGGGTCAGCGATTCGCCGATGAGGGCGTGAAGAACGCCATCTGCATCAACCAGGAAGTGGGGAACGTGGCCCTGGACCTGCGCTGCCAGGGCTTCGAGAAGGGCCTCGGCCAGAAGGTGCCCGTGATCCCGGTCGACCTGGCCGACCCCACCGGCGCCCAGGAGACCGTGGCAGGAGTCCTTCAGGGGCAGTCGAACCTGGACGGCATCCTGACCCTGGGTCCCACGGGCGCGGAGCCGACCCTGGCGGCGCTCGACCAGGCCGGCCTGCTCGGGAAGGTGAAGTTCGCGACCTTCGACATGTCACCGAGGGTGCTGGAGGAGATCGACAAGGGCAACATGCTGTTCGCCATCGACCAGGCCCAGTACCTCCAGGGCTACCTGCCGGTCGTCCTGCTCACGAAGTACCTGGAGACCGGGGCGCTCCCGCTCGGGAGCGTGGATCGGGTGATCCTGACCGGTCCCCAGATCGTGACGCAGGCTACGGCCGCGCAGGTGGTCGACTTCTCGGCGGAGGGATTGCGGTAAGGACGGGCGGTGACCGGGGCCTGCTGCATCGGCAGGCCCCGGTCACTAGGCTGGTTCGCACCGCAGGAGGAGTAGGAGGAGGCGCCGATGGCGACGGAGACGGCCCCACCGCCCGCCGTTGCGAGAGATGAGCGGGTTCGCCGTGTCCGCCTGGTCTCGCGGCTGTTGTCCCGCCCCGAGCTCGGCGCGGTCGTCGGCCTCGTCGTGGTGTGGACGTTCTTCGCGGTCATCGCCTTCGACAACAACTTCGTCAGCTGGGCGGCGACGGCCGCCATCCTGAACCGGGCGGCTCCCCTGGGGATCCTGGCCGTGGCGGTGGCGTTACTGATGATCGCCGGGGAGTTCGACCTGTCGATCGGGTCGATCCTGGGGTTCTGCGGCATGGCGATCATGCTGCTCGTCACCCCGGTGGCCGCCGGTGGGTTCGGGTGGGCGCTGTGGCCGGCCATCCTGGTCGCTCTCGTCCTGGCGGTCCTCACCGGACTGGTCAACGGGTACCTGGTCATCACGACCAGGCTTCCCTCGTTCATCATCACCCTGGGAACGCTCTTCATCTTCCGAGGGCTGACGGTCGCGATCACCAGGCTGCGGACGAACCGGACCCAGCTCGGCAACCTGGACCAGGTCGCGGGGTTCGACCTGGCCCGCAAGCTCTTCGCCTCCAAGCTCACGCTGTTCGGGAGCACCTTCAGCGTGTCGATCCTGTGGTGGGTGGGGCTGACCATGCTCGCGACGTGGGTCCTCCTCCGCACCCGCCAGGGGAACTGGATCTTCGGGACGGGCGGCGCCGTGGACGCCGCCCGAAACGTGGGCGTCCCGGTGCGGGCGGTCAAGATCGCGCTCTTCGTGACGACCGCGTTCGCCGGGTTCCTGGTCGCGGTGATCCAGGCCGTCCAGTTCACGGGGTCCGACACCCTGCGCGGCCAGGGCCAGGAGTTCCAGGCCATCATCGCCGCCGTCGTGGGCGGATGCCTGCTCACGGGAGGCTACGGGTCGGCCGTCGGCGCCGCCGTTGGGGCGCTCATCTTCGGCCTCGTTCAGCAGGGCATCGTGATCACGGGAATCGAGGGCGACTGGTACCAGGTGTTCATCGGAGGCGTCCTGGTCATTGCAGTGATCCTCAACAACTTCGTTCGGCTGAAGGCGGCGAGGCGATGACCACCGATGGCGCACCGCTGCTCGAGGTCAAGGGCGTCTCGAAGTATTTCGGGAGCGTCATCGCCCTGAACGACATCTCCATGTTCGTGCGGGCCGGAGAGGTCACGTGCCTCCTCGGCGACAACGGCGCCGGGAAGTCCACCCTGATCAAGACGCTCTCGGGCGTGTACAAGGCCGACGAGGGCCAGTACCTGTTCGAGGGGGAACCCATGGACCTGCGGTCGCCTCGCGACGCCCTGGAGCGAGGCATCGCCACCGTGTACCAGGACCTGGCGATGATCCCGCTCCTGTCGATCTGGCGGAACTTCTTCCTTGGCTCCGAGCCGACGAAGGGGTGGGGTCCTTTCCGCAGGTACGACGTGGAGTACGCCACGGCGACGACCCGTGACGAGCTGGGGAAGATGGGGATCGACATCCGCGACCCGGACCAGCCGGTTGGAACTCTCTCCGGCGGCGAGCGCCAGTCGGTGGCGATCGCCCGCGCCGTCCACTTCGGCGCCAAGGTCCTCATCCTGGACGAGCCGACCGCCGCCCTGGGGGTCAAGCAGGCCGGGGTGGTCCTCCGGTACATCGTCCAGGCGAAGCAGCGAGGCATCGGGGTCATCTTCATCACGCACAACCCCCACCATGCCTACCCGGTGGGCGACCACTTCGTCATCCTTCGGCGGGGGCTGGTGTACGGGGACTTCACGAGGCAGCAGCTCGCCCTGGAGGGCCTGGTGCAGATGATGGCGGGGGGCGAGGAGCTGGAGAACCTGGCCCACGAGCTCGAGCAGGCCGCGGCGGGGGGCACGGCCGCCGAGGACCTGCGCAAGGCCGCGGCGTTGCTGGAGGCCGAGACGGGGAGGCGGCAGGACCAGAAGGCCCCCGAAGGACGCGACCCCCGTCCCGACGGCTGAGGTGCCGGAGGCCTTCGACGTCCTCACGATGGGACGGGTCGGGGTGGACCTGTATCCCGAGCAGAGCGGGTTCCATCTCGCCGATATCAAGGCCTTCGCCAAGTCCTTGGGCGGCAGCCCCACGAACGTGGCCGTGGGGGCGGCCCGTTACGGGCACCGCACCGCGGTGATCACGAAGGTCGGCGACGACGGCTTCGGGACCTACGTGAAGGGGGCGCTTCGTTCCTTCGGCGTCGACGACCGGTACGTCTCAACCGACCCGACGCTCCGGACCCCGATCGTCTTCTGCGAGCTCTTCCCGCCCGACTCCTTCCCGTTGCTGTTCTATCGAGAGCCGAAGGCGCCCGACATGAACCTGACGCCGGACGACCTCGACCTCGACGCCATCCGAGGGGCCAGGATCTTCTGGACCACGGGAACCGGTCTCTCGGACGAGCCCAGCCGCTCGACGACGGCCACCGCGCTGGAGGCCCGGGGACGTTCGGGCATCACCGTCCACGACCTGGATTTCCGCGCGGGCTTCTGGCGGGCGCCGGGGGAGGCCCGGGACCGACAGCGCCGGGCGCTGGACCACGCGACGGTCGCCGTCGGCAACCGGGAGGAAGCCGCGATCGTCGTGGGTGAAGGCGAGCCAGAGGCCCAGGCCGAGCGGCTGCTCGGCCTGGGCCTCGAGCTGGCGGTGGTGAAGCTGGGACCCGACGGCGTCCTGGTGGCGTGGGACGGAGGGATGGAGCGCATCCCGCCCGTGGCGGTCGACGTGGTGAACGGGCTCGGCGCGGGGGACGCCTTCGGCGCGGCGCTCTGCCATGGCCTCCTGGAGGGATGGGAGATCGTGAGGACCATCCGGTTCGCCAACGCGGCGGGGGCCTACGTCGCCTCTCAGCTCGCCTGCGCCGACGCCATGCCGGACGAGGACCAGGTGCTCGCCCTCATGAGCCATGCCTGAGGTCGCCCCGGCCCCATGCCCGAAGCAGCGCGATGGATCCGGGATGGATCAGCACCGCTGGATGCGCCGGCCGGCCCAACACCAGCTGGACCACCGCCTCGGCGAACTGTTCCGAAGGGATGGTCTCCCAGGATGCTCCCTGGAACCAGGACGCGGATGGCGCGAGCTCCTGGGCGGAAAGGAACGCGACACGGACGTCGCGCTGTTCCGGGCAGGTGAACTCCATGTGGTGCGCGAACTCGTGGACCAGCGAGGCGCTCAGGTTCGGCGCGGTGCCGGGGATGCGGACCGTGACGAGCCGCCGCCCAGGGTCGTACGCGGCTCGGCCGTCGAGCTCCCAGGCCCCTCCGACCGTGACGGGGGCCAGGCAGCTCCGGCGAGCGGGGAACGCGTCGACGAACCGGTCCCAGGTCTCCACGATCAGGGCCCGGAGGTCGGCCGGCGAGGTTCCCGTCACCGAGAAGTCCACCGGTCGCGGGACGCTGCCCGGCGTCGCCAGGGCGAACAGGAGCAGGAGCGCCGCGAGCCGTCTCACCGCGTCCCGAGGGTACCGGCCCAGGCGCCCTGCCGTAGGCGGTATGACCGGTGGTGACCGACCTGTTCCGCCCCGCCGGAACGCTGGCCGACGGGCCGGACCCGGTGGCCCTCACCCCCGAGGGAGCCGAGTGGGGGTTCTCCGCCTTGCGCGTGATGGCCCTCGCTCCAGGCGAGCGTCGAGCCATCACCCTCGAGGGGTTCGAGGCCGCCGTCCTTCCGCTCTCGGGCTCGTGCCGCGTGGAGGTGGGATCGCATTCCTTCGAGCTGGACGGGCGCGTTGACGTGTTCTCGCGTGTCAGCGACTTCGTCTACCTCCCGGCGGGAAGCGAGGCCCACATCACGAGCGGGCCCGGCGGCCAGTTCGCCCTACCCTCCGCCCGGGCCACTCGCCGGCTCGACCCCGTCCACGTGCCGGCCCGAGCAGTGGCCGTGGAGGTCCGGGGGGGCGGGGCGGCCACCCGGCAGGTCAACAACTTCATGTCGGCGGATGCCTTCGAGGCGGAGAGGCTCATCGCGGTGGAGGTGCTCACACCGGACGGGAACTGGTCGTCGTTCCCACCGCACAAGCACGACGAGCACACCGAGCGCGAGGTGCCGCTCGAGGAGATCTACTACTTCCGGATCCGAGGTGACGGCGGCTTCGGGCTGCACCGCACGTACACCACCGACGGCGACATCGACGTCACCGTGACGGTGCGCGACGGGGACGTGTTCCTGATCCCCCGTGGCTATCACGGGCCGAGCGTGGCGCCACCGGGCCACACCATGTACTTCCTGAACGTCATGGCCGGGCCGGCCGAGCGGGCCTGGCGCGTGTGCACGGATCCCACGCACGAATGGTTGTGGGAGCTCTTCGCCAAACTCGGTCCCGACCCCAGGTGTCCGCTCACGACGGCCGACGGCCCGGCCACCGCGGGCTGACGCCATGGGACGGAACCTCAGGGAGGGAACACCATGATGACCAAGAACGGCTCTCAATCCCGTTCGCTGCTTCGAAAGGCCGCGATCATCGGCTTCGGGATCCGAACGCTGCGGAAGGACGTCGAGCTGGCCAAGCGCGAGATGTCCGAGAAGGTGAAGCAGGCGGGGGTTGGGGCAGGCATGTTCGGGGCGGCGGCCATCCTCAGCCTGTGCGCCCTCGGCGCGTTCACGGCGGCGGCCATCCTGGCCCTGGCCATCGTGCTCCCTGCCTGGGCCTCGGCGCTCATCGTGGGAGGTGTCTGGGCTCTCCTCGCACTCATCTTCGGCCTGACGGGAAAGCGGAACCTGAAGCAGGCCACGCCGCCCATACCCAAGGAGGCGGCCCAGGCGGTGAAGGACGACGCCCGGTTCATCGCCCGGGAGCTGAAGCGGGGAAAATAGGCGGCGTGAAGGGGATCCTCCGCAAGGTCGACGCGTTCCAGAAGCGTCATGCCGTCATCGCGTTCCCGTTCGCGGTGGTCAAGAAGTTCGGTGACGACAAGGCCGGGAACCTGGCCGCCCTGATCGCCTACTACGGCTTCTTCTCCCTGTTCCCGCTGTTGCTCGTGCTCGTGACCATCCTGGGGATGATCCTTCGGAACAATCCCAACCTTCAGCAGCGCATCGTGGACTCGGCGCTGGCCAACTTCCCGGTCATCGGGACCCAGATCTCCCGCAACATCCATTCGCTCGAGGGGAGCGGCCTCGCGCTCGGGGTGGGGATCGCGCTGGTCCTGTGGTCCGGGCTCGGGGTGATCAAGGCCGTCCAGACCGCGATGAACACCGTGTGGAACGTCCCCTTCGAGCACCGGCCGAACTTCCTCACGTCCACGCTGCGCGCGCTGATCATGCTCGCGGTGCTGGGCGTGTTGACCTTGGCCTCCGCTGCGGCAGGAAGCGTCGGTGCGGGAAGCGACCATTGGTGGTCGCTGGTCATGGGCCTGGCAATCTCGCTCGTGCTGAACTTCGTCCTGTTCATGCTGGCCTTCCGCATCTTGACCAGCGAGGACCTGACGTGGGGCGACGTGATGCCGGGTGCGGTGGTCGGGGCGGTGGCCTGGACCGCGTTGCAGGCTTTCGGCGGCTACTACGTGAACCACCAGCTCCGGGGAGCGAGCGAGGTGTACGGGACGTTCGCCGTGGTGATCGGGCTGCTGGCGTGGATCTTCATCGGCGCGCAGATAACGCTGCTCGCGGCCGAGGTCAACGTGGTGAGGAAGCGCCACATGTGGCCGAGGAGCCTGGTGCCCCCGCCGTTCACCGATGCGGACGTCCAGGCCCTGACTCACGACGCCAAGCAGGAGGATCGCCGGGCGGAGGAGCGGATCGACGTCGTGGTCGAGGGCCCACGCTCGGACGCGGGAGGGTCGTCGGCCCCGCGGTAGGCAGCCGGCCGGAACCCTTCGCGCCGGGCTGGGCTAGCATCGAGGGCAAGCGCCGGAGACCAGGAGGGCGACCCTATGGCCTGGAAGGTTTCCGGCCCCTGATGGAAGGAGGAGCCATGGCCAAGACCACGCAGAGCGACCCGTTCCGAGTGGCGGATGGAGACCGCCCGGTGAGCAGCCAGCCACTGTTCCACCAGCACGGGGTGGAGGTCCAGAAGTTCGGCAAGATGCGCCTGCTCCCGATCGCGCTCGGCTTCGAGGCACGCCTGCAGAGCGTCCAGCTCCTGAACCAGATCCTCTCGGACTCGATGATCCTGTACGCCCTGTACAAGAAGCACCACTGGCTGGTTCGAGGCCCGACCTTCTACCAGCTCCACCTGTTGCTGGACAAGCACGCTGGGGAACAGCTCGCGGTGATCGACCTCCTGGGCGAGCGGGTGCAGACCCTCGGTGGGGTGGCCGTGGGCGACCCGCGCCTCGCGGCGGAGATCACGACTGTCCCGCGCCCCCCGGATGGCGTTGAGGAGGTCCCTGCCATGCTGTCCAGGCTCCTCGAGGCCCACGAGATCATCATCGAGAAAGTCCGTGAGGCCATCACGAAGACCGCCGAGACCCGGGACGACGGGACCAACGACCTGCTGATGAGCGATGTCCTCCGCACGAACGAGTTGCAGGTCTGGTTCATCGCCGAGCATCTCGTGGACGTCCCGGTGGTTCGGGCCTGACCTGCCGTCAGCCGCGGCCGTGGATTGCCCGCACGGTCTCAATCGTGTCGGCGTCTTCGGGACGCTTGTCGGGACGGTAGCCCTTCACCCTGGCGAACCGTAGGGCCAGGCCTCCCGGGTACCGGGGGCTGTCCTGCACGCCGTCGAAGGCGACCTCGACGACCAGCTCGGGCCGCACGTACACCGTGTAGGCGTCCCGGTTGGCCTCGAGCTCGAGGAACCGTTCGGTCTGCCGCGCGAGCATCTCGTCGGTCATCCCCTTGAACGTCTTGCCCAGCATGACGAAGCCCCCGGTGGCCGGGTCGCGGGCCCCGAGATGCAGGTTGGACAGCCAACCCTGCCGCCGTCCGTGCCCCCACTCCACGGCCAGCACCACGAGGTCGAGGGTGTGCGCTCGCTTGACCTTCAACCAGCTCGCTCCCCGCCGACCGGCTTCGTAGGGAGCCTCGAGCGCCTTGACCATCACGCCCTCATGGCCGCGTTCGAGGGCACCGTCGAGGAACCGCTCGGCTTCGTCCGGGTTCGTGGTCTCGGTCCTCGGCACCCTGAGCGCTTCGGGCGTGCGGGCCGTCATGACGGTGAACCGCTCTCGGGCGGGCCGGTCGATGAGGTCGTCGCCATCCAGGTGCAGGACGTCGAAGAAGAACGGCGACAGCGGAACGGTCCGGCGAAGCTCCGGCACGTCGAGGCGGCTTCCGAACCGGCTCATCGTCACCTGGAACGGATGCGGCCGCCCGTCCGGACGGAGCGCGATGGCCTCACCGTCCAGGATCACGGCCTCGACGGGCAACGCATGGACGGCCTCGACGACCTCCGGCACTCGATCGGTGATGTCGGCGAGGTTCCGGGTGAACGCGCGGACCTCTTGGTCCAGTCGGTGCACCTGGATGCGGGCCCCGTCGAGCTTCCACTCCACGGCAGCGGGATGGATCCGCCCCAGCGCGTCCGTCAGATCGGTGGCGGTCTGCGCCAGCATAGGCTGGATGGGGCGGAGCACGGTGAGCCGCAACCGGGCGAGCCCATCGCTGCCGCCCGCGACGGCCTCGGCCGCTACGAGACCGAGGTCCCCGGCAACCATCAGGGCCCGGCGGACCTCCGATGCCTGTACGCCGGAGGCCTTGGCCACGGCCTCGACCATGATCCCCTCCAGCGCGCCCTGCCGGAGCTCGCCGGAGAGGAGGCCGAGCAGGAACCGTCGCTCTTGTTCCGTCGTTCTGGAGAACAGCTCCGTGATATCGCGCCGACGTACCTCCTGCGAGCCCTTCCCCGTCGCCGCCGCGATCCGGTCGAAGGCGTCGTGCACCTCGCGGACCTGGAGCGCGGGTGGGGGAGTCGCCGGCGATGGCAGGTCGCGAAGCGAGGCCCACCCCACGCCGATCGTCCCTTGCGGCAGGACGCCCGAGAGATAGGCGACCGCGATCGGGACCTCGTCCGGGCGGAGGCGACGCAGGGTTTCGGCCAGCAGATCGATCTTGGCCAGCCGCGAGCGTGTGGCCGCGACCGCCGTCGACGTCCGCGCGATCTCGTCGAGGAGCATGTGGGAGATTCTCCGACACGGCGACCACGCGTGGCTTCGGCGGACGGCTCGCCCTCGTGGGGCGTGTGGCAGGATGGGTCAACCGATGGTCGAACGGCCGGATGCACCCGTGGGCGAGCCGATGGACGAACCGCTGCGGACGACCGTGCGGCTCGCGCTCCCCGTGGACCTCGGACTCACGCTGGGGGCCCTCGCCTATGGGCCCGCCAACCCCTGCGTCCGGCGCGATTCCGACGGCTCGTGGTGGCGGGCGACGCGGACGCCGCTCGGTCCTGCCACGGCGCACTTCGTGGCTGCTCACGACGGGATCCGCGTCGAGGGCTGGGGTGTGGGCGCGGGGTGGGCGCTCGACGCGGCCCCCGAGCTCCTCGGAGCGAGCGATTCGCTGGACGGATTCGATCCGGCTCCCGGCATCGTCCGCGAACTCCACCGGAGGATGCCGGGACTTCGCATCCCCAGGTCTCGGGCCGTGTTCGAGACCCTGGTCCCCACGATCCTCGAACAGAAGGTGCCGGGCGCCGAGGCTTTCGCGACCTACAGGAACCTCGTGCGCGCGTTCGGCGAGGCGGCCCCGGGTCCCTGCGGCCTGCCGCTGCCGCCCGCGCCGGACGCGCTCGCCAGGATCGCGTACCCGGCGTTCCATCCTCTGGGGATCGAGCGAAGGCGAGCAGACACGCTGCGCGCAGTCGCCTCCCGCGCTGTCCGGCTCGAGGAGACCGTCGGGATGCCGCTACCCCGCGCGTACCGGCGGATCCAGGCGTTCCCCGGCGTGGGGCCGTGGAGCGCCGCACGCGTGGCCATGGTGGCCCTGGGTGATGCAGATGCCGTGCCTTGGGGCGACTACCACCTTCCTCACATGGTCGCCTGGGCCTTCGAGGGCCGGCCGCGGGGGACCGACGAGCGGATGCTGGAGCTCTTGGAGCCCTACGCGGGCCATCGGGGGCGGGTCCTTCGATTGTTGCTCGCCGCGGGCGTGAGCGCACCGCGGTTCGGACCGCGAATGTCACTCCGCTCGATCGCTGGAATCTAGGCGCGACCCAACGCGAGGCCCTAGGCTACGGCCCGATGGCGGGGGAGTGGACACCGGTGATGGCCCTGGCGGAGGTGCCCGAGGGCAAGCCGATCCACGCGACCGCCGACGGCTCCGACGTCATGCTTTGCCGGACCGGGGATCGATCCTCGCCGTGTCCAACCGCTGTACCCATCAGGGCGCGCCGCTCAACCGGGGGGTCGTGAGGGAGTCAGGCTCCCTCCTGACCGTCACCTGCCCGCTCCACGGCAGCACGTTCCAGCTCACCGACGGGCGCGTCATGCGAGGACCCGCCACCGAGCGGCTGCCGGTTTTCGAGTCCCGAGTGAACGACGGCACGTTGGAGGTCCGTCCCGCGCCCTGACGAACTCGGTCGGGCGCCATGAAGCCGGTACCATCCGGGCATGAGCGTGCTTGAAGCCGCCGGCCTCGGCGTCGAGGCCGGCGGCATGACCATCCTGGAGGATCTGTCCTTCTCCCTTCGGGCGGGGGACAAGGTCGGCGTGGTCGGCCGGAACGGCGCCGGCAAGACCAGCCTCCTCAGAACCCTGGCCGGGGAGGCCCAGCCGGTCCGGGGGACCGTCACCCGGCGAGGGGCCCTGGGCTACCTGCGCCAGGACCCTCGCCAGCATCGGGCCGACCAGGAGCACACGGCCCTCGTGCACGTGCTCGAGGCCAGGGGGCTGCAGGCGATGGCCGAGCGCCTGGAGAAGCTCCGGCTGACCCTGGAGGGCGGGCCTACCGAGACCGCCGTGGCCAGGTTCGCCCGGCTGGAGGAGCGGTACCGCGCGGCCGGCGGCTACTCGGGCGAGGCCGAGGCCCGCCGGATCGTGGTGGGGCTCGGCCTGTCCCAGGACCGCCTTGCCCTGCCGGTCCGGGCCCTGTCGGGGGGCGAGCGGCGGCGCCTGGAGCTCGCGCGGATCCTGTTCGCCGGCTCGGATGTCCTGCTGCTCGACGAGCCCACCAATCACCTGGACAGCGACGCGAAGGTCTGGCTGATGAACTTCCTGGCCGGGTACAAGGGCGCCGTGATGGTGGTGAGCCACGACATCAAGCTGCTCGACGCGGCCATCAGCCGCGTCATGCACCTCGACCGCGACGGCGTCGTGGTCTATCGGGGCACGTACTCCGAGTACCGGGAGGCCAGGCGCCTGGACGAGGTCCGTCTCACGACCCTGGCCGAGCGGCAGCAGACCGAGATCAAGCGGCTGAAGACGCTGGCCGACTCCATGCGAGGCCAGACCGAGAAGCGGGCCCGGAAGGCCAAGACCCTCGACTCGCGCGCGCAGCACCTCGCGGCCCGGGCAGTGGCGGCCCCGGCGAAGGCGCGGCGCGTCCGCTACCGGTTCCCGGACCCGCTGCACTCCGGCCGGCTCGTGCTGGAGGCCTCGGGCGTGACCAAGGGCTACGGTGGCCCTCCGGTGTTCCACGGCGCGTCTTTCGACGTGTCCCGGGGAGAGCGCCTTCTGGTCATGGGCCTGAACGGCGCGGGCAAGACGTCGCTCCTTCGGATCGTGGCGGGCGTGTCGGAGCCTGACGCGGGGAGCGTGCGTCTGGGGACCGGGGTCTCGCTCGGCTACTACGCGCAGGAGCACGAGGGAATCCGGGACGGCGTCGACGTGCTCGCGCACGTTCGATCCGAGTCGACGGACGCCTCGGACCAGGACCTTCGAGCGTTGCTCGGCATGTTCGGGCTGACCGGAGAGGTCGCGTTCCGCGACGCCGGCACACTTTCGGGCGGGGAGAAGACCAAGCTCGCGCTGGCACAGCTGGTCGCGGGGCGGCGGAACCTGATCCTGCTCGACGAGCCGACCAACAACCTCGACCCACCATCACGGACGGCGATCGGGGGAGCGCTGGCCGCATGGCGAGGCGCGATGGTGCTGGTAAGCCACGACATCGAGTTCGTGGAAACCCTTGCACCGCAACGGGTTCTGATGATGCCGGATGGCACGCTCGACTACTGGAGCGACGACCTGCTCGAGCTCGTGGCGCTGGCCTGATCGACATCGGTATGCTCGCGCCCCCACGAGGCGCGATGGAGCGATGCACGTGAGCGAGACCAGATCCGACGGCCCGGCTGATGTCGTCTTCACCGGCGGCGCCGTCTACACGGTCGACCCCGCGCGCAGCTGGGCCCAGGCCGTTGCCGTGAGGGGCGGACGCGTCGTCGCGGTCGGGGCCGACGATTCGGTCTCCGGCCTCATGGGGCCGACGACCGAGGTCCACGATCTCCGCGGCCGGATGCTGCTCCCGGGGTTTCAGGATGCCCACGTCCATCCGCCCTCGGGCGGCCTGGAGATGCTCGAGTGCAACCTGAACGAGGCTCACACGCAGGAGGGCTACGAGCGGATCGTGGCCGAGTACGCGAGCGAGCACCCCGACGTCGAGTGGATCAGGGGCGGCGGATGGTCCATGGACTCGTTCGCCCGCGGGACGCCGACCAAGGACGTCCTCGACCGGATCGTCCCCGACCGCCCGGTGTACCTGCCGAACCGCGACGGCCACGGAGCCTGGGTGAACTCGCGGGCCCTGGAGCTGGCCGGCATCACGCGGGAGACCCCCGACCCGCTGGACGGGAGGATCGAGCGCGACGCTGACGGCGAGCCCTCGGGCACCCTGCACGAGGGGGCCATGGACCTGGTGGACAAGCTTATGCCGCCCATCACGGACCAGGAGTGGGTGGAAGGCCTCCGGGTTGCCCAGAGCTACCTGCACTCGCTCGGCATCACCGCCTGGCAGGACGCCATCGTCGGCGGCCCGTACGACACGCTCGATGCGTACACCGCGATGGCCGGCAGGGGTGAGCTCACGGCCCGGGTGGTCGGCTCCCTGTGGTGGGACCGCCACCGTGGCGAGGAGCAGATCGACGAGCTGGTCGCGAAACGGGACCGGAGCGCCGTGGATCGGTTCCAGGCCACCACCGTGAAGATCATGCAGGACGGCGTGATCGAGGACTTCACGGCCGGGGTGCTCGATCCATATCTCGACCACGACGGCGAGCCCACGAAGAACCGTGGCATGTCGTTCGTCGACCCCGAGCTGCTGAAGGCCTCCGTGACCCGGCTGGACGCCGAGGGGTTCCAGGTCCACATCCACGCGATCGGGGAGCGGGCCGTTCGGGAGGCCCTCGACGCCCTCGAGGCGGCCCGGCGGGCGAACGGGACGAACGACCATCGCCACCACATCGCCCACATCCAGGTGGTTCACCCCGACGACATCCCCCGGTTCCACGAGCTCGGGGTGGTGGCCAACGCCCAACCGCTTTGGGCGACACTCGAAGGCCAGATGGTGAACCTCACGATCCCGTTCCTGGGGCCGGAGCGGAGCGCGTGGCAGTACCCCTTCGCCAGCCTGGTCCGCTCTGGGGCCAGGCTCGCCTTCGGGAGCGACTGGTCGGTGTCGAGCCCCAACCCCATGTGGGAGATGGCCATCGCCGTGCACCGCAAGGAGCCCCTCCGGTACGCGGACATGGTCGGCGAACGGGCGACGAAGGAAGCGTTCCTGCCGGACGAGCGCATCGACCTGGCGACGGCGATCCACGCCTTCACCATGGGCTCGGCCTACGTGAACCACCTGGACGACGCGACCGGCTCGATCGAGGTGGGCAAGGAGGCGGACCTCGTGGTGGTCGATCGCAACCTGTTCGACTTGTCGCTCGACGAGCTCGCCGACGCCAAGGTGCAGCTGACGATGGTCGCGGGGGCGCCGGTCTTCGTCGATCCGTCCTTCGCGTGAGGCGAGAGGCGCGAACCGGTGGTCAGGTCGCGTCCTTGCTGGCCCCCGAGGGCCCACGATACGATGTTGAACCGCTGTTCAATCCGCTTCGGGGAGGGTCCGTGTCGCACGTAGCCGCGCCGATCGAGGCTTCGAAGCTCCAGCCGGTGCTGGCGCATGCACCGGGAGCCAGCCGCACGCTCCCGGCTGAGGCTTATCTGTCGGCCGAGGTGTTCGCCTGGGAACAGGAGCGGTTCCTCGAGGGATCCTGGACCTGCGTCGGCCGGGCCGACGACCTCCAAGAGCCGGGGGACCAGAAGGCGGTGCGGATCGGCCGGGAGGGCATCCTGCTCGTCCGGGACAAGGCCGGCGCGCTCCGGGCCTTCTACAACGTGTGCCGCCACCGCGGCCACGAGCTCGTGGAGCCCGGCACCAGCCGCAACCTCCGCGCCATCAAGTGCCCGTATCACGCATGGGTGTACTCGCTGGAGGGCGCGCTGGCCGGGGCCCCCCGGTTCGGCGAGCTCGAAGGGTTCGAAAAGGCCGACTACCCCCTAATCCCAGTCCGGGTGGCCGAGTGGCACGGGTGGATCTTCC
>Ga0184612_10000259_pt1 | contig 23926 bp, 23 predicted proteins | sample PLM3_60_coex_FD_133163 | JGI IMG/M metagenome (GOLD analysis project Ga0184612, IMG submission 133163) | Groundwater sediment microbial communities from an aquifer in East River, Colorado, USA - PLM3_60_coex | ecosystem: Environmental > Terrestrial > Soil > Riparian zone | place: USA: East... | reverse complement strand
GGAATATCGTCGTCCAGATCGCTGGCCGGCGCGCGGCCGCCGCCGCTGCTTCCGCCGCGCGACGACGGCCCGCTGCTAAAGCCGCCCTCATCGCCGCTTTCCGACATGGCATTCTCGCCGCCGCCACCGCCGCCGCTGCGGCCATCCAGCATCACCAGCTCGCCGCGGAAGCGCTGAAGCACCACCTCGGTGGTGTATTTCTCCGCGCCCGACTGGTCGGTCCATTTGCGTGTCTGCAGCGCACCCTCCAGATAGACCTTGGCGCCCTTCTTCAGGTACTTCTCCACCACGTCCACCAGCCGCTCGTTGAAGATCACCACGCGGTGCCATTCCGTGCGCTCGCGCCGCTCGCCCGAGGATTTGTCCTTCCAGCTTTCCGATGTCGCCACCGACAGGTTCGCCACCTTGTTGCCATCCTGCAGACTGCGAATCTCGGGATCGCGCCCGAGATTGCCGACTAGCGTAACCTTGTTGACTGATCCTGCCATTTTTGCGTCTCCGCCCGGTTTGTTTTGTTGTGTGAAAGCTGTTGATAAGAAACGTACAAGGCTTTGACTTAGCACACAAGTCAGGCAGCTTTATGGCGCGACAGGAAAATGTCAGTAGGTACTCGATGCGGCGATGTTAGGGGTCGATTTTGCCGGCCGGGCCGCTAATATCCCTCTCCCCCTCAAATCAAGCCTGGAACATGCTGGACAAGATTTCCGTACGCGGCGCCCGCGAACACAATCTCAAGAGCGTCGATGTCGATATGCCGCGCAACAGCCTGGTGGTCATCACCGGGCTTTCCGGCTCCGGCAAATCGTCGCTCGCCTTCGACACCATCTACGCCGAAGGACAGCGGCGCTATGTCGAATCCCTGTCGGCCTATGCGCGCCAGTTCCTGGAGCTGATGCAGAAGCCCGACGTGGACTCCATCGAGGGTCTCTCGCCGGCCATCTCCATCGAGCAGAAGACGACCTCGAAGAACCCCCGCTCCACCGTCGGCACGGTGACGGAGATCTACGATTATCTGCGCCTCCTGTTCGCCCGCGTCGGCGTGCCCTATTCGCCGGCCACCGGCCTGCCGATCGAGAGCCAGACCGTCTCGCAGATGGTCGACCGTATCATGGCCCTGCCAGAGGGCACGCGGCTCTACATCCTGGCGCCCGTCGTGCGCGGCCGCAAAGGCGAGTACCGCAAGGAGCTGCAGGACTATCAGAAGCGCGGCTTCCAGCGGGTGAAGGTGGACGGCACCTTCCACGAGATCGACGCCGTTCCCGCCCTGAACAAAAAGCTGAAGCACGATATCGAGGTGGTGGTCGACCGCATCGTCGTGCGCGACGGCATCCAGAGCCGCCTCGCCGACAGCCTGGAAACCGGCCTGCATCTCTCCGACGGGCTGATCTTCGCCGAGAAGGCCGACGGCGCCGAGACCGAAGCCCCAGGGAACTCCAAAAACAAGCGTAAGGCGCAGCCGGAGCGCATCACCTTCTCCTCGCGTTTTGCCTGTCCCGTCTCCGGATTTACGATCGACGAGATCGAGCCGCGCCTCTTCTCCTTCAACAATCCATTCGGCGCCTGCCCGGCCTGCGACGGGCTGGGCACCCGCATGTTCTTCGATCCGGAGATGGTGGTGCCGGATAGCTCGGTGACGCTGCGCAAGGGCGCCATCGCGCCCTGGGCGAATTCGACGTCGCCCTATTACATGCAGACGCTGGACAGCCTGGCCAAGCACTACAAGTTCAGCACCAACACGCCGTTCAAGGAACTGCCGGAACGCTTCCGCAAGATCATCCTGTTCGGCTCCGGCGATGAGCCGGTGACCATGAACTATGACGACGGCCTGCGCAGCTACCGCACTACCAAGCCGTTCGAAGGCGTCATCCCCAACATGGACCGGCGCTTCCGCGAGACCGACAGCGACTGGGTGCGCGACGAGCTGGCGAAGTTCCAGTCCACCAGCCCCTGCGAGACCTGCAAGGGCATGCGCCTGAAGCCGGAAGCCCTGGCGGTGAAGATCGACAAGCTCAACGTCTCCGAGGTCACGGAATTCTCCATCGATCACGCCAAGACCTGGTTCCTGTCCCTGGACAAGAAGCTGACCGCCAAGCAGCGGGAGATCGCCGCGCGCATCCTGAAGGAGATCAACGAGCGCCTCGGCTTCCTGGTCAGCGTCGGTCTTGAATATCTGACCCTCGGCCGCGCCTCCGCGACTCTGTCCGGCGGCGAGAGCCAGCGCATCCGCCTGGCGTCGCAGATCGGCTCCGGCCTCACCGGCGTGCTCTATGTGCTGGACGAGCCCTCCATCGGCCTGCATCAGCGCGACAATGCGCGCCTGCTGGCGACGCTGAAGCGGCTGCGCGATATCGGCAACACGGTCATCGTCGTGGAGCATGACGAGGAAGCCATCCGCGCCGCCGATTTCCTGATCGACATGGGGCCCGGCGCCGGCATTCATGGCGGGCGCGTTGTCGCCATCGGCACCCCCGACAAGGTGTTGCAGAGCACCGAGAGCATCACCGCGCAATATCTCACCGGCTTCCGCCAGGTCCCGGTGCCCAAGCAGCGCCGCCCCGGCGCCCGCGGCCAGCGCATCCGCGTCGTCGGCGCCACGACGAACAACCTAAAGAACCTCACCGTCGATTTCCCCTTGGGCACGATGACCTGCGTCACCGGCGTGTCCGGCGGCGGCAAATCGACGCTAATCGTCGAGACGCTCTACAAGGCGCTGGCCCGCCGCCTGAACGGCGCGCGCGAGACGCCGGGCGCCCATGACCGCATTGATGGCCTCGAGTTCCTCGACAAGGTCATCGATATCGATCAATCGCCGATCGGCCGCACGCCCCGCTCAAACCCTGCCACCTACACGGGCGCCTTCACGCCGATCCGCGACTGGTTCGCCGGCCTGCCGGAGTCGAACGAGCGCGGCTACAAGCCGGGCCGCTTCTCCTTCAACGTCAAGGGCGGCCGCTGCGAGGCCTGCCAGGGCGACGGCGTCATCAAGATCGAGATGCACTTCCTGCCTGATGTCTACGTCCAATGCGATGTCTGCAAGGGCAAGCGCTACAACCGCGAAACACTGGAGATCCACTTTAAGGGTAAATCGATTGCCGACGTCCTCGACATGACCGTCGACGAGGCCGCCGATTTCTTCAAGGCGGTGCCGTCGATCCGCGAGAAAATGACCACGCTCCAACAGGTGGGCCTCGGTTACATCCATGTCGGCCAGCCCGCCACCACGCTCTCCGGCGGCGAGGCGCAGCGGGTGAAGCTGTCGAAAGAGCTCTCGCGCCGCGCCACCGGCCGCACGCTTTACATTCTCGACGAGCCCACCACGGGCCTGCATTTCGAGGATGTGCGCAAGCTGCTGGAAGTGCTGCACGCCCTGGTCGAACAGGGCAACACGGTGGTGGTGATCGAGCATAATCTGGAGGTCATCAAGACCGCCGACTGGATCATCGATCTCGGCCCCGAGGGCGGCGACAAAGGCGGCCGCATCGTCGCCATCGGCACGCCGGAAGACGTCGCCGCCGTCGCCGACAGCTACACCGGCCAGTATCTCGCGCCCTATCTCCGCAACCATACGCCGAAGGCGAAGAAGCGGGCGTAGGGATTTTTCCTAGGCTTCACCAATTGCTTCCGCGGGGGTCAAGGAGAAGCAGAGCGCTCTGGTGCCCGCTTTCGCGGGCAAGACAATCATGGGTGATTGAATAGAGTCTTGGAGACGCTATTGAGCTTGAGCGCGTCCGCATGTGTGTTAGAATGTACACATTCGCACACATTGGAGCCGACTATGGCAGAATCTACGACTGTTACCATTCGGGTCAGCCCGGAACTGAAAAGCAAGCTCGAAGCCCTGGCGCGCAATACCAAGCGCAGTAAATCCTATCTGGCGGCCGAAGCGCTCGCGACCTATGTCGATGCCAATAGCTGGCAATTGGGCCTGATCCGCGACCGGATCAATGAAGCGGACGCCGGCGGCCCGTTCGTCGAACATGACTCCGTCGCCAGGTGGCTCGATTCTCTGGCCAAGGGCGGCAAGGCACGGCGCCCTGGCCCGGCAAAGGCCCGAAAATCGAAGACTCGCCGCTAGGCAGCATGGAGATCGTCTGGCTCAATCGCGCTCTTTACGATATCGAAGCCATCATCGCCTACATCGAAAGCGAGAATCCGCCGGGCGCGCGATCCGTCTTCGCACGGATACGCGAGGAAAGCAGCCGGCTGGCGGAGTTCCCGCAGATCGGCCGTCCGGGGCGGATCGGCGGAACGCGGGAATTGGTCATCGTCGGCACGCCCTTCATTATTCCCTATCGCGTGGTCGGCCAGCGCGTGGAGATTCTTGCCGTGATGCATGGAGCGCGTCAGTGGCCAAAGTCGTTCTGACGGGATCGCGCCGCACATGACGTCACCATCGCGCCGCGCCGCGCTGGCCTTCATCTTCGTCACGGTGCTGCTGGATATCCTGGCGCTCGGCATCATCATTCCGGTGCTGCCCCACCTGATCCAGGATTTCGTCGCCGGCGATGCGGCGAATGCTGCGGAGTATATCGGCCTGTTCGGCACCAGCTGGGCGGTCATGCAGTTCTTCGCCTCGCCGATCATCGGCGCGCTGTCGGACCGCTTCGGCCGCCGGCCGGTCATCCTGCTGTCCAATCTTGGGCTCGGCCTCGACTATATCGTGATGGCCCTGGCGCCGACGCTGTGGTGGCTCTTCGTGGGCCGGCTGATTTCCGGCGTCACCTCCGCCAGCATCGCCAGCAGCTATGCCTATGTCGCGGATGTCAGCGCGCCGGAGAAACGCGCGGGCGCCTTCGGCATGCTGGGGGCCGCGTTCGGCCTGGGTTTCGTCCTCGGTCCGGCGCTGGGTGGTGCTCTGGCCGATATCTCACCCCGCCTGCCCTTCTGGGTCGCGGCGGGCCTGAGCCTGACGAACTTTCTCTACGGTGTCTTCGTGCTGCCGGAGTCCCTGCCGCCCGACAAGCGCATGGCCTTCGCCTGGCGCCGCGCCAATCCGCTGGGTTCGCTCAAGCTGCTGCGCCGCCATCGCGAATTGCTGGGCATTGCCGGCGTTTATCTCCTCAGCAATCTGGCCCATGCGTCGCTGCCGTCGGTGTTCGTGATCGCGACCGCCTATCGCTACGGCTGGTCGGCGACCACCGTGGGTTATGTCCTGGCCGCAGTGGGCGTCTGTTCCATGATCGTGCAGGCCGGACTGGTGCAGCCGATAGTGGCGCGGCTCGGCGAAGCGCGAACCCTGTTGATCTCGCTGAGCGCAGGCATCGTCGCCTTTGCGGTCTATGGCCTCGCGCCGACGGATCTGTTGTTCCTGGTCGGCGTGCCCATCATGTCGATCTGGGGCATGACCGGCCCGGCCAGCCAGGGCATGATGTCGCGCCGCGTCGGCGTCCACGAACAGGGCCAGCTCCAGGGCGCCGCGGCGTCGCTGCGCAGCATGACCGACATCATCGGCCCCAGCCTGTTCGCATTCACCTTCGCCGCCTTCATCGGGCCGGCCGCGCCGTTCCACCAACCGGGCGCGCCGTTCCTGCTGGCGGCACTGCTGCTGGCGCTCGCGCTGCTGCTGACGTGGCGCGTGACCAATTCGGCAGCCGCCAAACCATGACCTGAAATTCCAGCCCTAACCAAGATTAGGTAAACGCTCGGACTCAATCCGGCAGCCCCGCTTTGCGTAAACCCTCGGTCCATGCGCTACGGTGCTCCGCGCGCCGGACCGGAAACACTTCCATGAGATCGGCGATACGCAAATCAGGCTGGAAGCCGCGCATCCGTGCCACAGACTTCTCCGCGTCCGCAAGCCGGCCCGCAAGAGCCGCACTCGCGGCGGCGATGCCGTTTGAAAGAACATAGTTCGGATGCGCCCGAACGGCTGTCTCCGCCCATGACAGCGCCTCCGCATATCGCCCGGCGATGAAATGAGCGCCGGCGGTAGCGACCTGCATATTGAAGAACTGAAAATCCTGTGGGCTGAGTCGCATGGCGCGGGCCACCCGCTCGATCGCGATTTCCGGCTCGCCGAGCCACACATTGGCAAACCCGCTGAACAGCCAAGCCCAGGCAAGGTTTGGATTAAGTGCCAGGGCCTGGTCGATGAACGCAATGCCTTCATCCAGATCGCGGACCACATAAGCAAGTGCTATTCCAGCTGTCGACAAAGCGAGAGCATCATCTTTGCCGAGCTCGATCGCCCGCCGGGCAAGTCGTTCGGCATCGGCAACCTCCTCGGCGCTACCATCCGCCCAGCCACCCGCCTTGCGTTGTGAATAGCTCCGCGCCGCCATGCCGTAGGCAGCCGCAGAGCCAGGGTCAAGTTCGATCGCCCGTTTGAAATGTTGCAATGCTTCAAGATTTCCTTCCCTCGTCCAGAGGTGCACTGCTGCCATCCCGCGAAGATAGTAGTCATACGCATCGAGGCTCGAGGTCGGTTTGCGCTTGGCGCGTTCGATTTCCGCCTGCTCCAGCTTCGGCGCGATTGCTCCTACCACACTCGCAGTGACCTGGTCCTGCAGATCGAAGATGTCCTCAAGACCACCATCAAACCGGTCGGCCCACAAATGCATTCCCGTCGAGGAATCGATGAGCTGCCCGGTGATGCGCACCCGGTTGCCCGCTTTGCGCACGCTGCCTTCGAGTATGTAGCGCACGCCCAATTCGCGCCCGATACGCTTCACGTCAACCGCGCGCCCCCTGTATGCGAAGCTTGAATTGCGTGAGATCACAAACAGCCAGCGGAGCCGGGACAGGGCTGTGATGATCTCTTCCACCATGCCGTCGGAGAAATACTGCTGCTCGGGATCGTGGCTTAAGTTGTCGAACGGCAGGACGGCGATCGAAGGCCTGTCGGCGATGACTTTTCGTACCGGGCCTGCAGTGGCCGGCGCTTCTGTGACTCGGTAAGAGCGGATCGGATCGGCAATATTCTTGAGGTTGCGGACCCCGAGATCTTCGAAACCGACTTTCACCTTGTTGTGAACATTGTCATAAGCAGTCCCCGAGACCAGAACTTCGCCAGGCTCGGCGAGAGCTTCCAGCCGCGCCGCAATATTGACGCCGTCGCCATAGAGATCGCTGCCCTCGACCATGACATCGCCGAGATTGACTCCGATGCGCAGGATGATGCCGCGGTCCGCAGATTGACCGTCATTTGCAGCGGCCATTTCCTGCTGCAGATCCACGGCGCACTGTACGGCATTAACCGCGCTTCCGAACTCAATCAGTACGCCGTCGCCGGCGACTTTGAAGATGCGTCCTTGATGCTTGGCGACCAGCGGCACAAGCACATCCCGGCGCCGGGATTTGAGAAGGGCGAGCGTGCCGATTTCATCTTCCGCCATGAGCCGACTATAGCCGACAACATCGGCCGCAAGGATGGCCGCGAGACGGCGTTGGGCGCGTTCTTCAGCCATGAGATGCCTTCAAAGGCGTAGCGCCAAGAATTGTATTTATGCCCTATTTGGGAGTCCATGGGTTGGAATTCTGGGAGTCATTCTGGCAAACGGTCCCCAATCGCAATGATCTAATTAACTCGCAATCCCGGTCCATCACCTTCCGACCATCATCCTCAGCGTCTCCCGGCTGACGCGGATCAATTCGCGTATGGCCTTGCGCCGCTCGCGCGCGGCTCGCGTATGCACGCCATGGGTCAGGCGGTTGCCATTGCTCATTGGAGCGCCGCTTCCGGCAGCGCCGCCATGCAGCCGGCAACGCCGCTTCCCCGTCGCGGGCGCGCGGCGGCAAGGCCCGCCGCTCCGAGTCCGTGCGCCGCAGCGCCGCGGTCTGCCGGCCATCCCGGCGTCACACGACATTGTCGTTTCGCGGGCGCAAGTCACGCGGCTTCGGCGCCTCGCGCTCCGCGGGGCGCGCCTGTTTCCGCCCTTTTCCATCGCGGCGACAATCGTTCAGGGCCCAGACCTGCTGGGAGAAGGTGTTGAGCAGCTTGACGACCAGCGGAACGTCGAACTCCCGGGCGGCCGGTGAATGCTTGGTGCGTTTCAACACGCACATGGATCCCATGACGGCGAAATGCACGGCGACCATCTGCGCCGCCAGCATGCCCTGCACCATGTCCTGCGGCCCGATCTCCCTGAGCATCGCCAGGCTGGCGGCAATGGCGGCCGGGTCGTCCGCTGGCTGCATTTGAATTTCCGGCTCCCAGGCCGTCCAAGCGGTGGCGCGCGTCTGCTTCACCAGCCAATTGGCGGCGACTAAATTGTCGGTGCCCGTCGCTTCCCGCGGCGTGCCGATCTCGGACGGCCAGATCAGCGGCCGCGGCTCCGTCAGCCACTTCTTGGTCGGCGTTTCCGGTGTCGTCTGCGTCATCGGTGCCCCATCCTCTCTTCCGACCCTCGGCGCATGGCCAGCTTGATAATCCATTCAATATAACGTATTATACGTACATTGTCAACGTTAAAAACATTTGATTTCTATTGGAGTGAGATATCACATGAGGAAATACATGGATATGAAGAACGCAAATTTACGCAACAATCTTTCGTGTTTTGCGGCCTTCATGGGGTTGAATTCCGGAATCGGCCCCGGGGTGGGTCGGACGCATAGCTCGGCCTTGCCGGACCGGGCGGCCTGCGGCAGGTAACGGGTCAAAATCGGCAATCAGGAGGTTTGGAAATGTACAAGCTCTACTGGGGACGCGGCGGCGCCAACATGGCGCCCCATGCGGTGCTGGAGGAGATCGGCGTACCCTTCGAACTGATCGAGCTCGACTTCGACCGCAACGAACACAAAGGTGCGGAGTATCGGAAGCTCAATCCCAATGCCCGGGTGCCGACGCTGATCGTCAACGGTAAGGTGATGTACGAATCCGCGGCCATCCTGCTTTATCTCTGCGAGTGCCACGCCGACGCCAAGCTGATGCCGCTGCCGGGTGCACTGGAGCGCGCCCATTTCCTGCAATGGCTCTTCTTTTTCACCAACACCGTGCAGGAGGAGATGATGCATTGGTGGCACCCCGACAACTACATGGACAGCGATGCTGGCCGCGCCGAGCTCCAGAAAATCGCCGAGCGGCGCCTCGCCGGTATGTGGACGCAGATCTGCAGGACGCTAGCCAGTCCCGGTCCCTATCTGCTCGGCGATCGATTTAGCGCCGCCGATATCTTCCTGGTGATGCTCTGCCGCTGGTCGCGCAAGATGCCAAAGCCGGCGACCGAGTGGCCGGAGCTGAAGCGCCTAATCGATCTCGTCTCTGCCCGCCCTGCCTGGCAGCGCATGATGAAGGCCGAAGGCATCGACTGGACCGGCGATCTCGCGGCTTGAGCACGCCGTGCATGCATCGTTGGAGCAAGGGTTCTTTCACGTTGATCCAATAGGATGGAACGCTGAACTTCTGTCATGGATGAGGACGCGCCGGTGCGGCTGGATAGAGCGATCCGATGCAAAGTTTGCTGAGACATCTGTTGGTTCTGCTCGCGGCCGGTTCGCTGATCTTCCTGCCGCCGGCGGCCCGCGCTCAGGACTATGCGGCGATCGTGATCGAAGCCGAAAGCGGCGCGGTCCTGCGATCCACCGGCGCCCAGGCGTCCTGGTATCCGGCGTCGCTGACCAAAGTCATGACCGTCTATCTGGCGCTCGAAGCGATCGAAGCAGACAAGCTGACTCTGGACGAGGCCCTGACGGTTTCGCCCCACGCGGCGTCCCAGCCGCCGACGGAACTGGGCGTCGGCGCCGGCGACAAGATCAGCGTCGAACAGGCGATCCTGGCGGCCATCCTGCAGTCGGCCAACGATACCGCCGTGGCGCTGGCGGAGCGGGTCGGCGTCACCGAGCAAGCCTTCGCCGTCATGATGACAGCCAAGGCGCGGGAGCTGGGCATGATGAACACCCGCTTCCGCAACGCGACCGGTCTACCCGATCCCGATCAGGTGACGACGGCGCGGGACATGGCGGTGCTCGGCAAAGCGCTGCTGGACAACTTCCCGCAGCACTATCACCTGTTTTCCGCCAAGAGTTTTGTCTATGCCGGTCACACCTTCGGCACCATCAACGGCATTCTCTCGCGCTATCCTGGCGCCGACGGCATCAAGACCGGATTCACCTGCGGTTCCGGCTACAATCTGCTGGCCTCCGCCGTGCGCGATGGCCGGCGTCTCATCGGCGTGGTGCTCGGCGGTCAAAGCAACGAAGCGCGCCATGGCGAGATGATCACCTTGCTGGATCAGGGTTTCGCGACCGGTTCAATTGCGGGCAAGACGTTGCTCGCCGATTTCCGCCCGGCCCGCGACGACACGGCGACGCCACCGCCGTTTCAGCTTTCCGCATTCGAATGCACGATCGGCGTCGGCACCAGCGGCACCGAGGCGTCGCTCGGCGGCGGCTTTGGCGGCTGGGGCATCATCTTCGGTTCATTCCCCAGGAAAGGCGACGCGCAGAACGCCATCCGCCAAGCCCGGCAGAGCTTGCGCGGCGTGCTCAGCGCCGGGCGGCCCGTGATCATCGCGCGCAAGTGGGAGGGCATCCGCCGCTACAACGCCTTGATTGTCGGCCTGTCGCAAAAACAGGCGGGCAGCGCCTGCAAGCATCTCTGGAAAGTCGGCGCCTACTGCCTGGCGTTGAATCCGAAGACGCTGAACAATCCGAATGCGGCCTGGCGATGAGCCGCTACGCCGCCTTGGCCGCGATGGCTTCGATCTCCACCAGCAGGTCCGGATGGGCCAGCGCCGAAACGATCAGCATGGTCGAGGCCGGTGCCGCGCCCTGCAGCGCCGCGTCGCGCAGGCGGCGGTGGTCCGGTATGTCGCCGGCGCGGGTGATGAAGATGTTGACCTTGACCAGATCCTGCACGCCCATGCCGGCCGCTTTGAGGATGGCCAATACGTTCTTCCAAGTTTGCTCGGCCTGCGCCGGAAAGCCCTCCAGAATCTTGCCATCGGGCGCCGCGCCCACCTGGCCGGAGATATGCAGCCAGCGGCAGTTTGCCGGCGCCTCGGCGCCATGGCTGTACAGGCTGAAGGGCTTTACCACCGTGTCCGGATTGATGAATTTGAGCTTGCGCGCCGCCGCCGGCTTGCCGGTCTTCGCCCGGAGGGTCGGCCGTGGCCGGCGCGGCAGCGGTTTGCGGGCTTTGGCGGCTTTGACGGATCGGCGGGCCATGAACAATACCTCTTGTTGATACGACGCTGGTAACAGGCTACTTCACGCAGATGACAATACGCAACGCGATCCCGGTAGTGCATATCATCGGCGGCGGCCTCGCCGGCAGCGAAGCAGCCTGGCAACTCGCTTCGGCAGGCTTGCCCGTCACGCTGCACGAGATGCGCCCGATGCGGGGCACCGATGCGCACAAGACCGATCGGTTGGCCGAGCTCGTCTGCTCCAATTCCTTCCGCTCCGACGATGCCGCGAACAACGCCGTCGGGCTGCTGCATGAGGAAATGCGCCGCTGCGGCTCGCTCATCCTGATGGCCGGCGACCGGCACAAGCTGCCGGCCGGCGGCGCGCTGGCGGTCGACCGTGAAGGCTTCGCCGCCGAAATCACCAGCCGGCTTGAATGCCATCCCTTGATCCGGATCGAACGGAACGAAGTCGCCGGGTTGCCGCCTGCGGATTGGGACCAGGTGATCGTCGCCACCGGCCCCCTCACCTCGCCCGCCCTCGCCGCCGCGATCCATGCGTTGACCGGCGAGGAGTCGCTCGCCTTCTTCGACGCGATCGCGCCAATCGTCTATCGCGACTCGATCGACATGGAGAAAGCCTGGTTCCAGTCGCGCTACGACAAGGGCGGACCGGCCGGCGACGGCGCCGACTACATCAACTGCGCCATGGACAAGGACGGATACCTGGCCTTCATCGACGCCTTGCTGGCGGGCGAGAAGACCGAGTTCAAGGAATGGGAGTCATCGACGCCCTATTTCGAAGGCTGCCTGCCGATCGAGGTGATGGCGGTGCGCGGCATCGATACGCTGCGCTACGGGCCGATGAAGCCGGTCGGCCTGACCGATCCCCGCAGCGACCGGCGCCCCTATGCCGTGGTGCAGCTGCGGCAGGACAACGCGCTTGGCACGCTCTACAACATGGTCGGCTTCCAGACCAAGCTGAAATATGCCGAGCAGTCGCGCATCTTCCGCATGATCCCCGGGCTGGAGCGCGCCGAGTTCGCGCGCCTGGGCGGCCTGCACAGGAATACGTTCCTGAATAGTCCAAGGCTGCTGGACGACCGGCTGCGGCTGAAAGCCGATCCGCGGCTGCGCTTCGCCGGCCAGATCACCGGCGTCGAGGGCTATGTGGAGAGTGCCGCCATCGGCTTGCTGGCGGGTCGCTTCGCCGCCGCCGAACGGCGCGGTGTCGCCGTCGAAGCGCCGCCGCCGACCACCGCACTGGGTGCGCTGCTCGCCCACATCACCGGCGGCGCCGACGCCAAGACCTTCCAGCCGATGAACGTGAATTTCGGCCTGTTCCCGCCCTTGCCCGAGCCGGCCGACAAGCGCAAGGCGAAGGAGTCGCGCAAGCCCGCTCTGTCAGCCCGCGCCCTCGCCGATCTCGAGCGCTGGCTCAAGACCGCCCGGCCGGCGGCGGCCTGAGCGTCACCAGACGCGGCCCCTGATCCAGGCCCACGCCAACGGCCAGGGCGAGTTCGCCGCCGCGGTCCGAAGATCCGGAAGAAACACGTCATGGCCCGCCCGCTCCAGATCGGCCAGATAACGCCGGGCCAGGACCGCAATGAGAAACACCGGGAACGACGCTCGGTCCGGCCGTGCCAGGGTGCCGTGGGTATGCGAGAGTATGGTCTGCGCCTCGCCACAGATGCGAGCGACGGCGCGAGACAGGCCCGCCACGGGTCGCAGCTCCACCAGGTCCTCCAGCCGCACCCCGGCCTCATCCAGCAAGGCCTGCGGGACATAGACGCGCCGGGCCTGGGCATGGAACCGCGCCGCGCGCACGAGCCCGATCAGCGCCCACGCCGTGCCGAGATCGCGGGAAGCCCCCAAGGTCGCGGGGTCCGGCTCGCGGCCCACTGCAACGATTCGCGCCGCCAGCTCCAGCAGTGTCCCGCCGGTCGCTTCGGCATAAAGGCGCAGAGCCGCGAGATCGGCGGGCGGCCCGTTGTCCAAGTCGGCCTCGCGCGCATCGATGAGCCGATCGAACAGCTCGCGCGGCAGGCGGCACCGCGCCACCGCCTGAGCCAGAGGCTGCGCCACCTGATGGCGCCGCGTCTTGCCGGCATAGATCTCGCCGATGCAGTCGCGCCACCATTGCAGGCGAATCAGGCCCATCATGGGCTCGCGCACGACCTCGCGAATCTTGGCCAGTTCGAGGTTGAAGGCATAGAGGGCGAACAGGTCGGCCCGCACATGGCCGGGCGCGAACAGTGCTGCCAGATAGCGGTCGCGGTCGAAGCGCCGCACCTGCTCCAGGCAATAAGCGGCGTCGCTGCTGGCGGCGATATCAGTGGATGCCATCGATTCCATGTCGTGGAACCGCAACAGACCACCGGCCGGGCCACGTTGCAATCGTCGCTGCCGGTGCTATGTTTCGAATCATCCTACTGGTTCATTTGGGGAAAGAACGAGCGGAGACCGACCGATGAAAACACCTTGGGAAAATTTGCATGTCGCGCTGGGGATCGGGCTGGTCCTGGCGCTGATCGTCTTCTTGATCGCCGGCCACTACGCCTACCTGGGCGACTCAGTGTTCTGGTCGATGCTCTTCCGGTGGATCCACATCTTCTTCGGCGTCCTCTGGATCGGCCTGCTCTACTACTTCAACTTCGTGCAGATCCCGTCCATGCCGAAGATTCCCGACGACCAGAAGCCGGCCATCAGCAAGGTGATCGCACCGGCCGCGTTGTTCTTCTTCCGCTGGGCGGCGGCGCTGACCGTCCTCTTCGGGCTGATCGTCATGGTCTACAACGAGTCCTGGCGGTCGATCCCGATTTCGATCGGCATGCTGCTCGGCCTGATCATGGCCTACAATGTGTGGTTCATCATCTGGCCGAATCAGCAAAAGGCGTTGGGCCTGGTCGAGGCCGATGCCGATACAAAGAAGAAGGCGGCACGGATGGCCATGCTGACCTCTCGCTTCAACACCATGCTGTCGATCCCCATGCTCTATGGCATGGCCTCGGCCCATCTCGCCTAATCGCGCGTTCGAGCGTTGCATTTGGAACGGGGCCGGCAACGGCCCCGTTCGCATTTGGCAGGCTAGGCCGTGAAGGCGATCAGGGCCGCGGCGACCCGGCGGCCATCGGCCATCAGGACGTTGTAGGTGCGGCAGGCAGCGCCGGTGTCCATCGCCTCGATCACCACGCCAGCGGCCCGCAGATGCTGCCGCAGTGCCGCCGGGATCGTCGACATCCGCGCGCCGCAACCGAGCAGCAGCAGATCGACATTGCCGGCCTGGCCCTCGGCGACAACCGGCGCCATCGATGGTTCGTCGAGTTGCTCCATGGACGCGACCGGCCAGGACAAGGTGCGTCCTGGAAACACCAGGACCGAGCCTTCATAGGCCACACCGGTCACACGAAAGCGCCCGCCGCCATAGGATTCGACGATCTGCCGTCCCGCCGGGATGAGCGGCGTGAGGTCCACGTCGCGTCAGGCGCCCTTGGACGCCGGCTCCGCTTCCGGAGTCTTGTCGCCGGTCATGCGCTCGCGCCGGAGGTTCATGTAGACCAGCATCGGCGCGGCGACGAAGATCGTCGAATAGGTGCCGGCAACGATGCCCCAGATCATGGCGGTACTGAATCCGTTCAACACCTCGCCGCCGAACAGGAACAGCGCGAGCACCGCAAGGAAGGCGAGGCCCGAGGTCATCGTGGTGCGCGACAGGGTACGGTTGATCGACATGTTCAGCAGATCCGGCAGCGGCATCTTCTTATAACGCCGCAACTCCTCGCGGATGCGATCATAGATCACGACGGTGTCGTTCACGGAAAAGCCGGCGATGGTCAGCACGGCGGCAACGACGTTGAGATCGAATTGCAGGCCGAGCAGCGCGAACAGGCCGACAGTGGTGATGCAGTCATGGAACAGCGCCACGATGCAGTTCACGGCGAATTGCCACTCATAGCGGAACCAGACATAGGCCATGATGCCGAGCAGCGCCATGACAGCGGCCAGGATTGCCGCTTCGATCAGCTCGGCGCCGACTTCCGGGCCGACGAAATCCTGCTTCTCAACTTTGAAATTCGCGCCGAGCACTTTCAAGACCGTGGCTTGAGCACGAGCCTGTGCGACGCGACTGGCTCGATCGGGCAGCTGTGCCGCGAGGTCGTCCGCTTGAATGTTCTTGTTCTCTTCTTTCAGCAAACGGGTCGCTTCCGCAACGTCCGCGGGCGTCGCCTCCTGATACTGGAGTCGGATCTGGACATCCGCCGGGTCGGCGTAGCCCTGCAGCGAGATTTCGCCGAGACCGGCAGCGCTCAGCTTCTCCCGCATGTCCGCGAGATCGGCCGGTCCGGACGTGCTCTCCACCTCGATGGCTATGCCGCCGGCAAAATCGACGCCGAAATTCAGACCTTTCACGAAGATCAGCAGCAGCGATGCCACCACCATGATAACCGAAATTACGAAGGTCACCCTGTGATAGCGCATGAAGTCGATGCGCGTGTCATGGGGCACAATGTGGAGACCGCGATAGAACATGATCTTCTGCCTCAGATCGGAAGTTCGGATGGCCGCGTGCGGCGCAGCCAGGCGACCGTGCACATGCGTGCGACAACCACGGCCGTGTACATGGAAACAATCGTGCCGATGATCAGGGTAATAGCGAAACCCTTCACCGTTCCAGACCCGAGGACCCACAGGAAGAACGAGGAGATGATGACCGTAAGATTCGAATCGGTGATTGTGCCGGCTGCCGAGCGATACCCGGCATCGATGGCCATGATCGGGCCTCGCCCGGCGCGTATCTCCTCGCGGATGCGCTCATGAATCAATACGTTCGCGTCGACGGCCATACCGAGGGTCAGCACCATTCCGGCAATACCAGGAAGAGTCAAAGTCGCCTGCAACAGCGACATCGCGGCGATCAACAGAATGAAATTGAACACGAGGGCAACGGTGGCAAATAGCCCGAACAGCCCATAAACGATGATCAATGCCACGACAATCAGCGCCAGTCCCATATAGCTGGCATTGGTTCCCGCGATGATCGAATCCGCGCCCAATTCAGCACCGACGCTGCGCTCCTCAAGAATATTCAAATCGGCGGGCAATGCGCCGGCCCGCAACAGCAGCGCAAGATCGTTGGCTTCTTCGACCGAGAATCCACCCCTGATGATACCTCTCCCGCCACAGATCGGCTCTTCGACGACAGGCGCGCTGATGATGTCCTTGTCTAGCTTGATGGCGAAAAGTTTGTTGACGCCCTTCGTCGTGGCGTCGCAGAACTTCCGTGCGCCGATCGAATCAAATTCGAAGGCGACCGCGGGGCGATTGTTTTGATCAAAGCTCGCGGAGGCATCCACGAGGTTCTCGCCGCTGACCATCACGCGCCGTTCGAGCAGATACCATCGGCCATCTGACGGATCGGAGCTTTGCGCTTTGAGGTCTCCCGGCGGCACCTGGGCGTCGGGCGGTTCGAAAGGCGTCGGCGCGTGGCGCTCATCGACATAGTGAAAGGTCATCTTCGCGGTCGTGCTGATAAGATCTTTGAGCCGCTCCGGATCATCATATCCAGGTACCTGGACGAGTATTCGGTCGGTGCCTGACGGCACGACCGATGGCTCCTTGACCCCTTCCGCATCGATACGTCGGCGTATGATCTCGATCGATTGCGCGACGGCTCGCTGCTTGCGTGCCACGACGCCCTCCTGTGTGATCTCCAGTCGCAGATTTCCGCTGCCGTCGATCTCAAAGGTCATGTCGTTTTCCTGCAGCGGCCGCAAAATCTCGCGCGCCTTTTCGGCATCAGCGGGATTTGTGAGCTGTGCGACGACAGCGTTTCCTTTGACGTCGAGACCTTGATAGTTGATGCCGGCCTCGCGCAGCAGATCGCGCATCTCGTCCTTCGTCGCCTCCAGGCGATCGTGGATCACGGACTGAACATCGACCTCCATCAGCAGTTGCGAGCCGCCGCGCAGATCGAGGCCCAGGCTCATCTTGTATGCCGGCACCCAGCTCGGCAGCGCATCGAGCTGCTCGTCCGTGAATAGATTAGGCAGCGCAAAGAGGATACCGAGGCCGAGGATGGCCAGGTTGAGATAGGTCTTCCACTTGGCGAAATAGACGAAGCCGCCGCCGCGGGCTTTCGGGGGTTGCGCCATTGCGCGTTAGTCCCTGCTAATTCTTCGAGGAGGAATCGGCCGCCTCCTCTTCTTCGTCCTCGTTGGCCGCCGCTGTCTTGCTCAGATGACCGGTCTTCGCCAGGACTTCGGTGATGGTGCCCCGTATCACCCGGACGCGGACACCCTCTGCAATTTCCAGTTCAACTTCGGTGTCGCGTACCCGTGCCACGGTGCCGATGATGCCGCCGGAGGTAACCACCTGATCCCCGCGCTTGACCGCGGCGACCAGGGCCCGGTGCTCTTTCGCCTTCTTCTGCTGCGGCCGGATCATGAAGATGTACATGACCGCCACCATACCGACCATGGCGAGCAGCAGCCCATAATCGGGCCCGACGGCGCCGCCGGCGGCTTGAGCGTAGGCTGGCGAAATGAACATCGACTAACTCCTCGTCCCCCGTTAAGCGGGCGGACTATAACGGCCATTCGCTGAATTGCAATCTTGATAGATCACAGGCAGAATAGTCTGTAAGCATATGGATTCGAATGGTTCCCGACCATCCGAGTTGACCCTGTTTTTGGGCTGGAGATTTCGAGGCCGCGCGCGATGACAGATTCCGACCTGCTGCCCCTGCTGCGATCCATTGCCGCGTCGCTGGAGCGTCTCGCACCCAGGCCATCGGCAGCACCCGATCTCTGGGCCGCGGATGCCTTCGTATGGCACAGCCAGGGCGAATGGCTCGATCCCGTGCGCCACGTGAACCGGGTCGATATCGATCTGCTGCGCGGCATCGACCGCGCTAGGGATATCCTGATCGACAATACGCGCCGCTTTGCCCAGGGACTGCCGGCCAACAACGCGCTGCTCTGGGGCGCGCGCGGCACGGGCAAGAGCTCCCTGGTCAAGGCCGCCCACGCCGCCGTGAATGGGGAAAGCGAGGGAAAGAAGGATCGGCAGATGGCCCTGGTGGAGATACATCGAGAAGACTTGGCGAGCCTGCCCGCCCTTCTCAAGATGCTGCGGGACAGCGACCGGCGCTGCCTGCTGTTTTGCGACGACCTGTCATTCGACAGCGCGGATACCAGTTACAAGTCGCTGAAGGCCGTTCTAGAGGGCGGGATCGAAGGCCGGCCGACCAATGTGCTGTTCTACGCCACCTCGAACCGGCGCCATCTGATGCCCCGGGACATGATCGAGAATGAGCGGTCGACGGCGATCAACCCCTCGGAAGCGGTGGAGGAGAAGGTCTCGCTGTCGGACCGGTTCGGGCTCTGGCTCGGGTTTCACAATTGCGACCAGGACACTTACTTCGCGATCATCGAAGGCTATGCGAAGCGCTACGGCCTCGACATGCCCAATGAGACGCTGCGGGCCGAGGCGGTGGAATGGTCGGTGACCCGGGGCGCGCGCTCCGGCCGCGTCGCCTGGCAGTTCATCCAGGATCTCGCGGGCCGGCTGGGGAAGAAGATGGAGGCCTAACCCTGCGACGCCAGATGCTGCAGCGGATCCACCGGATCGGACCCGCGGCGAATTTCGAAATGGAGTTGCGGTGACTCCACATTGCCCGTCGCGCCCACAGTGGCAATCGCCTCGCCGCGCTTGACCTTGTCGCCCTTCTTCACCAGCAGCTTCTGGTTATGCGCATAGGCCGTGATCCAGCCATTGGCATGGCGGATCAGCAGCAGGTTGCCGAAGCCCTTCAGCTCATTTCCTGAATAGGCGACAACGCCGCTATCCGCAGCAACCACCTTGGCGCCCGGCTCGCCGGAAATGTTGATGCCATCGTTCTGCTGGCCGCCGATCTTGGCGCCGAAGCGCGAAACGACTTTCCCTTGCAACGGCCACTGGAATTGCGAATCCGTCGCCGTCGCATCGGGGATCGCTGCCACTTCGGTGTTCGATGAAGCGCCGCCGTTGTCGGCTTTCGCTGGAGCGGTCGTCGTGGGCGCCGCCGGCTTCACGGTTGGCATGACGGGAATATCGCTGCCCGCTGTGTCCGTGGCGGGCGCGGGCGGCAGAGTCGTTGCCGTCGCCGGAGGTTGCGATGCCGGCGCAGAACCACCGGCAGCTGGCGACAGATCCTCCATGGCAATGGAACCGCCCGTTGATGTCGTGACCCTCGGCGGCGAGCCCGAGTAGGTTCCGGCGGTATCTCCACCCGCGCTGCCGCTGCCATAGGTCGCAGGCGCTGGAGCCGTCACCGCGAGATCCGGATCATAGGATGCGCCGCCGGCGCCGGGCATCGCCAGCGGCTGGCCGGGCGTCAGCCGATAAGGCGGCTGCAGCCCGTTCGCATCGATCAGCGAGCGCACGGGCACATTGAGGCGCTGGGCCACGCCATACACGGTATCGCCCGGCACAACCGTATAGGGCGCGCCATATCCGGCGGACGCCGTGCCTGCATAACCCGTCGATCCCCCAGTCGCCGGCTGCGAGTAGGTGGTCGCGGGGCCGGCATTGCCCGTGGTGATCTCGGCACCTTCCGGTGCGCCCGAGGCGTTGCAGCCCGCGATAGCGCCGGCAAGGCAGAGGCTCGAACCGATCCGCAGCAATAGCCGCGTTTGATGTTGCAAGTTCATCATCTGTCAGCTCCGTGCACGCTTGCGGGATGTTGGCTGGTGGGCGCCGCCGATCTCTTCCGGTAGGGCACCGGAGATCAGTGGAACGAACCGCACGCCGCACACCCGCTCGTGCTCAAATCCAGTTTCCGTTCGCGTCACCCGGATCAGATCCTGGTTGCCGCGTTCCGGCCCGACCGGCACTACGAGAATGCCGCCGACCGCCAATTGTCCGAGCAACTGCTGCGGCACTTCCACAGCGGCAGCCGTTACCATGATTCGGTCGAAGGGCGCTTGCTCCTTCCAACCCTGGCTACCATCCCCATGTCTTGTGGTAATATTATGGCGGCGCAGGGACAGCAGCCGCGCCTCCGCCTCCAGCAGCAGCGGCTTGTGCCGTTCGATGGTGTAGACGCGGCGGCAAAGCAGCGACAGCACCGCCGCTTGATAGCCGGAGCCGGTGCCGATCTCCAGCACCTTGTGGCGCGCCCCGGCCGTCAGAGTCTGGCTCATGACGGCGACGACTTCCGGCTGACTCAGCGTTTGCCCATGTCCGATCGGCAGCGCCCGATTCTCATAGGCCTGATCCTGAAACGGCGCGGGCACGAACAATTCCCGCGGCACCCGTTCGACGGCGGAGAGAACGCGCGTATCGACGATGCCGGATTGGCGGAGCTGCATGATCAGACGGATCTTGCGCGCCGCCAGGCTCACGCGAACACCTTCTTCAGACGCTTGAAGGTCGCCGCGTGCGTCAGGTCCATATGCAGCGGCGTGATCGAGATATCGCCGCCGCGCGTGGCGGCAAGATCGGTGTCCGGCTCCAACGATTCGTCGCTGATGTAGTCGCCGATCCAGAGATAGGAACGGCCGACGGGATCCTTGGTCGGCACAATGGCGATGCCGCTGGGGCGCCGGCCCTGCCTTGCGATGCGGATGCCCTTCACCTCGGCGGAGAGCCGGTTGGGGAAGTTGACATTCATCAACACACCATCGGGCCAGGCGACGGAAACGAGCTTGCGAATTACCCTCGGCGCGTGATCGGTCGCGGTCTGCCAATGCACATTGAGGCCGTCGCGCAGTTGCGACAGCGCAATGGCCGGGACGTTCAGCAAGGTCGCTTCCATGGCCGCAGCGATGGTGCCGGAATAAGTGACATCCTCGCCCAGATTGGCGCCGCGATTGACGCCGGAGAGGACGAGATCCGGCCGCCGCTCCGGAATCAGCCGGTTCACCGCGACCAGCACGCAATCGGTCGGCGTGCCGTCGACGGCAAAGCGGCGCGCCGAGAGCTTGCGCACCTGAAGCGGCCGCCGCAGCGTAAGGGAATGGGCAGCACCGCTCTGCTCGATTTCGGGCGCCACGACCCAGACGTCTTTCGACAGGCTCTTGGCCACCTGCTCCAGCACTTTGAGACCGGGCGCATTGATGCCGTCATCGTTGGTGACGAGGATACGGCAGCGCGACAGATTGAGCGGCGCCTTAAGCATGGGGCTCGATCACCTTGACGCCCCCCATGTACGGCACCAGCACATCCGGCAGCGCAACCGTTCCATCCGCCTGCTGATAGTTTTCGAGCACGGCGATCATCGTCCGGCCGATGGCAAGACCCGAGCCGTTCAGCGTATGGACGAAGCGCGTGCCCTTCTCGCCTGACTTGCGCATGCGCGCCTTCATCCGGCGGGCCTGGAACTCGCCGCAGTTCGAGCAGCTCGAGATTTCCCGATAGGCCTGCTGGCCGGGCAGCCAGACCTCGATGTCGTAGGTCTTCTGGGCCGCGAAGCCCATGTCGCCGGTGGACAGCGTGACCACGCGGTAGGAAAGGCCGAGGCGCTTCAGCACCTCCTCCGCGCAGGAAGTCATGCGCTCATGCTCTTCGCCCGAGCGGTCGGGATGGGCGATGCTGACCAGCTCCACCTTGGAGAACTGATGCTGCCGGATCATGCCGCGCGTATCCTTGCCCGCCGCGCCGGCCTCGGACCGGAAGCAAGGGGTATGGGCGGTGAAGCGCAGCGGCAGCTTGTCCTCGTCGACGATGCTGTCGGCGACCAGATTGGTCAGCGGCACCTCGGATGTCGGGATGAGCCAGAAACCTTCCTCGGTATGGAACAGGTCCTCGGCAAATTTCGGCAGTTGGCCGGTGCCATAGACCGCGGCATCGCGGACCAGATAGGGCGGCAGGATCTCGGTATAGCCGAACTCGCGGGTATGGATGTCCAGCATGAAGGCAGCCAGCGCCCGCTCCATGCGCGCCAGATTGTGCTTCAGCACCACGAAGCGCGCGCCCGACAGTTTGGACGCCGCATCGAAATCCATTTGCCCCAGCTGCTCGCCGATCTCGAAATGCTGCTTTGGCGCGAAGGGGAAGTTGCGAGGATTGCCCTGGCGCCGGATTTCCTTGTTGTCGTCGGAGTCCGCGCCTTCCGGCACATCGTCGCCGGGCAGGTTGGGAATGGCCGCGAGCAGCCGGTCCAGCTTCTCGGCCAGAGCCTTCTCTTCGGCTTCGACCTCTTCCATGGCGCTCCTCAGCCGCGCCACTTCCGCCATCTGATCGGCGGCGTCCTGTCCCTTGGCCTTGGCGGCACCCACCTGTTTCGACACTTCGTTGCGCTTGGCTTGCAGCTCCTGCAGGCGCGTCTGCGCGGCCCGGCGTGCCAGATCGAGCGCCAGGATTTCCGCCGATTGCACGGCCATGCCGCGCCGGCGGAGCCCAGCATCGAACCGCTGGGGATCGTCGCGGATTGTCTTGAGGTCGTGCATCGCCCGCCGTTATGCCTGCCGAATCAATGGCGTAAATGTATAGGGCTTGGCCGTGAATCCGTCTACGGGCTCGACGGAACCATCCTACGCCAAGGCTTCGGAGGGCGAAGCAACCGCAACGCTGGAAGGAATCTCGACGAAAAGGCGGGGGCTACTCGGCCGCCGCCGTGGTTTCCTCGGCGGCACGTTTCTTCTCGACCATGCGGGCGACGATGACCGAGACCTCGTAGAGGAGGCAGAGCGGGATGGCGAGGCTGAGCTGGCTGATGGGATCGGGCGGCGTCACGATGGCGGCGAAGACGAACACGAAGACAATCGCGTAACGCCGCTTGGTCCTGAGGGTTTCCGACGACAGGATGCCGACGCGCGCCAGCAGCGTCAGCAGCACCGGCAGTTGGAACGACAAACCGAAGGCGAAGATCAGCCACATCACCAGCGAGACATACTCGCCGACCTTGGGCATCAGTTCGAGCGGCGGATCGCCGGGCGCGCCGACGGTCTGGAAACCGATGAAGAAGGCCCAGGCGGCGGGCAGCATCAGGTAGTAGAGCAGCGCCGCGCCCAGGGCGAACATGAAGGGTGTCGCGACGATGAACGGCAGAAACGCCGACTTCTCATTCTTGTAGAGGCCCGGCGCCACGAACGCCCAGATCTGTCCCATGATTACCGGAAATGCCACCACCAGGGCGCCGAAGACACTCAACTTAACGCGGGTAAAAAATGCTTCGGTCAGGTTGGTGTAGATGATCCTCGGAATGTCCGTGCCATACTTGCCGATCCAGGCATCGTTCAGCGGCTTGACCAGAATGCTCAGGATCTCTTCGGAGATGAACCAGCAGCCGATGAAGGCAACGATCAGAAACACAAAGGCGATGATCAGGCGCTTGCGCAACTCGATCAGGTGATCGAGCAGCGGCATCTTCTTGGCCTCGTTCGGATCCTCGTCGGTTTTCGGCTTTGCCATGGCCTTAGGCCGGCTTTCCTTCCGCAGCAGCTGGCCCCTCGATCGCCGGCTGGGGTTCCGCCACGGGCGGCGTCACCGGAATCGACGGCGTGCCGGCGGCGGGTGTTGATGTGGTGGATGAAGAGGCGATGGAAGGCGTAGCCGGTTTGGCTACTTGCGAGGTCGCGCTGAGCGACGACTTCAATTCGCTCTCATTCAGCGCCTTCTTCATGTCGCCGGTGGGATCGATGCTCTTTTCCAGCATCTGATTGACGCTGCGGCTGCTGACGGAAGTGACCGCCTTGCGCGCATCCTCAAGCTCCGCCTCGCGGACGATTTCATCGACGCCGCTCTGGAATTCGCGGGCCATCTTGCGCGCCTGCTTGGCCCAATAGGCGAATGTCTTCAGCGCGCCCGGCAACTCCTTGGGGCCGATGACCACAAGGGCGACGACGGCGATGACGGCCATCTCGGACCAACCGATATCG
>Ga0184612_10000258_pt1 | contig 23957 bp, 22 predicted proteins | sample PLM3_60_coex_FD_133163 | JGI IMG/M metagenome (GOLD analysis project Ga0184612, IMG submission 133163) | Groundwater sediment microbial communities from an aquifer in East River, Colorado, USA - PLM3_60_coex | ecosystem: Environmental > Terrestrial > Soil > Riparian zone | place: USA: East... | reverse complement strand
TCAAGAAAGGCAATGCGCCGAATCAGGCCCACGTCGGGATCCCTGACGGCCTGCATGAAGAGGAGCACGGCCGCCGCGGGTTTAGCGGGCCGTCATCGCACCTGTACCGAACCCATCCTCCGACAGGATGGGTTCGCATCGACGGCCCTCTGAAGCCCCGCGCCTTCGCCTGCGCGGCCCTCTCCACCCCAGACCAGCGATCGGCCGATGCCAGACCCGTCGAGATCCTGCGCAGCCCGGACGTGCGTGTCTTCCTCTCGCGCCGAGCCGAGACGATGCCCTATTTCGTTCGAAATGCGGACGGGGATGAGGTACAGTTTGTCCATAGTGGGCGCGGCCGGTTCGAGACAGACTACGGAGCTTTGCCCTATGAGCCCGGTGACTATGTGGTGATCCCCAAGGGGACCACCTACCGGATCAGCCTGGAGTCAGGGCCATCACTGTTTCTGATCGCCGAGAGTCCCAAGCCGATCACGCTGCCGGAGCGAGGCCTGCTGGGACACCATGCGTTGTTTGACCTTGGTGTGCTGACAGTGCCTGAGCTAGCGCCTGTGACTGACACGAGCGGGCGCGAATGGGAAGTGCGCATTAAGCGCAACGGCGAATACACGAAGGTCGTGTATCCCTTCAATCCGATGGACGTGGTGGGCTGGAAAGGGGACCTGTGGGTGGCCAAGCTGAACGTGCGTGACTTCCGGCCTGTGACGAGTCCCCGGTACCATCTTCCTCCGAGCGTTCACGCGACATTCCAGGCCGGTGGGCTGCTCATCTCGACCTTCGCTCCACGACCGCTTGAGAGCGATCCCCAGGCACTTCGAGTTCCGTTCTACCACCGGAACATGGATTATGACGAGGTCCTCTTTTATCACAAGGGAGACTTTTTCAGCAGAGCGGGCATCCAGCAGGGAGCACTCACGCTTCATCCGCAGGGAATTCACCACGGCCCGCATCCTCAGGCGGTCGAAGCAAGCAAGACAAAGACGCACACGGACGAGGTCGCGGTGATGATCGAATCTCGCCGGCCGTTCAGCGTCCTGCCCGAACTGGAGACAGTGGAGCTGAAGGAATACGCGATGAGTTGGAGTCGGCCGTGAAACTGGTCAGTTTTCGAGTCCGAACCCCGGTGGGAAGCTTTGTTCGAGTCGGCGCCCTCCATGGGCAGACCATCATCGATCTCAACATAGCCTATGCTCGAGTGCTTGCCGACCAGAAGGAAGCGCAGCCGTACCGACTCGCCAACGCCATGGTTCCTCCCACCATGCTCGAGCTCTTGGAAGGTGGAGATTCAGCCATGGCCGCGGCTCGGCAGGGATTCGACCACGCGGTCTGCGGCGGCGAGACCATTCAAGGCCCTGAAGGCGAAACCATCCTGTATCGTCAGGACAATGTCCGGATCATGGCTCCGCTGCCAAACCCAGCATCCCTGCGCGACTTTATCGCGTTCGAAGAGCATATCGCCGCCACATCCAAGAAACGTGGGCAACCCATTCCGCCCGAATGGTACAAAGCCCCGGCCTACTATAAGGGCAACCACCGGACGATCATCGGACCGGAGGATGACCTGCCCTGGCCACTGGAAACGACCAAATTGGACTACGAGTTGGAGCTGGCCTGCATCATCGGACGCAAAGGCAAGGACATCTCCGAGCGGGAGGCGCCGGGTTACATCGCGGGCTACACGATCATGAACGACTTTAGCGCGCGGGACATTCAGTTTCAGGAAATGGCTTGTCGGCTTGGCCCGGCCAAAGGCAAAGACTTTGCGACAGCGATTGGCCCCTGCCTCGTAACGCCGGATGAGATCCCTGACCTGAACGCACTCAAGATGATCGCGCGGGTGAACGGCGAGGTCTGGTCGGAAGGGCGCTTCGGGACCATCCATTGGTCTTTCCCTCAAATGATCGCGCACGTCTCGCGCGGCGAGACGGTCTATCCGGGCGACCTGTTCGGCTCAGGGACAGTGGGCGGCGGGTGTGGCCTTGAGATGGACCGGTTTTTGCATCCTGGCGACGTGGTAGAGCTGGAAATCCAGCCGATTGGTCTCTTAAGAACCCGAGTCATCAAACAGGAGAGCAAGCGATGAGCGTAACCATGACGGATGAGCAGGCAGTGACGGAACTGATCCAACGGCACCGGACCCTCTATGACGGTCCAGCGATTGAGCCAAGACTGAAGAGCATCATCCGGGACGCCCCGCATTCCAAGCTTTCTGACTGGGACGTCCACCGGATCCTCCGGTCATCCAGAGCGGTCTTCTTCGACACGCATATCGAGGTCGCCTCGGGCCATCATACAGGGACCTATCTCCGGTTCGAATCTGTCGCGCGGTTTTCCCAACTGGTCACCTTGATCGCACGAGACATGGCCGACTGGATCCGCCAGACTTACGAGAAGGACCCTGTCGTCGGCCTTGTGACCACCGCTTCCGATGCTCAGGTCCTGGCCGAGCGCGTGGCAGACCTGCTCCACGAAAAGATGCGGCTCCGGGTAGTCCTGACTCCTTTCAATCGAGAGACCGGAAAAATCGGCACCGAGGTGATAGCTAGTGCCATCCGAGCCGGCGAACGTTTCGTCGTGCTGAATGATGTGACCACGCGTGGGAATTGCGTCGGCAAGCTGGGCAAGGTCGTCACCGAGCACGGAGGTGTCCTGGCCGGAATGATGGTCTTTGCCCGCCGTGACAGCGGGCAGTTCCCCTTGATGGACGAACTGACCGCCAAGTTTCCATTCTACTACACGGCTGATCTGAACATGCCGCAGTGGGAGCCGGCTGGTTGCCCGCTCTGCAAAGCCAAGAAGCCGTTGCTTTCTTGGAGGGACATGCCGGAGCTCTAAAGTCTTCTCGCTCAATCCGATAGAGGAGGGCCCTGATGGATACTGCGGTAGTTGCGAAGGACATCAAACGAACCGATCTACTTCAGATGTACTACTACCTGCGTCTCACCCGAACTCTGGAGGACCGGATCACAGCCCTGTACCGGCAGGGGCGGATCGTAGGCGGAGTCTATACCAGCAATGGCATGGAGGCGATCTCGGTCGGCTATGCCTCTGCTCTGGAACGGGACGACATCATCGCTCCCTTTCATCGAGACATGGGCGCCTTCCTGATCAGGGGGATCACGCCCGGCGAAGTGATTGCCCAGTATCTCGGCAAGCGCACCGGCCCCACCAAGGGGAAGGACGGTAATGTGCATATCGGCGATCTGAAGCGCGGCGTGATCGGATTCGTCAGCCACTTGGCCGACAATTTACCGGTCGCCACCGGCGCAGCCCTGGCCTTCAAGCTCCGTGGAGAGGCCCGCGTCGTCGTGACCAACACGGGCGACGGTGGAACCAGCCGGGGCGACTTTCATGAAGCCATGAACTTCGCGGCAGTCCGCAAACTGCCGGTCGTATTTTTCTGCAACAACAACCAGTACGCCTATTCGACTCCCCTGCGCCTGCAGATGGCGATCCACGACGTCGTCGACCGGGCCAAAGCCTATGGTATGCCGGGCGAGATCGTCGACGGCAACGACGTGGCGGCCGTGTACCTGGTCGCGCGACAAGCCATCCAGAAAGCGCGGGCCGGTGAGGGGCCCACCTTCATCGAATGCAAGACGATGCGAATGCACGGCCATTCGGAGCACGACTCGGCCAAGTACGTTCCCCGAGAACTGTTGGAAGAGTGGAAGAAGAAGGACCCGATCTTGAAGGCAGAGCAGATGCTCACCCACCTCGACTATGCCGACGAAGCCGCCTTCCGTGAGGTCGGAGAGCGCGTCCAGAAGGAGGTCGAGGCCGGCGTGGAGTTTGCTGAACAGAGTCCCCTGCCGGAAGGTCCGGAGGTCTTAGAAGGCGTCTTCGCAGATGAACACGAGGTGAAGCCATGACAACAACCGCAGCGGGACGCGAAGTCACCTACCTCGAGGCGATCTCGGAAGCCCTGGATGAAGAAATGAGCCGCGACGAGCGGGTCTTCCTTATGGGCGAGGACATCGGCCCGTACGGCGGAGCATTCCGGATCACAGAAGGTTTCCAGAAAAAATACGGCGAGTGGCGGGTCTTGGATACGCCTTTGGCCGAATCCGGGTTTGTGGGAGCTGCGATTGGAGCGGCTATGATGGGGATGAGGCCAGTGGTGGAGATGCAGTTTGCGGACTTCATTTCCTGCGCCTTTGATCAGATCACCGAGGTAGCAGCAACAGCCCACTACCGCTGGGGCGCAGCGGTACCGATGGTGATTCGGGCTCCCTTCGGCGGCGGCGTGCACGGCGGCCCCTTCCATTCGGAATGCCCGGAGGGTTGGTTCTTTCATTCGCCCGGCCTCAAGCTCGTCGCTCCCTCGACGCCATACGACGCCAAGGGTCTGCTGAAGGCCGCCATTCGCGATCCGAACCCGGTCATTTATTTTGAGCACAAATTTCTCTACCGTCGAATAAAGGCGGTGTTGCCGACCGAGGACTACATCATTCCGATCGGCAAGGCTGAAGTGAAGCGAGCCGGTACCGACATCTCGGTGATCACCTATGGCGCGATGGTTCACCTGGCACTGGAGGCTGCCGAGGTGCTGACGAAAGAGGGCATTAACTTGGAAGTCGTGGATCTCCGGACGCTCATGCCCTTGGACAAAGAGACGGTCTTCGAATCCGTGCGAAAGACCAGCAAGGCGATCATGCTCCACGAAGACAACAAGACCGGCGGGATCGGAGCCGAGATCGCGGCGCTGCTGGCTGAAGAATGCTTTGATTGCCTCGACGGGCCGATCCTGCGCATAGCCGCGCCAGACACACCGGTCCCTTTCAGCACGCCGCTGGAAGAGTTCTTTCTCCCCAAGGCGAGCGACGTGCTTGCAGCGGCCAGGAAATTGGCGTCGTATTGACCCCCACCCTCCCCTCCCCCCTTGAGGGGGAGGGGAGGGAGGGGGCCGGAGAACTTCGTGCCGACCGACGTCATCATGCCCCAACTCGGAGAGAGCATCGCCGAAGGAACTATTGTCAAATGGCTGATCCCCCCTGGTGGGCGCGTCGAGAAGGACCAACCGCTCTTGGAGGTTGAAACCGACAAGGTTTCCCTGGAGATCCCCTCCCCCACAGCCGGCGTTCTGACCGAGGTGATTGTCCAGGCGGGGCAAACCGTGCCGGTCGGAACCGTCATAGCGCGACTCGAGGGGCAGGTGGCAACCGGCGTCGTAAACAGGGTCAGCGGGGTGGTGGTGCGCCCCATGGAGCCTTCTCCCACTGGTGAAGACCATTATTCTCCCGCTGTCCGACAGCTTGCCAAAGAGCATGGCGTGGATCTTTTCCAGATCACAGGGACCGGCACAGGCCGCCGGGTGACGAAGAAGGATGTCCTGGATTTTCTCGCCAAGCGCGAACCGTTAGGCGTGAGGCGTGAGGCGTTAGGCGAAACCCCATCCCCTCGGGCTTTACCCCTCACACCTCACGAGGAGATCTTGCCCTTCACACCGATGCGGAAAACGATTGCCGACCGAATGGTCAAGAGCCGGCAGACCTCGGCCCACGTCGTCACCTTCTTCGAGGCTGATTTCTCCGGGATCGGTAAGATCCGTGAAGCTCACGGGTTGACCTACCTCCCGTTCGTCATCAACGCCGTCACCCGCGCGATCAAGGACGTGCCGATCCTAAACTCGTCCTGGGGAGATCAGGGAATCATCGTGAAAAAAGATATTCACATCGGCATCGCAGTGGCGCTGGAGGACGGCTTGCTGGTGCCGGTCGTGCGAAGCGCCGACCGGAAGAGCGTGACTCAGTTGGCCAAGGAAGTCGCCGACCTGGCCGATCGTACACGAACCAAACGGCTGAATCCGGAGGAAGTCCAAGACGGCACCTTCACGATCACCAATCATGGAGGTTTCGGCAGCCTCTTCAGCACCCCCATCATCAGCCAGCCCCAGGTCGCCATCCTGGGCGTGGGAGCGGTCCAGAAGCGAGCGGTGGTGGTCAATGAAGCGATCGCGATCCGGCCCATGGGCTACCTCAGCCTCTCGTTCGACCATCGGGTGATCGACGGCGCCACAGCCGATCGGTTCATGGGCAAGGTGAAGGGTTATTTGGAACAGAGTAAGTGGGAGACACTCCTGTGAACAGGAAACGAAACGCAGTCATCGTCAGCGCGGCGAGGTCAAATCCAAACCGCACATGCTGAGCCTGCTAAAGCACGGAAAGGTCGGCGCAATGAGTGAGCGCGCCATCAAGATTGACGACGTCAAGACGATCGGGGTCGTCGGTGCGGGCCAGATGGGCCGAGGCATCAGCCAGGTTATGGCGACGGCCGGGTGGCTGGTCTTTCTCGTGGATGTGGCGAAGCCGCCGCTGGAAGAGGCGCTTAAGAGAATCCGCAACGGGGTCGAACGAGCCGTTCAAAAGGGGGGCCTCTCGCCGCACCAGGCCGGCACCGTCATGGCTCTCATTCATCCGATGGTCGAGCTTGAACGGCTGAGAGATGCTCAGCTCGTCATTGAAGCCATCCCCGAGGATCTCGCGATGAAACAAGATCTCTTCGTACAGCTCGATCTTGTCTGCCGGCCGGAGACGATCCTGGCCAGCAACTCGTCCTCCATCTCCATCACGAAATTGGGCGCAGCTTCCGGCCGGCCTGATCGGGTCATCGGGATTCACTTTATGAATCCAGTTCCGGTCATGGGGCTGGTCGAGGTAGTCCGTGGGTTGGAGACTTCTGATGAAACGGAGAGGCTTGCGCTGGACCTCGTCACGAGGATCGGGAAAACAGCGGTCGTGTGTAAGGACATTCCAGGGTTCATTGTCAACCGGATCCTGATTCCCATGATCAATGAGGCGATCTTTGCCTTAGAGGAGGGAGTAGGCGCAGCAGAGGCTATTGATCTGGCCATGACCGCCGGCGCCAACCACCCGGTGGGCCCGCTCGCCCTAGCTGACCGGATCGGTCTTGATACAGTCCTGGCGATCTGCGAAGTCCTCTACCAGGATTTAGGCGATCCCAAGTTTCGCCCTTGCCCGCTCCTGCGCAAATACGTGGAGGCCAGGTGGTTGGGGCGAAAAACCGGTCGAGGATTCTACACCTACTAGCCAGCAGCAACTAGCGACTAGCTTGCATTCTGCGCTGTCGGCTATTGGCTGGTAGCTAAGGAGGCTGAGGGATGAACCAGCGAAAGCGCCGCTTTACTACCTTATCCGGCTTGGATATCGAGCAGCTCTATACGGCAGACCATGTCAAGGGATGGTCTCCTGACGGCGATCTCGGAGCGCCTGGCGAGTTCCCTTACACCCGCGGCGTCTATCCCAGCATGTACCGAGGCCGGCTCTGGACCATGCGGCAGTTCGCCGGGTTTGGGACGGCCGAGGACACCAACCAGCGATTCAAGTACCTCCTCCAGCATGGGCAGACCGGTTTGAGCGTAGCCTTCGACATGCCGACGCTGATGGGGCTGGACTCAGACGATCCTCAGGCGCGCGGGGAGGTTGGTTACTGCGGTGTGGCGGTCGCTTCACTAGCCGACATGGAGCGACTCTTCGACGGCATCCCGCTCGACCAGGTCACCACCTCGATGACGATCAATGGCCCTGCTGCCGTACTCTTCGCCATGTATTTGGCGGTGGCGGAACAGCGGGGAATCTCCTACGACCGCCTCGGCGGCACGCTTCAGAACGATATCCTGAAAGAGTACATCGCACAGAAGGAATGGCTGTTTCCACCGGAGCCGCATCTCCGGCTGATCGTGGACACGATCGCCTACTGTGCGAAGTCCACACCCAAATGGCACCCCGTCAGCATCAGCGGCTATCACATCCGCGAGGCCGGCTCGACCGCGGTGCAGGAACTGGCCTTCACGCTTTACGACGGACTCACCTATGTCGAGGCGGCAGTCAAGGCCGGGCTGGAGGTGGATGCCTTCGCGCCCCAGCTTTCCTTCTTCTTTAATGTGCACAATGACTTTTTCGAGGAAATCGCCAAGTTCCGGGCTGCTCGGCGATTGTGGGCACGCGAAGTGAAGCGACGGTACCATCCGAAGGATCCGCGCTCCCTTCAACTCCGATGTCATGCCCAGACAGCCGGCTGCTCGCTCACAGCGCAGCAGCCGATGAACAACGTGGTCCGCACGACCCTTCAGGCGCTCGCGGCAGTGTTTGGCGGAGCTCAGTCGCTCCACACGAACTCGATGGACGAGACCCTGTCGCTGCCGACGGAAGAGGCGGTGAAGCTGGCGCTGCGCACCCAGCAGATCATCGCGCAGGAAAGCGAGGTCACGAACACAGTGGATCCGCTCGGCGGGTCCTACTATGTCGAGTCGCTGACCAACCGACTGGAGGAAGGTGCGCGAGATTACTTCCGGAAGCTGGACGACATGGGCGGCATGGTGAAGGCCATTGAACGAGGGTACCCACAGCGGGAGATCCTGGAGGCCTCACAGCGCTACCAGCAGGAAGTGGAACGGAAAGAGCGTGTCATCGTCGGCGTCAACGACTATGTGGAGCAGGAGTTGCGTCAGGTCCCCATCCTCAAGATTGGCCCGGATGTCGAGAAGGCCCAAGTGGAGCGCGTGACCGCGCTGCGGGCTCAGCGGGATTCCTACCGGATGGCCGGCAGCCTGCAGGCCCTGCAAGAGGCTGCCGCGACTGAAGAGAATCTGATGCCCTATCTCATCGACGCGGTGAAGGCGCAGGCCACCTTGGGTGAGATTTGTGCCGCGCTGAAAGAAGTGTTTGGGACGTATCGGGAGCCAGTGGTGTTGTGAGGAGCGGCGGAGCGACGCGGCGCCTCCTGTGCTCGCGCAACGCGCGGCCTCGGAAGGCCCTCGCTCGACGGCCGCAGTTGGAATTCACCAACAGCCTGGCTATTCGGAGGAAAGTGAGTAGAAAGAACCGAGGACTCGTTGGACGCGCGCAGTTGGAGGCATCCCCGTCGCCGCCGCAAGAGGGAGAGTAAGGGATGAAGGTGGCTCGCCTCCCATGGCGAAAGCCTCCGTGCTCATCCCTTCCATCCGAGGCCTAGTTGAGTAGAGCAGGAAAACATGAAACTTGGAGCGTTTGAAATTTACCCAGTAACGGATGGGCGGTTCCGGTTGGACGGCGGCGCCATGTTCGGGGTGGTGCCTCGGGTGCTGTGGGAGAAGTGCTGCCCAGCCGATGAACTCAACCGCATCCAGTTAGCGCTTAATCCCCTGCTGATCCGCGCGCACGGGAAGAACATTCTGGTGGACACGGGTCTGGGCAACAAGTTGGACACCAAGTTCCAGGATATGTTTGCAGTGGACCGGACTCCGCCGCTGTATGACTCGTTGAAGGAACACGGATTAGCTGCTGAAGACATCCTCATGGTCATCAACACGCACCTGCACTTTGATCACGCCGGCGGCAACACCGCCCCAAATAATGGCCGCGGGGTTGTCCCCGCATTTCCCAAAGCCAAGTATTTCGTGCAGCAAGGCGAGTACGAGGATGCGGTGCTGGCCAACGAGCGTACCAAAGCCAGCTATCGCCAAGAGAATTTCACACCGATTGCACACGTCCACCAGTGGGAATTCCTGGAAGGAGACAGCGAGCTGCTGCCCGGCCTGTCGGTCATGGTGACCCATGGGCATACCGCCCATCACCAGGCCGTGAAGATCGAATCGGAGGGCAAGGTGGCGCTCTACCTCGGAGATCTGATCCCGACCGTCTCGCACCTGCCGCTCCCCTACATCATGGGCTACGATCTCTATCCCTTACAGACGCTGGAAACGAAGCGGAAGGTGCTAGATCGAGCCTTTCAGGAGAAATGGCTGCTCATCTTCGAGCATGATCCCCGAGTGCAGATGGGGTACGTGAAGAAAGACGTGGAAGGAAAATATTTCTTGGAAGAGGTAAAAGGATGAGCAGGCCATGGGCGGCCAGCCCGCCCCCGTGCTCGCGCAGCGCGCGGCCTCAGAAGGAGGCGAGCCAAGCAGTTGGTGAATTCCTGTGCTCCCGGAGCGCGCGGCCTCGGAAGGCCCTCGCTCGACGGCCGCAGTTGGAATTCCCCAACAGCCTGGCTCTTCGGAGCAAAGTGAGTAGGAAGAAGCGAGGACTCGTTGGACGCGCGCAGTTGGGGCCAGGCCAGCCACCCATGGGTAGCCTCGAAATCTTCGAGAGGGACGAGGTGAAAAGATGACAGTGGCCACGAAACCAATCCGGGTGCTGGTGGGCAAGGTGGGGCTGGATGGGCATGACCGGGGCATCAAGCTGGTCGCGCGGGCGCTCCGCGACGCCGGCATGGAGGTCATTTACACCGGCCTGCACCAGACACCGGAGCAGGTGGTGAATACAGCGATCCAGGAAGACGTGAAGGCTATCGGCCTGAGCGTGCTTTCCGGCGCGCACAACTATCTGTTCCCGCGGGTGCTGGAGTTGCTTAAGGGGCACGGGGCGGAGGATATCGTGGTGTTCGGGGGCGGGATCATCCCAGACGAGGATGTCCCGCGGCTGAAAGCGGCCGGCGTGCGGGCGCTGTTCACGCCGGGCAAACCCATGAACGAGATCGTGGACTTCGTGAAAGGGCTCAGGCCATGAGACCGGTCTATATGATCAGCGGGGGGATTACAAAATTCGCCAAGGCTCACCCGGACAAAGACTTCCGGTTCATGGTGAAGGAAGCCTACGACTATGCCCTGCGCGATGTGCCGCGTTTTTCCAAGGATATGATTGACGGGGCGGTCGGGTCCTACTTCTCGGATCACTTTACGCGACAACTGAAGGCCGCCAGCATGGCACAGGACTATCTGGGACTCTGCCCCAAGCCATCCAAGCGCATCGAAGGTGGAGGGGCGACCGGTGGGCTTTGCTTTCAATCAGCCTGGGAAGCAGTCGCATCAGGCCGGATGAACTGCTGCGTGGCCTTCGGCTTCGAGACCATGTCGCGAGTCAATACCTGGAAGGGGAACGAATTTATCGCTTTGGCGTCCGATACCAACTTCGACTTTCCTGTAGGAGGATTCTACTCCGGCTACTACGCCATGATGGTCCGGCGGCACATGCACGAGTTCGGGACCACGGTTGAGCAGATGGCAATGGTGTCGGTCAAGAATCACATCAACGCGCTGTACAATCCCTATGCCCAGAAAGCGAAGCGGCTCACGATCAAGCAGGTGCGGGAATCGCCGATGGTGGCTACGCCGCTGACCATGGAAGACATCTGCACGATGTCGGATGGCGCGGCGGTTTGTCTTTTGGCCTCCGCGGAGGTGGCGGTAAAGGTCTGCGAGCGGCCGGTGAAGATCATCGGTGTCGGCTCCGGTTCGGACGCGATGCGGATGGCCGATCGGCCGCACGGCAAGGTGCTCTTGCTGTCGCACGAACAGGAATCGGATTATGCGCACCTCAAGTACCCTGGCGTGCACTCGTTTCGAGGCGGTCGCATGGCGGCCAAACTGGCCTACCAGATGGCCGGTATTCACAATCCGATGGAAGAGTTGAGTTTCGTCGAGATCCACGATGCCTACACGTCATCTGAGATCCAGACCTACGAAGACATCGGTCTGTGTAAGTACGGTGAAGGAGGCAAATTCGTGGAGCGTGGTACCCCCTTTATGCCTGGGATTGACTACGGTATGTCCCTGCCCAGGCAGGGATGCTTGCCGGTCAATCCGTCCGGGGGACTGCTGGCCTGCGGGCATCCGGTCGGCGCCACGGGCTTGATGCAAGCAGTTTTCGCCTTCTGGCAACTGCAGGGGACCATAAGCAAACACCTGGGCAATCCCACGCTCCAGCTCAAGAACCCCCGGCGTGGTCTCATTCACAGCCACGCCGGTACAGGCACCTATATCACGGCGTCGATTCTGGAGGCGACCTAGGATGGAAGCAAAAGGCACAATCCTCTTCGGCGTAGACCCGCTGATCATCCACGATCACTATGAAATCGACTACCGCCACAGCTACGCCGAGGACTCCCCCTTCTTCGTCGGACTCAGCAAGAGAATGCTCCTGGGCTCACGCTGCACTGGCTGTGGCTACACCTTCGCGACGCCACGATCGCATTGCATGGAATGCGGGGCGCCGACAGCCTGGCATGAGCTGCCTCTGACCGGCCGGATTCATACTTTTACCACCTGCCACTACGGTGGAGAGGCTTTCCTCAAAGAGACTCCCTTTACGCTGATCCTCGTGGAGTTTGATGGAGCCGATACCCTGTTTCTGTCTCGTCTTAAGGGTGTCAAGCCGGAGGCCGTGAGTATCGGCCTGCCGGTGGTCGCTCGGTTCGCCAAGACGCCTTCGTTCAAGGTGACGGATGTGTGGTTTGAACCGGCCTACCCCCACCCACCCCTCCCCCTTGAGGAAGAAGCTAAGAGAGGGAGGTGAACAGTGGATACGCTCGCCTTGGCAGAAGGAGTGAAGCGCGGCGAGGTACGCGCAGTGTCTCGCCTCATCACGTTGCTGGAGAATCAAGACCAGCTCGGCATGGCGGTGCTCCAGCGGCTTGAGGCTTCTCCCGGGGATGCCGCTGTGATCGGGATCACCGGGTACCCAGGCGCCGGCAAGAGCACGCTGATGGACCAGCTCACGACCGCGTACCGCAGGCAAGGTAAGAAGGTCGGCATTCTGGCAGTAGACACCAGTAGCCCTGTGACCGGCGGTGCACTCCTTGGCGACCGCATCAGGATGCAGGACCATGCGGGTGATGCAGGAGTCTACATCCGCAGCATGGCCACACGAGGTCACCATGGTGGCCTCGCGCGCGCCACTCATGATGCGGTCCAGGTGCTGAACGCAGCCGGCTACGACATCATCCTCGTTGAAACCATCGGTGTGGGACAGGACGAGGTGGATGTCGCCAAGGTAGCCCAGACCGTCGTGGCGGTGGTGGCCCCGGGGCTGGGCGACGAAGTCCAGGCCATGAAGGCAGGCCTCTTTGAAGTAGCCCACATCATCGCAGTCAACAAAGGTGACCGGGAAGGTGCAGACATCACGCTGCATGACCTGAAGGAATGGGTCCCGCGCGTGATCCGCACCGTCGCTGTGAAGGGTGAGGGAATTCCCGAACTCCTGGAAGCCATTTCAGAGCATCAGCGGATCGTGGATCTTCAAGACCACTCCTCCTCACGGCCCCGCTAGGTCCCCCTTTCCACTCCTGCTGGTCCTTGGTACTTTCAGTGCAAATTCGTCAGCACACTCGATCCTCTGTCCCAGCTCGTTAGCCCCTTCCCCCCTCTTTCAAGGGGTTCCTTCCTACCTAAGAGGCATTTACTTCCTTCACCAGCCAAGGCAAGACTGAAGCCTCGACAAGTCTCTGCTTCGTGCGAAACAGGAGTGCGCTCCATGATCCGCACCGGAAGGCCGCACAGGATCAGCCTCTCCAGGACATTCCGCCCTCTGACACTGCTGGCCTGCACAGGAGGGTTTCTGTTCAATCTGTTTCTCGCCACGCCCTCAGCCATCGCCCTCGAGGCTGAGGGAGAGGCGATCGTGGCGGCGGGCTTCGGCCTGCAAGCGGAGGGAATCGCGAGCTTCCTCATTCGGACCTACGATGCCAAGACAGGGGACCTGCTCTGGCAGGATCAGTTCCCCATGGCCGTGATTGAAGAGGATGAGGCCTCCGCCAACGATCCAGATGGAGGACGAGTCTTCGCCGGCGGCGTCGGGGTGAGCAACGGGAGCATCACGCACTTCCCCATCCGCGCCTATGACCTCAAGACTGGATCGTTTCTCTGGGAGGGGCAGCTCAAGCTGCTCACGCGATCCGGCGGGACTGCCTCAGTGGTCGCTACAAGGGGAAGGCAGGGATCTGTCGCAGAGCGCACCCAAGACCAGAGTCTCCCCTTGGCCTCCACTCACTTCCTCCTCAGGGCCTACGACAACCGTACAGGAGCGCTCCTGTGGCAGGATCAGTTCAATCCCATTGAGAACATGGATGAAGCAGGGGACGACGCGAACCTAAACAAGGCCTTTCCCATTGGATGGGCCAAACGAGTGGGCGGCCTACTTGACTTCCTGGTCCGAACCTTCGACCCCACGACTGGGCAGCTTCTCTGGCAGGACCAGTTCACCTTCCTGGGGAGAGGAGATGAGGCTCTGAGCGACGCCACGGCCGGGGGAAGACGGCATCTCTAGCATTCTCGTCAGGACTCGAGACCCCAACCGAGGTCATCGGAGGTAGCTCAACCTGTCCCCTTTTCCTTCCCCCTTAGCGCAGCGCTCTTGATCTTGCGTTGACGAGTCGACTAATCTCCTTTCATGTTCTTTGGCTGATCTGATAGTCGATTAGATTACGAACGGATACCAACAGCGTGCGACACTCAGCTTACGGAACTGATCCTCTGCCGATGAGAAAGATTGCCATTATCTGGGTATTCAGTCTGTCCGGGATTTTCAGTGTGACGACAGTTGGACAGCCTGCATCACTTGTCCTCGCCAGCCAGGGATCAACAGAGTCCATTTCTGTGCCTCTCTCATCAACGCACTCTCCAACTTCGAAGGAATCAACTCGCACACTTATTCACCGACCATCAGTTCCCTTTACTCCTGGAGAGCCCTCCGAATCGGCGGCCCCTTCAACATCGATTCGCCCGTCTCATTCATTAATCCGACGCCCGTCGGTGCCACTGGACCTGCACCACTCTCTGAATCCACAAGAGCTAGCATCACTGCGAGCGATACGCGGACAGCGATCAGACCAGGCAACGGTGCTGCCCCGCTCGCAGGCCTGCCTTCTGAATTACCCGCATCCAAGACCCTCGGGCAGACTTCTCAACCAACGATCTCGATTGGCAATGTAGCAGCTTCGACATCAATCCCATCACCCCAATTGCGGATTCCTTCGGGTTTCGTGAATCCCAGCCCTCTCCCATCCGTAGGCAACAAGTCCACCGCGGCTCAACTAGGAACCACTCCTGGATCCTTGAGCTCTCCACGTAAACTCACCCAACGTCCAGAAGTGCGGGCCATTCTCTTCCCACCCTCACCTCCGCCTCCGCCTCCACCGGGCACAACACCATCAATCACCATCACCCAGCCAGCGGCGAATGCCACCTTGCCGGCTGGTCCGGCCACCGTCACGTTCAACGCGCAGGCCTTCACGATTGGCGATCAAGGAATGACTCATTTGCACTTTTATCTAGATAGCGATCCGGTCGTCTATGAGTTCTTCAACGGGATCACAAACGAAGTCCTGTATCAGGGTGCACACACCCATTTCGTACACTGGCAGACGAGCACTTCTATACAGATCAATGGTCTTGCCGCAGGGGCACATCAGGTCCGATTTGTCCTGGCTGATAGCACCCATGCAGAACTTACCAATTCTGAAGCGACCAGGATCTTACCATTTTCGGTGGCGGCGCCACCTGCAGGAGAGTTTCAGCTCCAGCCGGTCCTCACCGGCCTGGATATTCCGGTGGCGATGGCTGTCGCTCCAGACGGTCGGATTTTCTATAACGAGTTGACCACGGGGAATATTCGCATCATTGATCCGGGATGGCAGCTTCGCCCCCAGGCGTTTTACCAGCTTCAAGTCGCCACGGGTGTAGAAAAGGGTCTGCTGGGGATTGCGCTCGACCCGGATTTTGCCAACAACAGATTTGTCTACGTGTACCATACGGTCAATAGTAATCCGGTGCGCAACCGGGTGGTTCGCTTGACAGAGGTGAATCACCAGGGCACTGATGAGACAGTCATCCTCGACGACCTCCCGGCTTCCGACATCCATAATGGCGGGAACATCCACTTTGGTCCAGACGGCAAACTCTATATCTCGGTCGGAGACGCAAACCAGCCCATTCTCGCGCAAGACATCAGCTACCTGGGAGGGAAGATCTTACGGATCAATCCGAATGGGTCGATTCCGGGCGATAATCCGTTCCCTGGCTCTCCTGTGTACGCCTTGGGCTTACGGAACAGTTTTGACTTTACCTTCCATCCGCACACAGGCCATCTGTGGGCCACGGAAAACGGACCGGATGACAATGACGAGGTCAACCGGATTGTGTCAGGTGGTAACTATGGATGGCCGACAGTCCGGGGGATCGCAAACAATCCTCTGTTTGTCGATCCGCTCGTGGCCTTTACGCCCACGATTGCGCCGACAGGGATTATCGCCGTTGGGTCGAACTCTGCCTACCCGACGCAGTATCACGACAACCTGTTGTTCGCCGACTTCAACACTGGCCAGATTCGCCGTCTTGTTTTGGCAGGGGCGGCGCTCACCCAGTTGGGGACGCTGAGCGTCGCCTATAATGGAGGGCAGGGATCTCTCCTGGATCTTGTGCAAGGACCGGATGGATTTATCTATGTCTCCAACTCAGACTCGATCTTTCGAATGGTCCTGAACAGTGAGCCCTAGCGCACTTTCGAGGCTCCGACACGATCGCAGCGCCTCCACTTTGAACTCCTTGGTAAACCGTTGCCGTTTCCCCATTGGGCACTTCCCAGGCTATTGTCCCCTTTTGGAGGTGTCCACGAAAGTGGGGCTAGCTCAGGCTGATTTTCTCTTGCGCCTCGTTCCTTTCCTCCAGTAGCGTCATGGCTCGATGCCTCGTATTCCTCGTGGACAACTGCCGGCCAGGTGAGTTAGGTGGCCGTAGAGTCCGGTCCTTCAAGCTGGTGGAACTCCTCGCGGTAGATTTGCAGGGCGGTGAGAAGCAGTCCTACCAGAATCGGGCCGAGAAAGAGTCCGATCAACCCGTAGGCCGCCAGACCGCCCAGGACGCTGAAGAATAAGAACACAAACGGGATCTGAGCGCCCTTGCCGATGAGGATGGGCCTGAGGACCTGATCGACGGTCGAGACAACCCCAACGCCCCAGACCAGCATCGCTAACGGTTTCCACACTGGCCCGACCCAGTAGAGATACAGGACGACAGGCCCCCAGACCAGGGCCGTGCCTCCGAAGGGCAGCGGAGCCAGCAGCATCGTGAGCGCCGTCAGGAACACCGGGAACGAGACGCCGAGCACAGCATACGCCGCCCCCGCCAGCAGCCCTTGCACGATCGCTGTAATGAACATGCCCTTGACCACTGCGCGGACCGTCTGATCCAAGCGGGAAAAGATCTGCTGCTTGTGGGACTCCTCCAACGGAATGAGCTGATAGAGACTGGCAAAGAGCCGTTTGCCGTCTTTAAAAATGAAAAACAGGGTAAAGATCATCACCAGGAAATCCGCCGCGAGCAGCAACGTGTTTTTAACCAGGCCCGTCACTTCCACCACGAGAAATTGGCTAACAGCTTTGGAACTCTCTATGAGCATGTTCTTGAGATGCCCCTGTTCGACGACAATCCTACTGATCAAGTCCTCGATTCGTCCTGAGCGAAATGGAAGTTTCGCGATATCGTCTCGCAATCGCTCCACGCCGCCCGAGCGGATCCAGTCATTGATGGCGACATGGGCGTCACCAGCCTCTCGCACCAGCATCAGGCTCAGCGCGATGACCGGGAGGACTCCGAGGACCATGATTCCTGCGGTCAGCACAGAAGCTGACAACGTCCCACGCCCACGGAAGAAGGTCGTCAGCCGAGCATGCAGGGGGAACGTGAGGTGGGCCAGGATCACCGCCCAGAGGACAGGGAACAGAAAGGGACTGAAAACCAGCGCGACCTCGTAGAGCAAGAAGAGGACAACGGCGAAGAAGCAGAGGGTAAAGACCTGGCGTCGCGTCATGCGGAGGGCCGGGCGCTAGTGGTCCGTGAACTTGGGTGGGCGTTTTTCCAAAAAGGCGGTTGTCCCTTCCTTCTTGTCGGCCGTCTCGCACAGCTCTCCGAACAGCTCGGACTCGCGCGCCAAGCCTTCGGCCAACGGGCTATCGAGGCTGGTCCGGATCGCTCGTAACGCCGCCTGCGTGGCCAAGCGGCCTTTGGCCGTCACCGTGGCGCCCATCGCCTTGGCGTCTTGCAGGACCTCCTGGGCCGGCACAACCCGATTGACCAACCCCATGGCCAGCGCCTGCTCCGACGTGATGATTTCCCCTGTCAGGATCAACTGGGCGGCCTTTGATGGTCCAATGATTCGGGAAAGCCGCTGAGTCCCGCCGAACCCCGGGATGATTCCGAGCTTGATCTCCGGCAGGCCGAGTGGAATCTCCGCTGCCGCCACTCGCATGTGGCAGGCCATTGCCAACTCGAGCCCGCCCCCGAGGCAGGTTCCGTTGATTGCCGCGATCACCGGTTTGTCGAATCGTTCGATCCGGTTGAGCAGGGCCTGCCCGCGACCAGAAAATTCGGCGCCCTGATGCATCGTGCTGATTTCTGCCAGCTCTTTAATATCGGCGCCGGTACAAAAGGAGCGACCGGAGGCGGTCAGGATGACGACCCGAACCGCAAGGTCAGCCTCCAATGTACCAAAGAGTTGATCCAGCTCTTTGAGGACTGGCGTGTTGAGGAGATTCGACGGCGGGTTGTTCAAGGTGACCGTCGCAATGCGCTCGGCAATCGCAACCATCACGAACTGGTACGGCATCGGAGTCCCTCCTCGCTCGTCATCTCCAGCTGGGCACACCAGCGGCGGCGTGCATCTTAGCAGAGTCCCGGTCTTCACGCTATCGTGGATGTGCTAAAATCGTTCTTATGGAGGTCGCACCTCCGTGATCGCCGATCGTTTCGCCGACTATGCCCGGTCGCTGTCCTATACCCGTCTCCCGACTGCCGCCGTCCGCGAAGTCAAACGCCGCGTCCTAGACAGCATGGGTTGCGCGTTCGGCGCCTGGAACGCGCCGCCTTGCCGGATCGCTCGCCGACTGGCCCAGTCGGTCAACGTTGCAAACGGCGCGACCCTGTGGGGCACCAAGCATAAGACACTGCCGGACCTTGCCGCCTTCGCCAACGGTTCGTTGGTCCGGTATCTGGATTTCAATGACACCTACTTGTCGAAAGAGCCGGCGCATCCGTCAGACAATCTTGCGGCGGTTCTTGCCGCCGGAGAGACCGCTCACGCCTCCGGCAAGCAGGTCATTGAAGCTCTGGCCCTCGCCTACGAAGTCCAGTGTCGCCTCTGCGACGCCGCGGCGCTCCGACCCCGCGGCTGGGACCACGTCACCTATGGTCCCTTCTCGTCCGCCCTGGCCTCGGCCAAGGTCTTGAACCTGTCGAGGGCGCAAACCGTCCAGGCGGTCAATCTGGCCGGCGTGGCCAATGTGGCGCTTCGACAAACGAGGGTCGGTGATCTCTCCATGTGGAAGGCCTGTGCCTTTTCGAATGCGACGCGAAACGGTCTGTTCGCCGCGATGCTCGCGCAGCAGGGCATGACCGGACCGTCGCCGATTTTCGAGGGAGAGAAGGGCTTCATGAAGCTGGTGTCCGGGCCGCTGGATCTGCCCCTGTTCGGTGGCGAGAAAGGCGGTCACTTCATGATCCTGGACACGTACATCAAACACTATCCGGTGGAATATCACGCTCAAACGGCGGTAGCATCGGCGCTTGTCGTTCGGGAGGAGCTGATAAAGGCGGAGGGACGCCAGGGCCTCGCCGGCATCACCGAGGTGGAAATCGGCAGCTATGATGTGGCGATTGAGATCATCGGGCGCGATCCGGAGAAATGGCACCCGCGAACGAGAGAAACCGCGGACCACAGTTTTCCCTATTCTGTGGCCGTGGCGCTGCTAGATGGTACCGTCACGCTCCAGTCCTTTGGGCCGAAACGGCTGAATGACGCGGCCCTCCAAGCCCTGATGCAAAAGGTCCGCGTGGTCGAGCAGGAGGAATTCAAGGGCTGGTACCCACAGGCCATGCCCACGCGAGTCTCAGTCCGGACGGCCATGGGCAAGGAGTACGTGAAGCAGGTGGATTTTCCACTGGGCCATCCACGGAACCCCATGTCCGATCGGGAAGTTGAGGAGAAGTTCCGTACCCTCGCGGCGGGGAAGCTCGACCGCGCTCAGGCCGGGAAGGTGATCGACCTTGTGTGGAAGCTGGACAGACTGAAAGACATCGGATCGTTGATGCCGCTTCTGAAGGTGACGCGAAGGGGATAAATGAACATGGATCATGCGCACAAACAGGGACCGACCAAGGCGCGTCGGCTGCGGGAATTGATCGCGCGGCGCGTGGTGATGATGCCCGGCGCGTTTAATGCGCTGACGGCCATGCAGATCGAACGAGCCGGCTTCGAGGCGATCTACGTGTCCGGCGCCAGTCTGGCAGCGGCACGAGGACTTCCTGATATCGGCCTGCTGTCCATGGCTGAGGTCGCGTCCGACGCCAAGACCATTGCGAACGCTGTGGCGATCCCTGCCCTGGCCGATGCCGACACCGGCTATGGGGCTCCCCTCACGGTGATGCGGACGGTCCGCGAGTTTGAGCGAGCGGGGCTGGCCGGGATCCACTTGGAAGACCAGAGGGATCCCAAGAAGTGCGGGCACCTGCCAGGAAAGAGCCTGATCCCGATCACCGAGATGGCTCGAAAGATCGGCGCAGCTGTAGAGGCCCGACGAGACCCGGATTTCCTGGTCGCAGCCAGGACGGACGCGCGCGCGCTCGAAGGGTTGGAGGGAGCTGTCCGGCGGGCTCGAGCCTATGCGCGAGCGGGCGCTGATGCAATCTTCCCCGAGGCCCTCGAGTCGGTCGAAGAGTTCCGGACTTTTGCGGAGCAACTCGCAAAGGAAGGGATCAAGGTTCCGCTGATCGCCAACATGACCGAATTCGGCAAGACGCCCTACTTGAGCGCAAGAGAGTTCGAAGACCTGGGCTATCGCATCATCCTGTTCCCGGTCACGGCGCTGCGGATCGCCGCGAGGGGCGTCGAAGAGATGCTGGACAAGTTACGGTCGCTGGGCACGCAGCGGGAGCTGTTGGGGCAGATGCAGACCCGCCAGCAGCTGCATGATCTCCTGCGATACGAGGACTACGAGAAGCGGGACAAGGACTGGCATGAGCGATACGGGCGGGAACCCAAAGACTGACGGGAGAGAAGCTGGGTATAGCCCTGGACTCGAGGGAGTGCTCGCGGGCGAATCGGCCCTCTGCCAAGTGGACGAGGGAGCGTCCGGTCTTCGGTACCGAGGCTACGCGATCGGCGACCTGGCAGAACAGGCGTCGTTCGAAGAAGTCGCCCACCTTCTCCTGCTCGGCAGACTCCCAACACGTAAGGAACTCGACGACTTCTCCGCGCAGTTGCGCGCGCAATGGGTCTTGCCCGGTCCGGTAGAGGCCTTCATCGGGGTCGTGCCCCCGGACGCCCATCCCATGGACATCTTACGGACCGGCGTGTCCCTGCTGGGCATGACCGATCCCGACGCAGCCGACGGCTCCCATGAGGCCAATGTCCGCAAGTCCATCCGGTTGCTGGCGCAAATCCCCGTTCTCATCGCCTCTGCGTACCGCCTTGGCCATGCGAAACGGCAGGTCCAACCAAGCGCCGACCTGAGCTTCGCGGAGAACCTGCTGTATCTGTTGACCGACCGGCAGGGCGACAAGACCGCGAAAGCGATGGCCCGTGCGTTGGACGTCTCGCTGATCCTCTACGCCGAGCACGAGTTCAACGCCTCCACCTTTGCAGCGCGGGTGGCCGCCTCGACGCTGACGGACCTGCACGCTGCAATCACCGCCGCCATCGGGACGCTCAAGGGTCCGCTCCACGGAGGCGCCAACGAAGCAGTGGCGGCCATGCTACTGGAGATCAAGAGCCGAGACCGGGCCGAGCGTTGGGTTCGCGAGGCCCTGGCGTCAAAGCGCCGAGTGATGGGATTCGGTCATCGAGTGTTGAAGAAAGGCGACCCCCGCTCGGCCATCATTCAGCGCCAGGCCGAAATTTTGAGTCGGACCTGCGGCGACACCCGCTGGTACGAGATCGCCACGATCCTGGATGGGACGATGCAGCAGGAAAAAGGCCTGTATCCCAACCTGGATTTCTACACGGCCATAACCTATCTCCTGATGGGCATCCCGCGTGACCTCTACACGCCGGTCTTCGTCTGTTCGCGCATCGCTGGCTGGTGCGCGCACGTGATCGAGCAGCAGGACCACAACCGGCTGATCCGCCCACGCGCCCTCTACACCGGACCGCCACCGCAACCCTATGTCCCTCTCGCGCAACGGACCTGAGCACGATAGAGAGATTCTCTGGCGTCCCACGCCGGAGTACGTAAAGCGGAGCCGGCTCCTTCGCTTCATGCAGCGGCATGGAATCGCTGACTATCCCGCGCTCTACAAACGCTCAATCGCAGACCTGGAATGGTTCTGGAGGGCCGCGCTTGAGGAGATGGGGATTGAATGGACTCGTCCGTACACGCGGGTGCTGGACCTGAGCAAAGGGATCCAGTGGCCCCACTGGTTTGTGGGCGGCCGTCTGAATTTGGTGCATAACTGCGTAGACAAGTACCGCAGTGGCCCCCGGGCCGATCACCTTGCGATCCGTTGGGAAGGCGAAGACGGATCACAGCGGTCCTTCACCTACCGGCAACTGGATGCCGAGGTCCGCCGTGCAGCAGCCATGCTCCGGCGATTGGGAGTGCGCCGAGCAGACCGGGTGGCGGTCTTTCTCCCCATGATTCCAGAAGTCGCGATCATCACCCTGGCTTGCTCCAAGATTGGAGCGATCTATACGCCCATCTTCTCGGGCTATGGAGCGGAGGCCGTGGCCACGCGGGTGCAGGACTGTGAGGCGAGGCTGCTAGTGACAGCCGACGGCTTCTCCCGTCGCGGTGGGTTGGTGAAGATGAAGCAGGTCGGGGATGAGGCGGCAGCGCGTTGTCCAACGGTGGAACATCTGCTGGTCGTGCGGCGGGCTGGCTGCCCGGTCTCCTGGAAAACCGGACGCGATGTGTGGTGGCATGAATCGGTGCCTGGCGAGGCTGAGGGGCCTCCGACGGAGGTCATGGAGGCCGAGGAGCCCTTCATGATCATCTACACGTCGGGCACAACCGGGCGTCCCAAAGGAACCGTGCACGTGCATAGCGGTTTCCCACTCAAGGCTGCCCAAGACCTGGCGTTTCATTTCGATTGTCAGCCCGCGGCCACACTGTTCTGCCTCACTGACATGGGCTGGATGATGGGGCCGTGGGAGATCATGGGAGCACTCACGTTGGGAGCGACGTGCCTGCTGTACGAAGGGGTCCCAGATTGGCCGCACGCAGGGCGGCTCTGGGAACTTGTGGAACGTCACCGAGTGACAACCCTGGGACTGTCCCCCACCGCTGTTCGAGCCCTTATGCGGCATGGCGAAGTGCCGGTGGATCAGCATGATCTCAGCTCCCTGCGCGTGCTTGGCTCGACCGGTGAGCCTTGGACGCCAGATGCCTATCTCTGGTACTTCCAGCATGTCGGCCAAGGGCGCTGCCCGATCATCAACTACTCCGGAGGTACCGAGGTCTCCGGTGGGATTGTGGGGGGCACGGTCCTGCATCCTTGTAAGCCCTGTGCCTTTTCTGGCCCTTGCCTTGGGATGGCCGCCGAAATTTTTGACGCCGAAGGTCAACCGGTGCGGGGGGAAGTAGGGGAACTGGTGGTCACGAAACCGTGGCCTGGGATGACGCATGGATTCTGGCGCGATCCGCAACGCTATCTGGACACCTACTGGTCACGGTGGCCGCAAGTCTGGGTGCATGGCGACTGGGCTGCGACTGATGAGGACGGGTTCTGGTACATCCTGGGCCGCTCTGATGACACCATCAAGGTGGCCGGCAAGCGCCTGGGACCGGCCGAAGTCGAAGCGATCCTGACTGGCCATCGGGCGGTGAGCGAGGCAGCCGCGATCGGCGTTCCACACCCGGTGAAAGGCGAGGCACTGGTCTGCTTCGTGGTCCTTCGCCAAGGGTGGACCGCGAGTGAGGCGCTTGCTAGCGAGCTTGCGAGCCACGTGGTTGAGCAGCTGGGAAAGCCCCTTCGGCCAGCAGCGGTGCATGCGGTGCCGGATCTTCCCAAAACCAGGAATGCTAAGATTCTTCGGCGGGTCATCCGGGCAGTGTTTCTTGGTCAGGACCCTGGCGATCTTTCCAGTCTCGAGAACCCCCAAGCCGTTGCGGCCATCAAGCAGCTCCGCTCCTCTCTAGAAACCGAGTAGCCAACGTGTTGAGACCGGCAGTGCGCGCTCACGGTTCTTGACAGT
>Ga0184612_10000257_pt1 | contig 23993 bp, 18 predicted proteins | sample PLM3_60_coex_FD_133163 | JGI IMG/M metagenome (GOLD analysis project Ga0184612, IMG submission 133163) | Groundwater sediment microbial communities from an aquifer in East River, Colorado, USA - PLM3_60_coex | ecosystem: Environmental > Terrestrial > Soil > Riparian zone | place: USA: East... | reverse complement strand
GTCGCGAACCTGCTGCTGTCACGCGCGACGACGAGGCAGAAGGAGCTGTCGGTGCGGCTGTCGCTCGGCGCCACGCGCGGGCGGTTGGTGCGCCAGCTCCTGACCGAGAGCCTGTTGCTGTCGTCGCTCGGCGGTGCCCTGGGCATTGTCGTCGGCTACTGGGGCAAGCAGCTGCTGCCTGGCGCAGCGGACGTGCCCCGCCCCTTCGACTGGCGCGTGCTGACCTTCGTACTGGCAGTGAGCGGCCTGACCGGGCTGCTCTTCGGGATCCTGCCGGCGCTGCGCGGCACCGGGATGAATGTCAATTCGGCGCTCAAGGAAACGGGCCGCGGCGTCGTCGGCGCGCGCAGCTGGGCGAGCAAGATCCTCCTGGCCGTGCAGGTCGCGATCTCGCTCGTCCTGCTGGTCGGCGCCGGGCTGTTCCTGCGGACGCTCTCCAACCTTCGCCACGTGGACGTCGGATTCAACCCGCAGAACCTCTTGCTTTTCCGCGTCAACCCGCAGCTCAACCGCTACGACGAGAAGAAGACCGCGGCGCTCTACCGCGACATGCTCGAACGGCTCGGCAGCGTCCCCGGCGTCTCGGCCGTCGCGTTGTCCGCTCCGGCACTCCTCTCGGGCAGTGTCAACGGCACCGCCATCTTCGTGCACGGCCGTACCTACGCGCCGGACGTCCGCGATCGCGACAACAACATCAACCGCCTGGTGGTGTCGCCGAACTTCTTCGACGTCATGGGCATCCCGGTCCTGGCCGGGCGCGGCTTCAGCGAGCGCGACAGCGACACGGCGCCGAAAGTCGTGATGATCAACCAGGCGGCCGCGAAGAAGTACTTCGCGAACGAGAACCCGATCGGGCAGCGGATGGGCGGCAATCTCGAAAACGCCGGACAGCTGGAGATCGTCGGCATCCTCCGCGACGTCAAGTACGACAGCGTCCGCGATGCGGCGCCGCCGACGATGTTCGTGCCCTACATGCAGACGCGGGTCGGCAACGCGGCCTTCGAGGTGCGGACGCGGAGCGCACCGGCGGCCGTAACCGGCGCGGTCCGCGAGGTCGTGCGGCAGATCGACCAGAATCTGCCGGTGATGGACGTCTCGACGCAGCTCGAACAGGTCGAGATGCGGTTTCAACAGGAAAAATTTTTCGCTCAGGCCTATACGCTCTTCGGCGTGGTGGCGCTGCTGCTGGCCTCGCTCGGCCTCTTCGGCCTCATGTCCTACAACGTCGCACGGCGGACCAACGAGATCGGCATCCGCATGGCGCTCGGCGCGCAACGACAGGATGTGCTGCGCCTGGTGATGCGGGAATCCATGATTCTCGTCGCGATCGGCGTCGTAGCGGGTCTCGCGATCGCCGTCGCCGCGGGTCGGTTCGTCACCGCTCTCAGCACTCTCCTGTTTGGTCTTCCCCCGGTTGATCCGATGTCGATCGGGCTGGCCGTGGGCGTGATGGTGCTGGTGTCCGCCGTCGCCGGCTACATCCCGGCACGACGGGCGTCGAGAGTCGATCCGATGGTTGCGCTGCACTACGAATAGAACCACGGACAACACGGACAACACGGGCATCATTTTCAGCCGGAGGGGCAATGACAATTGACACGAGACAGTACGGCAAGACGTTGACCCTGACGGCCACGGGCACGGACGCAAAGGACCAGGCCGTTCACAACGTGACCGTCTACACCAAACAGTAGCGCCGACTCCCCTCACCCGTTCGTCTCTTTACACCTTCGCGGCCACCGGCGCGACCGTGCTCGAACGCAGGGCTCGTTCGTGAATGGATTTGACGACCGAGCGCGCGGATTCGAGGGCGCCGGCCATCCATCCGCTCATATGGGTCGTGTAATCGCCGGCGAGATAGAGTGCCCCGTGGGGCCGCAGCAGCGTGAGGTACTCGCTCTTGCGCTGCGCTTCGGTGAACTGCGCCCATCCGCCCTTTGCGTACGCGACCTTCTGCCACGCGAAGGAGAACGCGTTCTCGAACGTCAACTTGATCGGTTCGTGAGATGCCGCCAAAGATTCCGTCATCCTCCTCCCTGGCTTGTGATGAATGTATGTGTCGCATGATGCCGGGCATGCCGTTGGTGTATCCTCAGGCCAGCGGTCATGGCATCCCTCCCAGTTGTTCTCTGTCCAGTGGATTTCTCCGACGCATCTCGAGGCGCGCTCCGGTATGCCGCCGTGGTCGCGAACCACTTGAAGGCGGAGCTCACTGTGCTGACGGTCACCGATCCGCTGCTGACCGAAGCGGCCGAGCTGAGCGCGGCAGTCGAGCATCTGCCCGACGCGATCAACAAGGAACTGCACCGGTTCTGTGAGAAGACCTTCGACGGGGCGGTGACGCCTGAGGCGGTGCGGTTCGACGTGACGACCGGCAAGCCGGCGGTCGAGATCCTGCGGCTGGCGAAAGAGCGGCCGGCCAACCTGATCGTGATGAGCACCAACGGGCTCACGGGGGTTCGCAAGTTGTTCTTTGGCTCGACGACGGAGCGAGTGTTGCGGGAAACGACAGTCCCGGTGCTTGTCACCCCGGCGCACGATCACGGGCCCGCGCGGCCCGACGAAGTGAGCCGCGTCGTCAAGCGGATCCTGGTGCCGGTAGACCTCAGCCCGGCGACGCCCGCCCAGGTGCAGTCGGCGCAGGCCGTGGCTGCCGTGCTCGACGTGCCGGTGCTGCTGACCCACGTTGTCGAGCCTGTGCGGTTCGTGGCCTCGGGTCTGCCCCACCTGCCGAAGATCGAGGTCGAGCGACGGTCGCGCGCGGAGAAGGCGCTCGCCGAGCTGGCGAGCGGCATTCCGTCGAACCTCCGGCCCGAAGCGCTCGTTGCGTACGGCGATCCGGCGGAGGAGATTGCGAAGGTCGCGCGGGACCGTGGAGCCGGCCTCATCGTGATCGGGCTGCACGCGTCCACCCTCCTCGGTCCCCGCATGGGATCGGTGACGTACCGCGTGCTCTGCCTCACGTCGAGTCTGGTGCTCGCGCTGCCGCCGGCGGGGAAAGTTTGAAGCCCGGTGTACCCCCAAGGCCGTCTGACGACGTCACTTGAAACCTGACGGCGGGCCCTGCAGCGGGCGGAGCACCTGACTCCACCAGTGCGGCGCCTTCGTCGCCGCCGGCGCAGGCCTGGCGCGCGCGAGCTTGTCCGGATCGCGAACCGCCCGGCGGCCGCTCAGACCCTCGATCTGAATGCGATAGATCACGGGCGTCCGGATTTCCGACCTACGCGTTTTTCCTGCCGCGGGGTACCACCAGTCCGGCCGCTTCTCGAAGAGGAGGTAGGCCCGCTTTCTGGCGGCCTGGTGCGCGGGCGACTTCGTCAGTTCCTCGTAGCGGCCCGTCACGACGACCGTCGTCCAGTTGAACCGGTCGACGATCTCGTCGATTTCCACGCAGACGCGCGGATTCGTGCGCATCCACTGGATCTTCTTGCCGACCGTCGCGAAGCTGTACAGCGCGTCGACGTAGAAGTCGAAGTAGACCGGGACGATGTAGGGCCGGTTGTACCGGACGCAGGCGAGGCGGCCCAGATTTGTGGCCCGCAGCATCGCTCGGCATTCATCCGTCGTCAGTTCTCGTATCTGCATGACGATTCCTTCAGGTGGACGTCCGAACTATCTCACGAGGACTGCACCGGGGGCACGACTTCGGCGACCGCCCTCCGCCCTGTACTGTTTGGAGGAGACGATCTGAGATCGATCTCAGGTTACGCGCGTTCGAAGGTCGCGTAGTAGCCTCTGGTCCGTGCGAATGGTCACGTTCATTCTTCTGCTGTCTATTGTGCCGCTTGGCGCAGACAGCGTAGCGCAGACATCACTGATCCCACTACAGGATGGCAGGCAGATTTTTCGGGCGGCCTGTGCGGCGTGCCACGGGCCGGACGGCAGAGGCCAGCCGCGAAGTACCGTCGGTTTCGACACGCCGCTCCCCGATTTCACCGATTGCAGCTTCGCCACGCCCGAGACCGCCGCCGACTGGGTGGGCATCGCGCACCAGGGCGGACCGGTCCGCGCGTTCGATCGACGGATGCCAGCGTTCGGCGAGGTGCTCTCAGACGAGCAGATCCAACGCACGATCGACTACGTCCGCGGACTCTGCGCGGACCGCGCGTGGCCGCGCGGCGAGCTGAACCTTCCGCGCGCGCTCGTCACCGAGAAAGCCTTTCCCGAAAACGAAGCGGTGCTCACGACGACCGTCGCCGGAGGCGATGCCGCCACGTTCCAGAACGTCTTGCTCTACGAACATCGTCTCGGCGCGCGCAGCCAGGTCGAGGTGGCCGTGCCCCTCGCGTTCCAGAAGAGTACCGCGGGCGACTGGCAGCGCGGGCTCGGGGACATCGCCGTTGCGGTGAAGCACGCCCTTTTCCACTCGCTCGACTCGGGCACGATCGTCAGCGCCGCGGCGGAGGTGTCGCTGCCCACCGGCAAGGAGAACCAGGAGCTCGGCAAAGGCGTCACGATTTTCGAGCCGTTCGTTGCCGCCGGCCAGATCCTGCCGTCAGGCGGGTTTGTGCAGTTTCAAGGCGGCATCGAGCTCCCGGCAAACCGCGATCGTGCCAACAACGAGGCGTTCTGGCGCGTGGCGCTCGGCAAGAGCTTCATCGAGGGTCGGTTCGGACGATCGTGGTCGCCGATCGTCGAGCTCGTCGGCGCGCGGGCGCTCGGCGCCGACGAGAGGACGCAGTGGGACATCGTGCCGCAGATGCAGGTCTCGCTCAGCAAACGTCAGCACATCCTGATCAACGCCGGCGTGCGCATCCCCATGACGGACCGGCGCGAGCGCGACACGCAGGTCGTAACTTACTTGCTGTGGGACTGGTTCGATGGAGGCCTGTTCGATGGGTGGCGCTAGCAGCGCGATCGTGGCCGGCCTTGCCGTCTGGCTCGCCGCGCTCGGATTCGCGCAGATACCGGGTGCGGCCGAACGCAAGGGGCAGACGAGGCCGGCGCCCGCGAAGGCTCCGCACTTCGAGACTTCCGACAATTGTCTGGCGTGCCACAACAGCCTGACGTCGCCGTCCGGCGAAGACGTGTCGATCGGATCCGCGTGGCGCGGATCCATGATGGCCAACTCCTCGCGCGATCCCTACTGGCAAGCGTCGGTCAGACGGGAAACCATCGATCACCCGTCGAAAACAGCCGAGATCGAGGACGAGTGCTCGACCTGCCACATGCCGATGGCTCGAACGATCGCGCGATCGTCGGGCGGGCACGGACAGGTCTTCGCGCACCTGCCCGTCGGACGCGACGGGTCGGACGCCGGCCGGCTGGCGGCCGACGGCGTGTCCTGCACGCTCTGTCACCAGATCAGCCCCGACCGCCTCGGAACGCCCGAGAGCTTCACCGGCGGCTTCGTCGTGAACCCGGCGCCGGCCACGGGCGCGGCCATCTTCGGTCCCTTCAGGATCGATGTGGGCCGCACGCGGGTGATGCACTCCGCCGCGGGAGTAACGCCGACAGAGGCGACCCACATCCAGCAGTCGGAACTGTGCGCGACCTGCCACACGCTTTACACCAAGGCGCTCGGGCCGAGTGGCGAGGTCACGGCGTCGCTCCCCGAGCAGGTGCCGTACCTCGAATGGCGCCACAGCGCCTTTCGAACCGAGCGCAGCTGCCAGTCGTGCCACATGCCGGAGGTCGCCGAGCCCACGCCGGTCTCCTCGGTCCTCGGCGAACCGCGAATCGGCATGAGCCGCCATGCGTTCATCGGCGGGAACTTTTTCATGCTGCGGATGCTGAACCGCTACCGCGCGGAGCTCGGCGTCGAGGCACTGCCGATCGAGCTCGAGACGACCGCGCGCGCGACGACGCTCCAGCTGCAGACAGGCACCGCGACTGTCTCGGTGGCTGGCGCGCGCGTTTCCGGTGCGATGCTCGACCTCGATGTCGCCGTGCGCAACCTGACCGGGCACAAGTTCCCCACCGGCTACCCGGCGCGTCGGGCCTGGCTCCATGTCCTTGTTCGCGACAGAGACGGCCGCGCCGTCTTCGAGTCGGGCGCCGTCCAGCCGTCCGGCGCCATCGCAGGCAATCACAACGACGTCGACGCTGCGCGGTACGAACCGCATTACAACGAAATCCGCAGCGCGGACCAGGTCCAGATCTACGAATCGATAATGGTCGACACCGCGGGCGCCGTCACCACGGGCCTGCTGAAAGGTGCGCGGTTCGTCAAGGACAACCGTCTGCTCCCGCGCGGGTTCGACAAGTCGACGGCCGCGGCGGACATCGCCGTCCGCGGGGAGGCCGCTGCCGACGACGATTTCACGGCGGACGGCGATCGGCTGCGGTACCGAATCGACGTCAACAAGGCCGCAGGCCCGCTCCAGGTCATCGTCGAGCTGCGCTACCAGCCGATCGCGTTTCGGTGGGCCCGAAATCTCGCCACGTATGACGCGGACGAACCCCGGCGCTTCGTTTCCTACTTCGAGGCCATGTCGTCGCAATCCTCGATGGTCGTCGCCACCGCCGGCCTTCAGGTACAACTGCCATCTGACCTTCGCTAACCCGGCGGTTCGACCTCCTCGTAGAGGTGAGATGATCCCCCTCACACGTTCGGGATCTCTCTGATTCGGCGCACGGCGACATTCCGGTAGTACACCTCGGCTGCCTCCGACTGAAACTGGATCCGCCCTCTCGTCAGCGGCTCTTCGCGGCCATCCACTCTGTGGCGAAGGCCGGTCAGGATCATGTTCACCTTGCCGTTGACGAGGTGGACGCTGGTTTGACCGAGACAGTAGAGCTCCATGGAGTTCCACTCGCCCCTCGGCTTTTCGTTGTTCGAGTCCTTGATGATGCGCTTCGTCGTTCCGAAAATCCTGGGTGATCCTTTCTTGTAGACCAGATCACTCTTCGGGTCGGCGGGACTGACGGGAACGGCTTCGGCATCCGCGATCACGCCGGCGAGGCTGTAGAAGTCGCCGCAGTCACCTTCCTGGATCTGGAACTCGAAAGACTTCATCCAGAACCCGTAGCTCGCGTCGTTCGGGCCCACCGAGTGGTAGCAGCAACCACTGTCGCGGACGGCCTGCTCGCGCGGCGGCCACCGTTTCTCCCCCCATTTGAAGTCGAAGCGCAGATGGTAGTCTCCGTACTCCTCTCGCGTGATCAGCCCACCGTAGATTTCGCCCGAGATGCGAATCGCGGGCCCGCCATCCACTTGCACGACAGAGAACACGTTTCGTGGGTCTTTGTTGAGGCCGACAGGCTGGATGTAGTCGCCCTGTTCGTTTCTCGGCTGACCAGGCACGTCGGTGAGCGTGTGCGGTTTCCCCAGCCAGGTCTCCCACCCGGCGAGGTCCTTGCCGTTCACGAGCGACGTCCAGCGCTCCTGGACTCGAGGGGCGGGATCGGCGAGTCCATGTCGGGTGCCGAGCGGCAGGCCCAGCATCGCGAGGAGAACAGCTCGTCGGTTCATTTGTTCAGCCCCTGAACGACTTCGACTTCGCGTCTCGACACAACCGTCAGCGGTCAATCAGGCTACGATTGCCCACCCCGCGTCGTCAACGGTTAGCCGCAGTCGTTTCGTCCCGTTGACAGTTTTGTCGCGAGAAAGTTTCGCCGCGGGGATTGACCTGCGCGCGCGCAAGGCGTAATGTGCAGTGGCTGGCTCCCCGCTGGTATCGGAGGTATGCCGTGTCCGTCCGCACGCAAGACCCGCCCCCTTCGCCGCTCGGCGATGTCGCTATGACCCTCAGGCGCAGCTTGCTTCCCGCGTGCATCCCTCGTGTCGACGCCCGAAGTCAGCAAACGCCGTTTGACCAGCAGATCGTGACGCGCGTTCGCGGAGAGTTTCTGGAAATGCCGGGCCTCTCCCCCACGCTGGCGCAGGCCGCACGCCTGTTTGCACTGCCCACGACCGACTGCCAGCAGGTGCTCGGGCTGCTCACCAACGATGGGTTCCTGCGCTGTGGTCCCGACGGTCACTATCGCCTGACGGCGCGGCGCTGATCGCCGCCGGCAGTCAGATAAGGAAACGTCCAACCATCGGCTGGTGCCGCCCGTCTAACGGACGGGAAATGAACAGCCTGATCCAGGACCTGCAGTATGGCCTGCGCTCGCTCATCAAGAGCCCGGGCTTCACGGCCGTAGCGATCATGACACTCGCCCTCGGCGTGGGCGCGAATGCCGCCATCTTCAGCGTCCTGCGCGCCGTCGTGTTGCGCGACCTGCCGTACCACGACGCGGACCGCATCGCGGTGATGTGGACGAAGAACATCCGCCAGAACCTGCCCGACGGCTCCTCCTATCTCAACTTTCGCGACTGGAAAGAGCAGAGCAAGACGTTCGAGCAGATGGCCGCCTACATCAGGCCGGAGTTCACGCGCGGCACGCTCTCGGGCGGTCCCGGTGCTGAGCGTATCCATATTGGACAGGTCGGGCCGGGTTTCTTCGAGCTCCTGGGTACTGCTCCGCTGCTGGGTCGCACGTTCGAGGCTGGCGACTTCACGGCAGCCACTCGCACGGTGATCATCAGCCACAGCCTCTGGCAGCAGCGCTTCGGCGCGGATCGCGGCGTGATCGGACGGTCGATCACGTTCAGCGACATGACCGTCGAGGTCGTCGGCGTGATGCCGCCGGGGTTCGAGCTGCCAACGGCGGAGGTCCAGCTCTGGCAGCCTCTCTTCTTCGGGCCCCAGTGGCAGGACGCGCGGAGCCGCGGCGCCGACGCGCTCATCGTCCTCGGCCGCCTGCGCCCGTCTGCGACCGTCGCCTCGGCGCGCGCCGAAATGGACGCGATCGCCACCCGGCTGCGCGACCAGTATCCGGCGTCGAACGCGGCCTTCGGCGTGCTGACCGATCCCCTCACTGACCGCGTCATCGGGCAGACCACCGAGCGCTCGCTCTGGCTTCTCTTCGGCTCCGTGGGATTCGTTCTCCTCATCGCGTGCGCCAACGTGGCGAATCTCGTGCTGGCGCGGGCGGCTCGCCGCCGGAATGAGTTCTCGCTGCGAACCGCGCTCGGCGCGAGCAGAATCCGGCTGGTGCGTCAGGCGCTGACGGAAAACCTCGTCCTGTCGCTGCTGGCTGGAACGGTCGGGTTGCTGTTTGCATGGGGCGGCACCGTGGCGCTCAGGCGCCTGGCGCCTGGGGCGTTGCCGCGCGCGGACACGATCTCCGCCGACGCGACCATGCTGCTGTTCCTGCTCGCGGTGTCATTGGCGAGTGGACTCGTCGCCGGGGTACTCCCGGCGCTGCAGCTCTCGAGCGCCAGGCCGGCTGACGTGCTCAGAGAGGACGGGCCGCGCGCGCTTGGCGGACGCGGCGGGCGCCGGCTGCACCAGGGATTGGTCGTCGCCGAGATCGCGCTCGCCGTCATGCTGCTCGCAGGGGCCGGCCTGCTGATCCGCAGCTTCCAGCGCGTCCAGGCAACGAACCGGGGCTTCGACTCCGGCAATGTGCTGCTCCTCCAGGTCGATCTTCCAGGCACCTACGACAACACGGCGAAGATGCACGCGTTCTACACGGAGGCCACCAGGCGGATTCGCGCCCTGCCCGGGGTTCTCGCCGTGGGCGCCGTCAGCGACTTCTTCATCCACCGGCAGCCCGACTATCACGTGGCGGTCGAAGGGCAACCGGCGAAGCGCGAGGAGGATCCCGCGCCGCCGCTGACCGAGGATCAGGTGGTACCCGGATTCTTCGAGGCCATGCGTATCCCACTGCTCCGCGGCAGGCTGCTGCAGGAGAGCGACCTGGCGCAGGGCGCGCCGCCGGTCATCGTGATCAACGAAGAGATGGCACGACGTTTCTGGCCGAATCAGGATCCGGTCGGCAAGCGCCTGAAGTACGGACTCGACCCGGGCTCCAAGAATCCCTGGAAGACCGTCGTCGGCATGGTCTCCGACATGAGACGGCAGCGGCTGGACGAGCCGGCAATCCCTTACATGTTCCAGCCGGGAATCAACCGTCAAATGGACATCGCCGTCAGGACGCTGAACGATCCAAACACGTCGCGCGATGCCATTCGTGCCGAGATGCGGGCCATCGATCCAGCCGTGCCGCCGTACGGCATCGTCACGGTCGAGCAACGGCTCGGGCGAACCGTCGCGCTGCGAAGGCTGCAGACGCTTCTCCTGGCCGCGCTTGCGGCCGTGGCGCTGGCGCTCGCTGTCATCGGCGCATACGGCGTCATCCATCAGTCCGTCGCCGCAAGGACGCAGGAGATCGGCGTACGGATGGCGCTCGGCGCCAACGCAGCAGCCGTGCTGCGGATGGTGCTCACGGCCGGTCTGGCCCCCGCGGCCGCAGGCCTCGTGCTGGGCTTGGTTGGATCTCTGATGTTGAGCCGTACTCTTTCCACATTCCTTTACGAAACGAATGCGCTCGACCCTCTGATATACGCCGCCGTGACCTTCACGTTGCTGGCCGTCACGACGCTTGCGTGCCTGGTACCGGCACTGCGCGCCGCCCGGCTCGATCCCATGGCCGCGCTCCGTCGCGCGTGAGGGTCAGCGACGCTCGTTGGCCCTTCGTGCCTTGTGCTCCAGGATGAGCGCGAGCGCCATAGCCAGCGCTTTGTCGATGGTGCGATCCGAGCCGGGGAGGAATTCCACGTCCAGCGCGGCGCTGGCCACCGACACCCCCTGCATCGCCCACGTGTACCGGCACCGAGCGTGTTCACCAACGGTCGCTATGTAGCTGATGAACCCGACGCCTGACTTCTCCTCGACGACGCGAGCGACGGGAGTGCCACGCACGTCGAGGATCACCCACTCCGGACCGCTCGGTTGCAGAGTCCCCAGCGTCGCGCCTGTTGCCGGGTCCAACACGTCGTGCGACCGGGCCGCGAAGAGACCCTGACGATCGGCCGCCCTCAGCACGAGAAGGTCTGGCCCGTGTGGCTCGCGCCGCAAAATGCCGCTCTTCCACGAAAACGAGAACCGTGCCCGCGACGTCGCTGGAACCGACTGAATGTCGTACTCCGAGTAGCGCCGCAAGAACGTTTCGAGCAGCGTCCAGCGTGCCTTGACGGCGTAGTGCGACTGGTCGAATGCCGTCGCAGCTGCCGAGGCTGGCGCGGGCGGCGCCGCCGAGACGATCGCCGCGGCCGGCAGACGCGCCGCGTCTGGATCGTCGCTGGCAGACACGCCCGACGCACGCACACGCGGCTGCCGCCGCGGCGAAACGAATTCGGCCACGATGGTGGCGACGACGTACCCGCCAAGGAGCCACACCAGACGCCACCCGACCTCCCCGCTGGCAGCGTCGTGCCGCGCAAGCCACTCCGCGACCTGCGCAGAGGCGTTCGCATCGTGCGCCGTCGTGAAGAGCCCCTGGACTCTTCCTCCCACCGCCCTGACCGCGTGCAACACGAGCAGCGTTCCGATCACGAGTCCCGCCTGGAGCGCCGCGCACGCGCCCAGCGCGGAGAACGCCAGCTCCGCGCGCACCAGCATTCCGAGGATTGATGTCAGCCCGAAGACCGCCAGCGCGACCCCCGCCAACGTTGGCAGCGAGAGGAGAATGACCTGCGGAAAAAGGTTGAGGCCCATGGGATCGGGAGAATTACCGATCACTTGTTTCAAGAGCGCTCGATCTTCGGCCCACCACGCGGCAATCGACGGCGCCTGGACCACAGCTGCGACGGCGAGCCCTCCGAGGAGCAGCAAGAGCCACGGCGAGGTGGAGGCTTCCTCGTGCGGCCGGATCGCGCGTGTCATGTCGGCCTCCTTCGGCATGAGCGCCGAGGCTCCCAGGGCGGCGGGGAGAAAGGTGAGCGCGATCTCGAGGCAGAAGGTCTGCAACGACGCGGCCCACGCAGGCCGGACGCCGCCGACGAGCAGGACGATGATCCAGCTCAGGAACGCCGCGACGACCGCGGCCAGTCCGGCCGAGAACATCACCGCACGGATGACGCCGAGCGCCTTCAGTGTCGTGCGCAGGATCGCGTAGCGGTAGATTGATGTCGCCCTCATTGTGCGTAAGTTCGCGGCCCACGGTTCGCGGCTGGCGGCTCGCGGTTCGCGGCTCGCCGCCTCCGTGTGGTCAGTGTTATCCGTGGCTTATGTTGTCTGTGGTTCAGAAGGCCACGCACGGTCCCGCGGCCTGCGGTTGAGCAGGCGCTGGTCGTATCGCCAGGTACTGCACGCCCGGTGGCATCGTTGGCGCCAGGGTGATCGCTACTTGCAGCGACTCGCGCTCGCAGCTCATCGTCCACTGCCCTCGCAGCGCGTTCTCGACAATGTCGAACGAGCTCGGTGGCGAGCAGGTGCCGACCTTGGCGCGAAGATCGTCGATCTCCTTGCGGCGGCGTTCCTTCGCGCGGTCAAGGAACAGATTCTCGGCGGCGATCTTCTCGGCCAGCGCGTCGTCCCAGCCCATGACGAGCCTTGAAACGGCGTCGCGTGCCTCGACCAGCGCGGCCGAAGGCCGAACGGCGCGACGCTGCAGGCCGCCCGTCCGGTCCAACCGATCGATCGCTCCCCCGACCGCATTGTTCCAGCCGGTATACGTGACGTTGCCGAAGGCGATGATGCCGACACCGTAGTCGGGCAGCCAGCGCATCAGCGACCCGTAGCCGGGCAGCCCGCCGCTGTGAGCCACAATCGCGCGGTACTGGCAGGTCTGCGTGACGCTGAGGCCGTATCCGTAGCTCGTCGACGTCAGGTGCGTGGCGCTCGTCGACTTGTCGAGCACGACGCGCATGCCGGACGGACGCCAGGGCTGCTGCATTTCGCGCAGCGACGCGCGGCTGATCGGACCCGTTTCAGGCCCATCCCGCGGCGGCCACGCGTCGAGGAACGCTCCGACGTAGCGGCTCAACTCACGGATTGATGTCAACATGCCGCCCATCGCCCCGAAAGACCCGTGCGGGAGCGCCGGCTCTTCCTTCCACCGCTCATCTTCCCAGCGATACCCGATGGCGATCCGATTCGGCGCGACTTTCGACGGATGGAGCGTGGTCGACGACATGCCGAGGGGCTGCAGAATGTTCTGCGAGACGTACTCGTCGTAGGGCTTGCCCGACACGCGCGACACGATGCGCCCGAGAATCGCAAACCCGTAGTTCGAGTACTCGTACGCCACGCCCGGTGCGTTCGAGAACGGTATGCCGTCGCGCAGCATGCGGGACAACTCCGCCTCGCTCTCGGAGAGCTGCTGATCGCCCCATGGGTTGTCTTCCGGGAACCCTTCCGAATGCGTGAGCAGGTGGCGGATGGTGATCCGGGGAGAGTCGGTCGTGGGATAGCGGAGATTCTTCAGCTCCGAGACGTATTGCTCGGCGGGATCGTCGAGCGACAGCTTGCCGGCGTCGCGGAGCTTGAGAATCGACATCGCCGTAAAGCTCTTCGTCATCGACGCGATGCGGAAGACCGTATCGGCGTCGACTGGTGCCTTCGACGCGACGTCGCGCACGCCCATTGCACCCTGGTGCGCCAGTTCGCCGTCGATCACGATACCCCACGCCGCGCCAGGGGCGTGGACGCTCCTGGCGAAGTCGGCGAGCAGCTTGTCGACATCGGCAAAGGCCGTCGCGAGTTTCGCTCGGCGCTCGGGATCGCCGAACGGCGCGGCCGGCGCAATGGCCTGCTGAGCGACGGCAGCCGTGCCGGCGACACAAACGACAACGACGGTGATCCATTTGCGCATGGGCGGATCCTACAGCAGAAGAAGTCGACAGACACCGTCCAAGAGCTTCTCACCACAGAGCAGTGCAGAGGCCGCGGAGCCATTGACCTTGCAATCTACTTGCGCGCCGGCCGGAGGCCGGTGCTGGGGTCGGTCCGAGAGCTGGGATCACGAGCACGGGTGAGTTGAGGTGCTCGTGATCCCGGCTCTCGAACCGACCCCGCCGCGCTTCGCGCGGCGCAAGCAGGAGGTGACGCGAATGGTTCTCTGCGTCCACGGCGCACTCTGCGGTGAAAGGCTCTTGGGAGGCAACCGCGTCGATGGTGGCCGAAGGGAGACGACCTGTGTGCGTCGCTCTCGCTCCGGTGTATATTGAGCCCGCCTATGCACACATTCCTCACGCTGCTTGCGATCGGCGCGCTTTTGCAGCAGCCGACGCCGACGCGTACATCTGCGATTCAGGATGGCGAAGCCCACGGCGACCCGCCGTTCGTTCTCGAAGAGGGTTGGGAACCGCTCCTGAACGGCAAGGACCTCTCTGGCTGGAAGGCCTGCGAGGCCAACGCCAAGAACGAGTGGTATACGACCCGGTTCGTGATGTTCGAGCGGCTCCTCGGGCCGACGCGGCTCGGCGGGCGGGCGGCGCCGAGCGGCGTCATGCTCAACGGCCAGACAGGGCGGACGGCGAACCTCTGTTCGGAGCGCACGTTCGGCGACGTCGAGCTGTACCTCGAGTTCATGCTCGCCAAGGGCTCGAACTCGGGCGTGTATCTGCAGGGCCTCTACGAGATTCAGATCTTCGACAGCTGGGGATCAATCGAGGGCGTGAAGACGTCTGACGCCGGCGCCATCTATCACCGATGGATCAACGAGCAGGGCGTCGGCGGGTCGCCGCCGCTCGTCAACGCGGCGCGGCGGCCCGGCGAGTGGCAGTCCTATCAAGCCTGGTTCCGCGCGCCGCGCTTCGATGCCTCGGGCAAGAAGACTCAGCCCGCGCGCTTCGTGCGCGTGCTCTTCAACGGTCAACTCGTGCAGAAAGAAGTCGACATTGACGGCCCGACGCGCGCGCACCTGGAGATTCCCGAAGCCGCTCAGAACCCGCTGATGATCCAGGGCGACCACGGCCCGGTCGCCTTCCGGAACGTCTACGTCCGCCCGCTGCGGCCGCTGGTCCTGCGGTAATCGGCAAGTACTTTTGGCAAGAGGCCAGAAGATCTCCTGTTCTCCTGTTCCGTTCTGACAGCCGCCAACCTTTCAAGCGGGTCCTGCGTCTAAGCTCGATACATCGAGGTTCGACGCATGGACAACCCGAACGACTTCCTTCCGCTCTCGTCGCACCAGTTCCACATCCTGCTGGCGCTCACCGACCGTGAGCGACACGGGTACGCCGTGATCCAGGATATCGACCAGCGCACGGACGGCGCCATGCGCCTTGGCACTGGCACGCTCTATACGGCTATCGCGCGCCTGGTCGAGCTGGGTCTCATCGCCGACAGCGGCCGCGCCGACGAGCGGCGCCGCTACTATCGCCTCCTGCCGCTCGGACGGGCGGTGCTCAGAGCCGAGACGGCACGACTCGAAGCGCTCGTGTTTCACGCGCATGCCCGAGGCGTCCGGGCGTCGGCCCCCGCGTTGCGGAGGCAGTCATGACGCCGTCGATCCCACGCTCGGTGAAAGTGGCGCGCGCCGTTCACCGCGCCCTCCTCGTCCTCGTCGCCCGCGACGTGCGCCAGATCTACCGCGCCGAGATGGTCGCGACCTTCGAAGCCGCATCCGCGGAAGCCGGCGCGCGCGGACCGCTCGCCGTATGCCTGCTGCTCCTCCGCGAAATCAAGGACCTCGCGACGGCGCATCGCGCCAACCGGCCGTCGGGTCTGGCGCTGCCCGCCAACGCTGGCACCGGCGCGGAAGTGGCCACGCCGCGCCGGGTCTGGTTCCAGACCTCGGCCTGGCGGCAGGCGTGGCGATCGCTCCGGCGACGGCCGGCGTATCTCACGGCCGCGGTCCTGACGTTGGGGTTCGGCGCCGGCGTCACCACCGCCGTCTTTTCGCTCGTAGATACCGTGCTCCTCAAGCCCCTTCCGTTCCCCGACGGGGATCGCCTCGTCACCGTCTACGAGTCCAGCCCGTCCGCGCGCGAGAAGACCAGCCTCATCGCTCCCGGTCGGCTCGAAGACTGGCACCGGCTGAACCGAAGCTTCGTCGCGCTGTCGGGCAGCTACTCGGAGAACGTGACGGATACGAGCGGCGCGGAGCCCGAACGGTTGGAAGGTCGTCGTGTGGCGCCTCGCTTCTTCGCCGTCTACGCGATGCCGCCGCTCGCCGGCCGCTGGTTCACCAACGAGGAGGAGTGGGCCAACGGACCCCGCGCGGCGATGATCAGCGATCGGTTCTGGGCGCGGCGCTTCGAGCGGGATCCGGCGGCTGTCGGGCGCCCGCTCATCATCGGCGGCCGTTCGTATCCGATCGTCGGCGTCATGCCCGGAGCGTTCACCAGCGCCGCGACTGACGTCTGGCTACCGGCACAAACCAACCAGTGGCTCATGCGCATACGCGACGCGCGGTTCATGGCCGGCATCGGACGGCTGCGCCCGGGTATCAGCCTGGAAGCGGGCGGGCGCGAGCTGGCCACGATCCAGGAGGCATTCGCCAGGGAGTTCCCCAAGACGGACGCCGGCTGGTCTGCGGAGATACGCTCGTTCAAAGAGGGCCGCATCGCCAACTCGCGGCGCGGGCTCCTGCTCGTCTTCGGCGCGGTCGCGTCCTTGTGGATCATCGCCGTCGCCAACATCGCGGGGCTGACGCTCGTCCAGGTCCATCGGCGTGCCCGCGAGCTCGCCATCCGCGCCGCCCTTGGCGCCTCGCGCGCACGCGCGATTGGCACGGTCATGCGCGAGGGGTTTCTCATCGCGGCGCTCGGCGGCGCGCTCGGCGCAGGTCTGGCCGCCTGGCTGGTATCGCTCATGCCCACGCTGCTCTCCACCACGCCGCGCATCAACGAGCTGACGCTCGACTGGCGCGCACTGGCTTTCGTCGGCGTCACGAGCCTGCTGGCGGCGTGCGCCTTCGGCGTGGTGCCGGCGCTCGCCGGCTCGCGTCCACAACTCAGCCGCGTGATCTCCGCCGGTAGCCGCGGCGTCGCCGGAGGGCAGCACCGCCTGCAGCGGCTCCTCGTCGTCGGCCAGGTTGCACTCAGCGTGTTGCTGGTCGGATCGGCGACGTTGCTCCTTCGCAGCTACTACAACCTCACGCAAGTCGATACCGGCATCGATACGTCGAGCACGGTCACCTTCCATGTGGGGGCTGCTTGGGCCGAGGATCGCTGGCATGTGGGCCAGCTCCAGGAGCAGCTCATCGCGCGCCTCGAGCAATTGCCGCACGTCCGGGCTGCCGGGCTGACCAACTTCCTGCCCGCAACCGGCGCGACGCTGCGCTACCAGGTCTACGTCGAGGGCCTGACAGGTCCGAACACTGACGGTTCAATGACGGTCGGCACACGAATGATCAGCGGAGGCTACCTTCGCGCCATCCGGGCATCGCTCGTCGCCGGCGAGTGGTGTCCTGCCCCGAAGACGGACTTCAAAGCCCCGGGCACGGCGATTGTGAACCAGCGTTTCGTCGAGGTCCATGCACCAAACCAGGACCTCATCGGACGATCGATGTGGATGATCCAGCGGACGGGAACGCCTTTCAGAATCGTCGCCGTCGTCGGCAATATCGCCGAAGATGGCCAGGCAACGAGCCCTGTCCCCTACGTCTACACGTGCAACTCCACGGGAGCGTGGCCCGATCCGGAGTACGTCGCGAGGACGGCGGACCCCGCCGCATTCGCCACGGACTTGCGCCGGCTGGTCCGCGAGCTGGATCCGAACCGCGCCGTGTTCGGCTTGCGGCCGGTGCAGGCCGTCCTCGACGCGGCGCTCGATCAGCCGCGGCTCGACGCGGCGATGCTCGGCCTCTTCGCCGGTGCCGCCGTCACGCTGGCCGCGATCGGTCTCTACAGTCTGTTCATGCTGATGGTTTCGGAGCGCGCGCGGGAGATGGCGGTTCGGCTGGCCATCGGCGCGGAGCCGCGGCAGCTCGTCCAGCTCGTCATGGCCGGCGCCGGCCGCTTGATCGCCGGCGGCATCGTGACGGGCATCGTGCTGACGGCCGCCGCCGACCGCCTGCTGCGGGGCGTGCTGTTCGGCGTGAGCCCGCTCGACGCGCACGCGCTTGCCGCAGCGGCGCTGACGCTTGCGGTCGTATCGGCCGTCGCCGTCGCCGGTCCCGCACTCAAGGCCGCACGTATCGCGCCGATAGACGCGCTCAAGGGCGACTGAGTGTCACCGCACCGCGAACAGCGTCAGATCGAGGGCCTCCGCCTCGCGGTCCCGGATCACGACCGGCCTCCCATGCTTGGACAGCAGATCGAAATAGTCGGCGGTGGCATCAGACAGCGACGCCCCTTCCCTGGGCACGGCCACGGCGATATAGCGGCCGGCGCGAAGCCCGTCGACGACGTAGCGCCCGTTCGCAGCGGCATAGACCGTCTTCGTCATCGTGGACCGCTCGTGCCGGAGAGCCGCATCCTCGGCAAACATCACCACCGCGGCGGCCACCGGCTCACCGCGCTCGTTCGTGACGACCCCGGCGAGCGTCCCGAGGCGCTCGGTCACCGTGACTCTCAGCTCGGTACCGGGCGCGAGCTCGGTGGGCTCGTCGGTGATGTCGCGCCCACCATACAGCACGCTCTTGACCTGCCAGCCCTTCCAGCCTTCAGCGCGAAGCACTACCGGGCCGAACAGGTGCTCAAGCGAGAACGATCCGTCATCCTTCACCTGTATCGCCGGGCTCTGAACGGCGCCGGCGCCCTCCACCGGCCGGATGCGAAGAGAGGCGACCGAACCATTGGGCGGCGTGTCGAAGATCACCTGACCATCGACATTGACGCCTGGCTGGAGTCTGACCGTCACTCCGTCCATATCCGCTGTGGCCGAGACTGGTGTCCAGGCGAACTCCCGACGCGTGCCTCCGTATTTGAACGCGGTCAGGGCATAGTCGCCGGGCGCCACCAGTCGAATCTCGAATGCCCCGCCCTCCATCGTCGGGAAGCTGCTGGCGGCACCTTCACTCATGATTGGCGAGGTCGCTTTCTGCAACTTGACCTGTAAGCCCGAGACGGGGGACCCGTTCGAGTCGACGAGGACACCGCGAATCGTCAACAGGCGTGAGCGCTGGAGGACGATCTCGATCGGCCCGTGGTCGTCGCCTGGCCCGACGCGAAGTCTGCCGGCCTCGGATGCAGAGAGGGCGGCGGGATAGTAGGTCGGTGGGTAGACAGCCGATCGCGGAAAGCCCTTGGTCAGACCGGTCGGTGCAGCCGGTGGCTGCGCCACCACGATGTAGTCGCCGGCCTGAAGGCCGAAGAGCCTGAAGCTCCCGTTGTCGTCCGTGCGTGCGCCGAGAGACGGCGCGAAACCCATCGGCGCGCGCGTGCGCCCGGCCGCGAGCGATTCACGAACGTTGACCGACACGTGCGACTGCGGCGCTCCGTGTTCGTCTACGACGCGTCCGCTGATGGCGGCGCCTCGAGGAAGAAGCATCACGATCTCTGCCGGCGCGTGACCCGACGAAACCCTGAACGATCGAGGCCCGTCGGTCGACGCGTCTGGATAGGTGCCCTGGACGTAGCGCATGGCTGTCTGCACGGGAGTGGCGACAAGCCGATACGACCCGGCCCGCACGTCGGGGAACTCGAATCGCCCCTCGGCGTCGACGGGCGTGCCGGTCTGCGTCATCCAGTCCATTCCCTCGCGCCCTGGCGCGAGTGGCTGTGACGAGAGGAGTTGCAGGCTCACGGTGGCGTCGCGGAAGGGCAAGTTGGTGTCGGCCGCCACGAGCCGGCCCAGGATTGTTGTTGTCGAACCAACCGGCTGCTCCCGCTGCACCCCGACTGCCGTACGGCCAGCGAGACTGACGACGACGAGACATGCGCAGAGTTGAGCGCCGGTCAGACGAGTGGGCTGATGCATACGCTGCCTGCGGCTTTCACCGAGACGGTTGAAAGATCTCACGAAACTGTTCGCATCACAACTCGTGCCGGCTTCCCTCGCGCCGCACACGTGCGCTATTCTCGCGCCGTGAATCGCAAGACTCCGACACTGCCATTCGGGACGGTCCTGCTTGCCGCTGCTGTCCCGGCCACTCTAATGCTCGCCTCTCCCGGCTCTCAAGCCACGTCCCCATCGCCACGCATCGTCCGCATTGTGCTGGTAGGCGATTCGACCGTCACGGACGACTCGGGCTGGGGCGGCGGCTTTCGGAAACTCGTGACCGATGCGGCGGAGGTCGTCAACACGGCCGCGAACGGGCGCAGCTCGAAGAGCTTCATCGACGAGGGACGCTGGACAGAGGCACTTGCGAAACGTGGCCAGTACTATCTGATTCAGTTCGGCCACAACGACGAGCCCGGGAAAGGGCCCGAACGCGAGACCGATCCGAAAACCACATACCGCGCCAACATGGCACGGTATGTCGACGACGTCCGCGCGATCGGCGCGACGCCAATCCTGGTCACGTCACTCGTGCGCCGCCTTTACAAGGAGGACGGCACGATACGGACCACACAGACGCCTTACGTCGAAGTCGTCCGAGCGATCGCGGCCGAGAAGCAGGTGCCGCTCGTCGATCTCCATGCCATCAGTCTTGCCGACGCAGAGAACGCCGGGCATGACGTGTGGGCTGATCTCAGTCCACGCGATGAGAAGGGGCAGGTCGATCGCACCCACCTGAACGCCAAGGGCAGCGAGGTCGTAGGGCGCATGGTGGTCGAGGCGCTGCGGCGGGCGGTTCCGGAACTGGTGCCTGTACTGCGGCCGCCAGAATCATGACTGCGGGACACCCCAGAGCATTCGCTCCGCAATCCGCAGCTTTCCTGCTATGGCATTCGCCCGCCGTACTTGCTCCATCACGCGACTCTCATCTGCGCCGCCGCGTCCCAACAATACAAGCTCCTGAATCACCTCCTCAGCCTCGGCGGTCGTGCTTGCCAGTGTCTCGAACGAGTCAATCAGGCTACCTTTCCCACCGTGGAGCGGCGTCTCCAAATGCCCTGCAACGAGAGCACAGAGCACAGCGCCGAAGTTCACGACTGCCGTTGTTACGGCCACTGTGCTGTCCCATTTGCCGAGAATTGCACCGATGACACCCACACTCGTAACGGCGGCGACAACTTGCCCCACGAGCCGAAGCCGTTTCGCACTTTGCAGACGCTGGAGTAATCGTCGGATGTTCGGCTCAACACGGCTCTTCGCCGTTCGCAGTCCCTCGAGCGCCACTTCGACATAGACCTGGTGCAGCGCTTTGGAGTGCGTCTCCCCCAGCGCGATGCCGGGATTGAGAAGATCGTGCTGTCCAGGATATTTTTGTCTCAGCTCTTCTAATCGTGGTTGTTGATATGTGTTGAGGAGGTCAACGAGGGCGTTGATTCGTGGAGCATTCTGTCCCATGGTGCCAGTCCTGACGTGCCGCAGTTCACTCGCCTGGCGCGTGGGCCGTATTCGACCCGCGGCGCCGACCCACCAGCAGACGAAAGGGCAGTGCAAGGATAAGACCGATGACCAGGCTCGTTGTCTTCAGGGGCGACAAGGACCGTTTGAACACACTGGAGATGAGCGCTCCGACAAAGGACAACGTGATCACACCGATTGCGAACCTGAGGGTTTCGTCAAGCCACCCTGGTACGCTACGAACCAGCTGCTGTGCATTTTGAACCTGCGACTGCGCCAACTTTGGTGACACAGAAGCCGAGAGAACACCCGCACGGTCAGCAGCAGCCTCTCTCCGCATTCGAGCCGCCACAACCAGCCGTGCTTGGCCCATTACATCTTCTGACACCACAAACGGAAGATCAGGAGTGCCGAGTGCCGACAAGAATTCGCCGTAACTTGTCGTGTTGAGCGCTGCCTTCAGCTGGGACGCGACTGCCACACTGTTCACCCGCCCTGATACACCCGCCACACTGAGCATGCCTGCTGTATCGCAGCCAAGCAGTATCAGTGACACGTCATTTGCGTCGGCGGCTTCCAGGAGAGCCGGGATGCTGACACGGAACTTCTCCTTCAAGAGCCCGTGCGCGACGAACTGCTGGTCCTCCACGTGTCCCACCAACGTCACGATTCGTCCTCGTCTGGAGGCTACGAAGGACACGGCTTTTGCTGCGCTCTCGATGTTCTCGTAGGAAGTTCCCGCAGTCGCCTTGCGCAGGGCGTCTAATGATTCGACGTCAGCGTCGGGATCGAGCAGCGTGGCCACACGCATGTCACGGCGATCGAAGGCTAGATCGAGCACGTGCTTCAAGTCTTCTATGGCGCGTTCAGACACATTCACCCACAGCGACGGCGTCACCTCTGCCGCATATTTCTGTGCGCCGACACGCCGGAGCGGCCAAGGCGTACCGGCGTAATTGGCAACGGATATCGTGTCGGTTGTGTTGAACCGAAACGACGGATGATTCACGACATCGGCTTCCACGATGTAGTCGATACCATCCACCTGCTGCCCGGATGCCCGCAGCGCGTTCACGTAATCATCCAGCGTTCTCGTTTCCGGCATCCGGCTCAGGTCCCAGATTCCGGGATTCTTGTCCGCAATGAACTTCAGGCCTGCGCTCTCGAGTCCGAGATATACCCGGAGCCTTCCCGCGGCGGCTGGCAAGGCGGCGAACGAGTCACCTGCGGCCACGGCGAGTGTGATACGGAACGCCTTCCTGGTCGCCTCGGAGGCGGGCACGCGGCCCAGCATCCGGCCGGCGCCGTCCGTGACACTCGCGGCGAGTCGTCCCGCTCTCGAAAGCTTCGAGACCTTCGCAGCCTTGGAGATCTTCGCCAGATCGTCGATGAGGCCAATCTGAGCGTTGACGTTCGTTCCACATGCAAACAAGACGAGCGTTCCGAGTGAAACGACGAGGCGTTTGTTCACGCGCATGGGTGGACCTCAGCGCACGACAAGGAAACCAGGCGGGATCGCGATGGCAGGGATGCGAGCCTCTGCCCGGACGATGTCGTCGAACTGTCTGAAGGGGTACTGAGCAGGCGGAAGTTCCGTCGCGTCAGATACTCTTGCTGGTCCACCACAAACAGCCCGTAGGCGATCCCACAGCCGGCCAGAGCGGCGCTCATCAGAAGCGCGCCGCCCATGCGCAGGCCTGAGGGGGCTCGGATGATACTCATGTACTCGTGCTGAAGACCGCCGCTGCGCGAGCGAGCTCTCGGAAGGAAAGTCGCGCGCGCCAATGACTCGCCCACGACTGCGGATCGCGCGCTCTATAGCACACGCCGCCGGCCTGGGCAAACACCTCAGCCGTAAGTCGGAGCGACCCCTGATGAGATCAACGTTCGCGAGACGAGCACCGAACAGCGGACCGGTTCGTAGGCCGCCGCGTGAAAGAGCTCGTCGGCCCCCTTTCAGCGTTCAGGCGTCACGTCCGGGCATCTCGGCTGCGGCAATTCCCATCGTTTTCGCCTCGTGCAACTTGAAGTGCTTTCCCGCTGTCTCGGTCTTCCCTTAACGTCGGGACGCTACTAGTATCGCTATCGTCACCTGCTCACGCTCCGCTTGCGCGAGTGATCCCATGCTCGATCTTCCTGAACGCTACAACGTCAGTACTTTGCTCGACGGCAACCTGCAGGCTGGCCGCGGGCAGAAGGTTGCCATCTACTGCGGCACCGAGAGAATCACATACGACGACCTGTACGCGCGCGTCTGCCGCATGGGGCATGCACTCCGGTCGCTCGGCGTCTCGCGAGAGCAACGCGTGCTCCTGGTGCTCAACGACACGCCAGCATTCCCCGTGGCGTTTTTTGGCGCCATCCGCATTGGCGCCGTACCCGCTCCGATCAATCCGCTCCTACGCGAGGATGACTACCGCCATTTCGTCGGGGACACGGGCGCGTCGGTCGTCATCGCGGAGGCGATGTACGTCGAGAAGCTAGTCAGAGCGTTGCATGGTCATCCCGATCTGGTCACGGTCGTGGCGGTAGGTGAACGGGTCGCAGGGTGCACACCGCTGGAGGAGCTGCTCGCCGCGCAGGAATCTGACCTCGCTCCCGCCTCCACCCACCGCGATGACATGGCCTTCTGGCTCTACAGCGGCGGATCGACAGGACGGCCGAAAGGCGTGGTTCATCTGCAGCACGACATTCCGTACACGTGTAGGACATACGCGCGACACATACTGGACATTCGGGAGGACGATCTCGCCTTTGGGCGCGTGCTCTTCCATGCGTACGGGCTCGGCAACTGTCTGTCGTTTCCGTTCTCGGTCGGCGCGTCGACGGTCCTGTACCCGGCCCGGCCGACACCCTCGGGCATTCTCAAGATCATCGAGGAGCGGCGCCCAACGCTGTTCTTCTCGGTGCCGACTTTATTCAGTGCGATCCTCAACG
>Ga0184612_10000256_pt1 | contig 24103 bp, 24 predicted proteins | sample PLM3_60_coex_FD_133163 | JGI IMG/M metagenome (GOLD analysis project Ga0184612, IMG submission 133163) | Groundwater sediment microbial communities from an aquifer in East River, Colorado, USA - PLM3_60_coex | ecosystem: Environmental > Terrestrial > Soil > Riparian zone | place: USA: East... | reverse complement strand
CGTCGAGCAGAAGCACATTCGCGCCGGAGCACACGAGCGTGGCGAGAGCGAGGCGCGTCTTCTCGCCGCCGGAGAGTACCCCGGCCGGTTTGTCCACGTCGTCGCCGGAGAACAGGAACGCGCCGAGAATCGAACGCAACTGCGTGTCGGTCTGCCCCGAGCCGTTGTGGGAGGCCGCCGACCGCATGTGCTCCAGGATCGTGCGGGAGACGTCGAGCGTCTCGTGCTCCTGCGCGTAGTACCCCAGCCGCAGCCCGTGTCCGGGCATGACCGAACCGGTGTCGGGCTCCAGCAGGCCGGCGAGCATCCGCAAAAGGGTCGTCTTGCCGGCACCGTTGAGACCGAGGACCGCCACCCGGGAACCCCGGTCGACGGCTACGTCGACGTCGCAGAAGATCTCCAACGAACCGTACGACTTAGACAGCGCGCGGGCGGTGAGCGGCGTCTTCCCGCACGAGGCTGGGGCCGGAAAGCGGACCTTGGCGACCTTGTCGCCGACCCTGACGTCCTCCAGGCCGGAGAGCATCTTCTCCGCGCGGCGGGCCATGTTCTGGGCGGCTACCGCCTTGGTCGCCTTGGCGCGCATCTTGTCGGCCTGGGCCATCAGCGCGCCGGCCTTCTTCTCCGCGTTGGCCCGCTCTCGGCGGCGCCGCCGCTCGTCCGTCTCGCGCTGGTCGAGGTAGGCCCTCCAGCCGAGGTTGTAGACGTCCACAGTGGAACGATTGGCGTCAAGATACCACACCTTGTTGACGACCGAGTCCAGCAGCGATACGTCGTGGGAGATGACCACGAGTCCGCCCTTGTGTCCGGAGAGGAACCCCCGCAACCAGGTGATCGAGTCGGCGTCGAGGTGGTTGGTGGGCTCGTCGAGGAGCAGCGTGCCACCGCCGGTCTCGCTCGCGTCGCGGAAGAGGATCCGAGCCAGCTCGATCCGGCGGCGCTGGCCACCGGAGAGGGTGTCGAGCGTCTGGCCCAGAACCCGGTCGGGCAGGCCCAGGTTGGCGCAGATCCGAGCGGCCTCGGCCTCCGCCGCATACCCGCCCAGGCCGGCAAACTGGTCCTCGAGCGCGCCATAGCGTCGTACCAGCTTGTCGCTTGGATCGACGGCCAGCGAGGCCTCGAGAGCCGTCATCTCGGCGTACAGGGTGTCCAGCCCCCGGGCGGAGAGGACCCGGTCCCGGGCGCTGGTGCCGAGGTCTCCGGTGCGGGGGTCCTGTGGCAGGTAGCCAACAGGGCCGTGACGTTCGACCGCGCCGACGAACGGGCTGCCTTCGCCGGCGAGGACCTTGAGGGTGGTGGTCTTCCCGGCACCGTTGCGGCCGACGAGGCCGATGCGGTCGCCGGGTTGAACCCGAAGAGCAGCCTCGGCGAGCAGGATGCGCGAACCCGCGCGCAGCTCAAGGCCGGTGGCATTGATCATGGGGGAATCTCTCGCAATCAGCGGTCGAAGGGCCTGACAGAGGGCATACGTCTGCGCCGGCCGCTCGGGAGCGGTCGGTGCGGGGCCGGTCAGTCTTCGCAACGCAGCACCAGATCAGTGTAGCCGATGGCCGGGAGGGATTATCGATCACGATTGCCGGGTAGTGCGGCTGGCGGGAACGTGATTCGCCGGTCCCCCGGAGCGGCGCGAATCCTAGACTGAGATCGAGGAGCCCTCGCCATGGATCTGAACGAAAACGCGCAGATCGACACCGAACAGGTGCGCGATGTGGGTTCGTCCCGCGGCGGCGGGGGCATACGGGGTATCCCTATCCCGATGGGCAAGGGCGGCGGTGTGATCGGTCTCATCGTCCTAGCCCTCCTCGTAATCGGCGGGCTCGTGGGCGGAAACACACTGCTCGGCGACGATTTCGGTTCGAGCGGTGAGACGTCAATCGAGTGTGGTGTGAACAACCCGGATCGGTTCAACAACGTGAAGTGCCGGAACGCGCTTTATGTCAACTCGATCCAGAACTACTGGCAGACCGCGCTGCCGCAGAGCTTTGGCAAGCCCTATGAGGCTTCCGACACCATCTTCTTCGACCAGGCCGTCAACACCGGTTGCGGCCAGGCCGACAGCGGCGTCGGGCCGTTCTACTGCCCCGAGGACAACCTGATCTACATCGATGTGTCGTTCTGGGACGAACTGTCCAGCCGATTCGGCGCCACGGGTGAGTTCGCCCAGCCCTATGTCCTGGCTCACGAGTACGGGCACCATGTCCAGGACGTGGTCGGCACGGAGGCCGAGGTGAGACGGGCAATGCAGCGTGACCCGGCCAACGCCAACCGGTACTCGGTGCTGCTCGAACTACAGGCCGACTGCTACGCCGGCGTCTGGACCAAGCACGCGGCAAGCACGACCGACGCGTCCGGCCAGCCCCTCTTCACGTCCATCACGCAGCAGGACATCAACGAGGCGCTCGCGGCCGCAGCCGCCGTCGGCGACGACGCGATCCAGAAGAAGATGGGTGGCGGCGTGGACGAGTCCAAGTTCACCCACGGCTCGTCCGCGCAGCGTCAACAGTGGTTCACCCGCGGCTACTCCAACGGGGACCCCAAGTCCTGCAACACGTTCGCCTAGCTCTCTTCGCCGATCAAGGACGTACGGCGGTGGTCTGATCTCCGATCCGCAACCGTCAGTCCTTGATCGGCGCGAAGAGACCTACGGCTGGGCGTCGCGTATCCGCACCCGCACAGCCCGAGCCGCCGCTACCGCCCGCTGAAGGACAGCCAGGCGGGGCTCGGGTAGATCGAGGAAGCGCTCGGCTCGAAGCGCGGCCACGGGAGCGAGCCGGGGATCGGAGAGTACGGCGTCGACGGCCCGCCGGTCCCCGCCGGTGACCACGGCGTCGAGGCGACGAGCCTCGGGCAGGAGCAGGCGGGCAACGATATCGGCGGCGACGCCCGCCGCCGCCTTCGCCTGGTTCTCCCGCCGTCGCGCGAACCGGTGCTGTGACCATCCACCTGCCGCGGTGCGACCCTGCACATAGGAGGAGTCCACCTTGGACGATATGAGACGGTCGCCTTCGGCCACACCGACCGCGACCGCCGCCTGACGCGCCACCAGCAGACCGAGGCGCCGAGGTTGCAGAGCGGCCGCAACGAGTTCGTCCAGGCTAGCGGGCGGCGGCGCGCCCGGTGGAGAGTGGAGTTCCGCGACCGAGCCGTCCGCGCCGACTAGTCGCACCATGGCACCGTCCACCACCGGCGACGACTCGCCGTGGCGCTCGGCGAAGCCGGCGAGCCATCGGGGAAGGCGAGCGGGATCGACGTCGACCCAACGCCCACCACCTGCGGCCGGTCGGGCCGGCATCAGCCCACGAGCGCGTCGAGGGCCATGTCGACGTCATGCTCGGTGGAGTAGATGTGGAAGGAGGCGCGGACGCGACCGGCGCGCACCGCTGCCCGTACGCCCGCGGCGGTGAGCCGCTCATCGGCGCCCGGCACGTCGACGGTCACGATGGCGCTGTCGCCCGGAGGTTGCCCGAGACCGGCGAGGAAGCGGTTCGCCAGGGCCACGTTGTGCGTCTGGATCGCGCCGACGCCGACCTGCTCGATCAGCTCGAGCGCTGGTGCCGTACCGACCCAGTTGAACCACGCCGGGGACAGATCCAGGCGTCGCGCCGATTTGGCCAGTCGCAGGGGCGGACCGTAGTACGACGAGTGGACGTCCTCCCCCGCGTACCAGCCCGCAGCGAGCGGCCGCACGCGGTCGCGCACAGCCGGGCTCACATAGGATAACGCCGTTCCGCGCGGCGACATCATCCACTTGTATGCGCCAGCGACCACCACGTCGGCGAGCGCAGCATCGAACGGCAACCAGCCGCACGCCTGGGTGGCGTCCACGACGACCATGGCATCCACCGCTCGCGCGGCCTCAACGACGGTACGGTACGGCGCCACCTCCCCCGTCGCGGACTGGACCAGGCTGAACGCGACCACGTCGGTACCGGGCCGGATCGCATCCGCGAACCCCACCGTCGGTAGGGTGTCGACCCGTACGCCGCGGTCTGCGTGCACGAGCCAGGGGAACAGGTTGGAGGTGAATTCGACCTCCGGAATGACCACCCTCGCGCCATCGGGCACGGCCGCGGCCACCGGCGCCAGCAACTGTGACACCTGCGCCCCGACCGCCACGTCCTCGCCGTCGACGCCGATCAGGCGCGCGAACGACTCACGCGCCCGTTGGGTAGCTCTGTCCCAGACCTCCCACGACGTACGACCGACCCGCCAGTCCGCCAGGACCGCTTGCAACGCATCCCACGCCGGGCGCGGTGGCAACCCGTAGCTCGCGGTGTTGAGCCAGCCCGGCAACGGATCCCAATTAGACTGGGCGTCGGCAACCTTCATGGTGGCCAGTCTGCCATCCTGTACGACGTGCGTGACGACACCGTGCCCGACACCCCGCTGGCCGACGAGATCGTGCGCCGGCTCACTCACACCTTTGAGGCGGCCGCCGATCCCGCCCAGGCGGTGTCGATGCGGGCCTACATGCGCGACCAGTTTCCGTTCCTTGGCATCCGTGGCCCACTGCAGAGGGCGCTCGCCCGGGAGGTCGTGGCCGGGCTCGCGCGGCCGGTCGAGGCTGATCTGCGCTCGGTTGCGGTGCGCTGTTGGGCGTTGCCGGCACGTGAGTATCAGTACTTCGCCTGCGGCTTGCTTCGACGCCACGCCAAGGTCTGCTCCGCGGACTTTCTCGGCACCGCACAGCACCTGATCGTCACCAAGCCGTGGTGGGACACGGTGGACGCGCTCGCCGCTCATCTGGTGGGCCCGCTGGTGTCGCGCCATCAAGGGCTAGTGTCCACGATGGACGCGTGGATCCACGACGAGAACATGTGGCTGACGCGCACCGCATTGCTGCATCAGCTCACGTACAAGGAGGCGACCGACGCGACCCGCCTGTTCCGCTACTGCACCGCCCAGCTGACACACGGAGACTTCTTCATCCGCAAGGCGATCGGGTGGGCGCTGCGGGAGTACGGCAAGACCGACCCCGCCGCGGTGCGCTCCTACGTCCGAGCCCACGAGTCCCGCCTGTCCGCGCTGTCGGTCCGCGAGGCGCTCAAGAACCTCTAGCGTGGCGCCTCAATGCGCCGTCGGCCAGGGCAGGTCAACTCGAAGTCCGCGCCCTGCCGCTCGGCCAGGGCCGCCATGGTCCGAGTCCGGTACCACCCGGCCGAGGCGCTGCGCCTACCGGTCGCGGCGCGCTCGAGACAGAGCCCGATGCCCGACATCCGAAGACCGACCAGACCGGCGGTCGTGATCGCTTGGCCGTAACCTGCGCTAGACCCTATAAGCAGCACGGTTGGCGGCGGCCCGACTAGCGGGGCGGCGTTGGCAACGTTGGCCACGGCCAGCTCGACCGAGTGTTCGCAGCCAGCCGGATGTGCATCCAGCAAAAGGTGGCCGGAACGTCGCACGGCCTCGCCGCCGGTCCGCCTAGTCCCCTAAGACCTCGCGCAGCATCCGGTGGACGTCCACCATGGACTCCACCGAGGCGTCCGGCACCGCGCGGGGGTCGTCCGGCCGTCGCTCCCGGTCGGAGCGGACCAGGATCGCGTACCCGACGCCGGCCCGCCGAGCAGCGAGGATGTCGCGGAGCGGGGTGTCGCCGACGAACCACACATCGGCGGGCGACAGCCCGAGGGCTCTGGTGGCCAAGAAGATCATGGCAGGGTTGGGCTTCCGGACGCCGGCCTCGTCACTATAGATCTGCGCGGCGAAACGGTCCCCGACGCCGGCGCGGGTCAGGAAGTCGCGAAATGGCCCACCGCACAACGTGTTGCTGACCACGGCAACGGGGATCCCCGCAGCCGCCGCCGCGTCGAGCAAGCCCACCACGCCGTCGCGCAGCCGCCAGGCCGGGCCGCGGTCGGTCCAGCGGTACGCGAGTTCGCTCGCCCGAGCCAGCACAGCGGCCTGCGCCCGCGCCGGCCAGTCGGCGCAGACGAAGTCGCGCCAGAACTGCCCGTGCGTGATCTCAGTCGGCGAGAAGGGGCGGGCCATCGCGTCGCGCCAGCGGGAGTAGGCCTTCGCTCCCGCCTCGAGATCGGCCTCGATCAGCTCCGGAGCCACGCCACCCCCGATGAGATCGTGCAGCATGGCCACGAAGTCATCGGGTGCGGCCATGGAACGCTCCGACTCGGCGATTACACCGCCGAAGTCGAGCAGGAGTCCCAATGGGGATATCAGCACGGCACGATCGTATGGCGACGGTTCTATGCCGAGAGCACCAACCCGACCGCAAGGACAACAATCACCCCGCTCGAGACGAGCGCCGTAACCAGGCGTCCCCGCGGGCCGGTGAGCACGCGCCCCACCAGACTTCCACCGCCGGCGAGGAGCAGTTGCCAGCTCGCGGACGCGGCGAAGGCGGCCGCCACGAACACGACCTCGCCGGCCGCGGTCATGCCATCTCCTGCCTGCCGTCCCAACACGAGCGCTCCGAAGTAGATGATCGTGGCCGGGTTCAGCAGGGTCAGCCCCAGTAGGCCGAGATACGCCCGCCCCGGCGTCGTGAGGCCCCGACCTGAGCGGGCGAGCGTGGGGTCGCGGTGGTGCCGGACCGCTGTAATGGCGGTACGGGCTGCCAGCCCGACCAACACAGCGGCCGCCACCCACCGTAGGGGCGTGCCGATCGGCTCGATCAGGCGGGCCAGCGCGGCGCCGCCGAGTACGGCCGCCAGCGCGTAGATCACGTCGGCGGTCGCGACGCCTACCGCGGCTGCGGCGCCCACGCGAAGCGACGTGCGCGCGGTGAGGCTGACGATGAGGGCCGCGATAGCGCCGACGGGCACGGCGACGCCGTACCCAGCGAGCAGCCCCGCGACCAGCGCCCCGCTCACGACCGCACGAACGGCGTGGGACCGGACACCTGGGCCGCCTGCTGTCGACGCACGCCTTCCGCCGCAGCGGTCGAAGGCGTACGGAGCAGCCGGGTGTCGATCACGTCAGCCATCATCGGCCGCTCCCACCCGTGCCCGCCACCGGTTTCCGTCACACCAAGATCCCGACGATCACGGGCTGACCGTCGCGAAACAGCGTCGATCATGACCTCCAGGTCATGATCGACGCCGGGGTGGACTAGACGTTGAAGCCGAGGGAGCGGAGTTGCTCGCGGCCCTCATCGGTGATCTTGTCGGGCCCCCACGGCGGCATCCAGACCCAGTTGATCCGGAAGTCGCTCACCAGACCGCCACCAGGGCCGGCGCACAGCGCTTGACGGGTCTGGTCCTCGATGACGTCGGTGAGCGGGCAGGCCGCCGAGGTGAGCGTCATGTCGAGCGTCGCCACGTTCTCGTCGTCGATGTGTACGCCGTAGACGAGTCCCAGGTCGACCACGTTGATGCCCAGTTCCGGGTCGACAACGTCGCGCATGGCCTCCTCGACGTCCGGCACGGACGCTGTGGCGGAGGCGTTGGCGGCGGCGTTGGCGGAGCCGTCCGGCGGTGCCGGTGCCGACGTGCTCTGCAGGGTGTCCTCGCTCATGATGTTGTCCCTCCCGCTACGGCTTGGACCGTCGCGTCCTTGAAGGCCATCCACGACAGTAGCGCGCATTTCACCCGCGCCGGAAACTTCGATACCCCGGCGAACGCGATGCCGTCCTCGAGCAGCTTCTCATTCGGCTCTATCTGGCCTCGGCTGTTGATCATGCTGGTAAAGGCGTCCACTCGCGACAGTGCATCATCGACTGACTTGCCGACCATCAGCTCGTGGAGCACGCTGGCCGACGCCTGACTGATCGAGCAGCCCACACCCTCGTACGACACGTCGGCGACGCGCCCGTCCGCGAGATGTACTCGGAGGTCCACCTCGTCCCCGCAGACCGGGTTGACGTGGCGCACCTGCGTGTTGAACGGCTCCCGCAGCCCACGCCCGCGCGGCGCCTTGTAATGGTCCAGGATCATCTCCTGGTAGAGCTGATCCAGCTGCATCAGGCGAACACCCCCCGCACCTTCTCCAGCCCGCGTACGAGCGCGTCGATCTCGTCCGTCGTGTTGTAGAGGTAGAGCGACGCCCGGGTCATCGCCGCCACCCCAAACCGTACACACGTCGGGCGGGCGCAGTGGTGACCAACACGCACCTGGATGCCCTCCGCGTCGAGCACCTGGCCCACATCGTGCGGGTGGATGCCGGCCAGGTCGAACGAGATCGTCCCGGCGCGGCCGACCGGCACCCGGGGCCCGAAGATACGAAGTCCTGGCACGGTTTGGAGCACTTCCAGCGCGTACGTGGTCAGCTCCTTCTCGTGCCAGGCGATGGCCTCCATGCCGATCCCAGACAGGTAGTCCACCGCGGCGCCGAGGCCCACCGCCTCCGCGATCGGCGGAGTGCCCGCCTCGAACCGCATCGGCGGCGGCGCGAACGAGGATCCGGTCATCGCCACCGTTTCGATCATCGACCCGCCCGATAGGAACGGCGGCATCGCCTCGAGAAGCTCCCGCCGGCCCCACAGCACGCCGATGCCGGTCGGCGCGCACATCTTGTGGCCGGTGAATGCGATGAAGTCCGCGTCGTAGCCGACCACGTCCATCGGCCGGTGCGGCACCGCCTGGGATGCGTCCAGCATGAACAGCGCGCCGACCTGGCGAGCCCGCTCGCGTATGCGGGACGTGGCGTTCGCGGTGCCGAGGATGTTGGACACGAGCACGATCGAGACCAGCTTGGTCCGCTCGTTGATGAGCTCGTCCACATTCGACTCGTCGAGCCGGCCCTGGTCAGTGATGCCAAACCAGCGCAGCGTGGCGCCGGTCCGCTCGCAGAGCAGCTGCCACGGCACGATGTTGGAGTGGTGCTCCATTTCGGAGATCACGATCTCGTCGCCGGGCCCCAGCCGAAAACGACTCTGGTCGGCTCCGCCGACGTGCGAATCTCCACCCTTGCCCAGGCTGGCGTTGAGGAACGAGTACGCCACCAGGTTGATCGCCTCGGTAGAGTTCTTTGTGAACACCACCTCGTCGGGCGATGTCGCCCCAATGAATGTCGCCACCTTGGCCCGGGCGCCCTCGTACGCCGCCGTCGCCTCGGTGCCGAGCGTGTGCACCGACCGGGCCACATTTCCATTGTGGAGCTCGAAGTGCTCTCGCAGAGCATCCAGCACCTGCCGGGGCTTCTGCGAGGTGTTGCCGGAGTCAAGATAGACCAGCCGGTGCCCGTTGACCTCACGATCCAGGATCGGAAAGTCCGCCCGCACCTTGGCTACGTCGAAGCGCGGCATGTCGTCGTACTGCGGCATGCCTGGCGGCGCCGTCACACGGTGCCGCTCGCTAGCTGGCGGCAGCCCTACCGGCGTGGCTGTCATGGCTCGCCTCCTCAGCCCGCAATCGCCGGCCCGGTGCCGACGAGATAACGCTCGTAGCCCTCGTCCTCGAGCCGCTGCGCGAGCTCCGGCCCGCCCCCCTCGACGATGCGACCACCGACGAAGACGTGCACGAAGTCCGGCGTCACGTAGCGCAGGATCCGGGTGTAGTGGGTGATGAGCAAAATCCCCGTCTCGCCGGTTTCGCGTACCCGGTTCACTCCCTCGCTCACCACCCGCAGGGCGTCGATGTCCAAACCGGAGTCGGTCTCATCGAGGATGGCGACCCTCGGCTTGAGCAGCTCGAGCTGTACGATCTCGTGCCGCTTCTTCTCGCCACCCGAGAAGCCCTCGTTGACGTTGCGCTGCGCGCACACCGGGTCCATGCCGAGCCGCTCCATGGCGCCCTTCAGCTCGCCACCCCAGGTACGCAGCTTCGGCGCCTGGCCGTCAATGGCGGTCTTGGCGGTGCGCAGGAAGTTCGCCACGCTCACCCCGGGCACCTCGACCGGGTACTGCATCGCGAGAAAGAGCCCGGCCCGCGCCCGCTCGTCCACCTTCATTGACAGCACGTCCTGCCCGTCAAGGGTCACCGAGCCAGCGGTGATCTGGTACTTCGGGTGACCCGCGATCGAGTAGGCCAAAGTGGACTTGCCCGATCCGTTGGGGCCCATGAGGGCGTGCGTCTCGCCCGCCTTCACCGTGAGCGTGACCCCCTGCAGGATCGGCTTCAGCCCGCCGTCGGGCAGCTTGACGGAGACCTCTAGGTCGCGGATCTCAAGGATACTCACGGGTTGACTCCATTAATCGGTGCGAGGCTGACATAGACGTCGCCATCGCGGATCTCGACGGGATAGACGGGTACTGGTTCGGTGGCGGGCAGCCCGGTCGGTTGCCCGGTGCGGACGTCGAAGCGGGAGCCGTGGAGCCAGCACTCCAATGTGCACCCTTCGACCTCTCCTTCGGAGAGTGGGATCTGCGCGTGTGAGCACTCGTCGTACGCGGCGTGGTAGGTGCCGTCGTCACAGTGCACAAGTGCGATCGGCGTGCCGTTCACCTGGGCGGCGACGACCGTGCCCGGTGCGATGTCCGCGGCCGCGCAGACCCGCTGGTAGGTGGCGTCCAAACTCATGCCCCGGCCTCCACCAGGCGAGCCTCGATCGTGGCGCCGAGCCGCTCGCGCAGCTCCTCCACCGGGATCTTGTGCAGCAGCTCGGCGAAGAAGCCGCGAACGACGAGCTTGCGCGCCTCGGCCTCCGGGATTCCCCGGGTCATGAGATAGAACAGTTGCTCGTCATCGAAGCGTCCGGTCGCGCTCGCGTGGCCCGCTCCGATGACCTCACCGGTCTCGATCTCGAGGTTGGGTACGGAGTCGGCCCGGGCGCCGTCGGTGAGGACCAGGTTGCGGTTGACCTCGTACGTGTCGGTGCCGGTCGCCTCGGCCCGGATGAGCACGTCACCCACCCAGACGGTGTGGGCGTCCTCGCCCTGAAGCGCGCCGCGGTAGGCGACGTAGCTGCGGCAGTCAGGCACGGAGTGGTCAACGAGGAGACGGTGCTCGAGGTGCTGCCCGGCGTCGGCGAAGTACAGACCGTACAGCTCGACCTCGCCGCCGCGGCCGGTGTAGTCGACGCTCGTGTACTGCCGGACGACGTCGCCGCCGAGTGTGACCTGCACGTGGGTCACCTTGGCGTCGCGGCCCAGCCGGAACCTGAGATGTTGAGCCTGCACGGCGTCGGCCGCCCAGTCGGCGACCGTAACGAACGTGAGGCGCGCGCCGTTGCCAACGACCACCTCGACGTTGTCGGCGAGCATGATAGAGCCCGTCTGCTCAAGGACGAGCGTCGCCTCGGCCAGCTCCCCGACCTCGACCACGGTATGTCCGTACGCCGCAGTGTCCGCTCCGGCACCGACGAGCTTCACGATGGCTGGCTCAGCGACCTGTGCCGCCCGAGTCACGCTCACGACGAGGGCGCGTTCGGCGTGCCCGAACGCGAGGGCGCTGATCCGGTCGAACGGCGTCAGCGCGCTGCCCACTCGGGAATCCGAGCGGTCCACCGTGGACACGGTGATACCGGGCGGAAGTTGCCCGTACTCATGCTTCGGTGGCGTCCCCGTAGGCGCCGTGCCATCGGCGGTGGCCAGCCCGCGTAGCCGCTTGAGCGGCGTGAAGCGCCACTCCTCCTCACGGCCGTTCAGTGCGGCGAAGTCCGCGACGTCGAAGGAGCGAAGCGCCTGAGACTTGGTTTTAGGCGGGGCCAACGTCCTAGGCGAGGTCAGGGTTGGGGTGCTCATCCGACCGCGCCCTCCATCTGCAGTTCGATGAGCCGGTTGAGCTCGAGGGCGTACTCCATCGGAAGTTCCTTGGCGATCGGCTCGATGAACCCGCGCACGATCATCGCCATGGCCTCGTCCTCGGTGAGGCCGCGGCTCATGAGGTAGAAGAGCTGGTCATCGCTGATCTTGGAGACGGTGGCCTCGTGTCCCATGGAGACGTCGTCCTCGCGGATGTCCACATAGGGGTACGTGTCGGAGCGCGAGATCGTGTCCACCAGCAGGGCGTCACACTTCACTGTGGACTTGCTGTGGTGCGAGCCGTCCTGCACCTGGACGAGTCCACGGTAGGAGGTGCGGCCGCCGCCGCGGGCGATCGACTTGGAGATGATCGTGCTCGAGGTGTGCGGCGCCGCGTGCACCATCTTCGCGCCGGCATCCTGATGCTGACCCTCACCGGCCATCGCGACGGAGAGGACCTCACCCTTCGCGTGCTCGCCGAGCATGTAGACCGACGGGTACTTCATCGTGACCTTGGAGCCGATGTTGCCGTCGATCCACTCCATCGTGGCGCCCTCGTGCGCCACCGCCCGCTTCGTCACCAGGTTGTAGACGTTGTTCGACCAGTTCTGGATCGTCGTATAGCGGCATCGGCCGCCCTTCTTCACGATGATCTCCACGACCGCGCTGTGGAGCGAGTCGGACGAGTAGATCGGCGCGGTACAACCCTCGACGTAGTGCACGTAGGCGCCCTCGTCGACAATGATCAGCGTCCGCTCGAACTGGCCCATGTTCTCCGTGTTGATCCGGAAGTACGCCTGCAGCGGGATCTCGACGTTCACGCCCTTGGGCACGTAAATGAAAGACCCGCCACTCCAGACGGCTGTGTTCAGCGCGGCGAACTTGTTGTCGCCAACCGGGATGACCGTGTTGAAGTACTCGCGGTAGATGTCCTCGTGCTCCCTGAGCCCGGTGTCCGTGTCCAGGAAGAGCACACCCTGCTGTTCCAAATCCTCCCGAATTTTGTGGTAAACAACCTCGGATTCGTATTGGGCCGCAACGCCCGCAATGAGCCTTTGCTTCTCCGCCTCGGGGATGCCCAGCCGGTCGTACGTGTTTTTGATGTCGGCCGGCAGGTCATCCCAGCTCGTGGCCTGCTTCTCAGTGGAGCGGACGAAGTACTTGATGTTGTCGAAGTCGATGCCCGACAGGTCAGCGCCCCAAGCCGGCATCGGCTTGCGGTGGAACAGGCGCAGGCCCTTGAGCCGCAGGTCGAGCATCCACTCGGGCTCGTTCTTCTTCGACGAGATATCGCGGACGACGTCCTCATTCAGACCACGGCGCGCATTCGCGCCGGCCGTATCGAGGTCGGACCAGCCGAACGCGTACTTGCCGAGGGCGGCGAGGTGCTCCGCTTGGCTCGGGCTGGTCTGCTGCTCGGTCATAGCTGCATCCTCTCGATGGTTTCGCTGATCGTGGTTTCGCTGTCGATGGTCTCGCTGATGACGGTTTCGCTCATGGTGGTTGGCGCGATCTTCCGGATCGGCCGGGTCATCGGCGCGGGGATGTGCGTGGTGCACACCCCATGGCCGTTGGCGATCGTGGCCAGGCGCTGGACGTGCGTGCCGACCAGGCGGGAAATCACCTGGGTCTCGGCCTCGCAGAGTTGCGGGAACTCCGCGGCGACGTGAGCCACCGGGCAGTGGTGCTGGCACAGCTGGCCGCCGGACGCGATCGTCGACGCCGAGGCAGCGTATCCCTCGGCCGAGAGCGCACCGGCAAGCGCCTCCGCCCGGGAGAGAGGATCGTCGCCCGCGTCGCGGACCGCCGCACGGCAGCGCTCCTCGAGTCCGCCGACCAGGTTCTCAGCGAACGCCGCGACCGCGCCGTCTCCGCCGTGTCGGGAGATCCAACGCATCGCGGCGTTGGCCAGGTCGTCGTATGTGTGTGGGCCAACCCTCAGGCGGCCGGCGTCCGTGAGCGCGAAGACCTTGGCCGGTCTGCCCCGGCCCCGCTGGCCGTAGACATGTTGCTCGCGGGCGACCACATCGCCGTCGATGAGCATCGCGTCCAGATGCCTCCGGATCGCCGCCGGGCTGAGCCCGACCGCCTCGCTCAACTCGGCTGCGGTCGCCGCTCCGTGCTCCAGGAGCAGCGCCTTCACACGCGCGCGGGTGCGGCTGTCGCCGCCCGGGCCTACCGCGGCCGCGGGCGGTGGAACGGCCTGCGCCGTCCGCACCGGTTCCGCGAGGGTTTTCACAACGACAACGTTACGTAAATCCCAGCCGGCGTGCAAACCGCTCCGCTGAGATCGTCGCAACGCCAGTGCCGGTTTGCCCGATCCGGAGTCGCTGACCTGCGGCCGAACGGGCTGAAAGTGGGACATGCCACACGCCGTACCATGTCCAGCGTGATCTCCTGGCTGGCTAACCCCGACGGGCTGCGGCGGGTAGCGCTCGCGTCCGTGGTGGCCAACATCGGCATCGTGATTACCGGAGGCGCCGTCCGGCTCACCGGGTCGGGCCTGGGCTGCCCGACGTGGCCCCGCTGCACCGAGGACTCCTACACGACCACGCCGGCGATGGGCATATATGGGGTGATCGAGTTCGGCAACCGCTTGCTCACGTTCGCGGTCGGGCTCGTGGTGGTCCTCGGCGTGATCAGCGCCGTGCTCCAGCGGCCGCGCCGCCGTCGGGTGACTGTGCTTGCCGTACTCGTCTTCCTCGGCATTCCCGCGCAGGCGGTGCTGGGCGGCATCACGGTACTGACCGACCTCAACCCATGGGTCGTCGGCGGGCACTTCCTGCTCTCGATGGCGGTCATAGCCGCCGCGTACGCGTTCTGGCGGGCCACCCAGGAATCCGATGGCCCGATCACCGCGACCGTCCCGAATCCGCTGCGCTGGCTCGCCGGCGTACTGACTGCTGCTAGCGCCGCTGTCCTGGTCGCCGGCACGAGCGTGACCGGCAGCGGCCCCCACGCCGGCGACGCCGCGGCCAAGCGCACCGGGCTCAACCCCGAGACCGTGGCCCAGATCCACGCCGACCTGGTGTTCCTGCTGATCGGCCTGTCGGTGGCGACCTGGTTCGCGCTGCGGGCGGTGGGCGCCAAGGAGGCAGCGGCACGGGCGGCGTGGCTGATTGCGATCATCATGGCGCAGGGCGTAATCGGCTTCGTGCAGTACTTCACCAACGTGCCGGCGCTCCTGGTCGCTGCCCACATGGCCGGAGCCTGCGCGGTATGGCTGGCCACGCTGACCGTCCTTTACGCAACCCGCCGCCGCCCCCAAGATCCCGGTGATCATGACCTGGAGGTCATGGTCGACGGCGCTGACGCGAGCTTGCGAGCGGCACAACGCATCACGTTACGACGGCCAGCTCATGATCATGCGGATCTTGAGCGGAGCGCCCGGCGGCCAGGCCGAGCGCGAGGGTGACCACCCCCAAGGCGGCGAGCGTAAGGAAGACGGCGGTGAACCCGCCGGTCGCCTCTCGCAGGGCGCCGGCCGCCACCGGCCCCGGCGCCGCGACCAGGTAGCCGACGAAGAACGCCATCCCGGCGTACGCGGGAGCCGCCTCCGGGGTCGGGGCGCTCTCGGTGACCACCGTGAGCGCCAGCGAGAAATTGCCGCCCATGCCCAGGCCAAGCACGGTCGCCCAGGCCCACGGCGCCGCCTTCCCCAACAGCCCCACCGGGACGACGGCCACCAGAGCCAAGGCGACCACCGTCAGGCTGACCGAGACCGCGATCCACGGCCGGACATCGTGCGTCCGGTGTGCCATCGCCGGCATGGCGAGCGCCGTGATGATCTGAGCGGCACTGAAGACGGCGAGCAGCAGACCGGCGCGATGTGCGCTCATCCCTAGCGCTGTGTAGGTCGCGGCGAGCCACGCCAGCGTCGCGTAGAACAGCAGCGACTGCGCGCCCATGAATAGCGTGCCGAGCCACGCCGCCCCGCTCCGCCAGGGCAGCCCGGTCGGCGGACGGCGGGTCGGTATTGGCTGATCACCTGGCGGCAGCGCGAGCCACATCGTGAGGGCAAGCAGTGCCGGCACCGCCCACACGGCGAGGACGCCCTGGGCGGACCAACCCAACGCAGCGCGCAACGGTTCCGTCCCGCCAGCGCCCACCAGCGCGCCGCCGATAAGGGCAGCCGTATAGAACCCGGTTACCGGACCGACCCGGTCGGGCATTCGCCTCCGTACCAGTGACGGCAGCAGCGCTCCGGCCACCGCGATGCCGATCCCAGCCGTCAAGGTGCCGGCGAAGAGTCCGGCCACGCCGCCGAGGGCGCGGGCCGCAGCGCCCAGCGCGATCACCGCGACCGCGGCGGCGAGGACGGTCGCCTCGCCGAATCGCCGCGATGCCAGAGCCGCCACCGGAGCGAAGAGTCCCATGCAGACGACCGGCAGCGTGGTCAACAGTCCTGTCCCGACCGCCGATAACCCCACCGACCTCGCGAGGCTGTCCACGAGCGGTGGCACAGATGTGATCACTGGGCGCAGGTTCGCGGCGACCAGCGCGATGGCGAGGAGCCACAATGCCTCCCGCCGAGCGAGCGTCAACCCCAGACCTCGGCCGCCGTCTCCACCACGAGGCGCAGCTTGGCCACCTGTTCGTCGTAGGTCAGCGTATTGCCCTCCACAGTGGAGGAAAAGCCGCACTGGGGCGAGAGGCACAGCTGCTCCAGCGGGACGAACCGCGAAGCCTCGTCGATGCGGCGCTTCAGGTCGTCCTTCGACTCCAGCTCGCCACGCTTGGTGGTGACGAGCCCGAGCACCACCATTTTGTCGGGCGGCACGAAGCGCAGCGGGGCGAACCCGCCGGAGCGCTCGTCGTCGTACTCGAGGAAGAAGCCGTCGACGGCAAGCTCGGAGAACAGGGCTTCCGCCACGAAATCGTACGAACCGGAGGCGGCCCAGGATGAGCGGAAGTTACCCCGGCACATGTGTGTCGTGACCGCCATTCCGGCGGGCCTGGCGGCCAGGGCGGCGTTGATCTGCTTGATGTACCGCAGGTGTTGGTGCTCCGCGTCGTCACCTCGCTCGGCGAGTTCGGCCCGCTGCGCGGGATCGTTGAGGTAGGCCAGACTCGTGTCGTCGAGCTGGAGGTAAGCGCAGCCAAGGTCGGCCACGGCGCGGATCTGGGCGGCATACGCCGCGGACAGGTCGGCCCAGAACTGGTCCTCGTCCGGATACACGGCGGAGTCTATGGCGGCGCGCCCGCCGCGGTAGTGCACCATCGACGGCGACGGGATAGTCAGCTTCGCGGTGACGCCCGGCTCCACTGTGGATCGGAGAAACGTATAGTCTTCGCCGAAGATGGGCTCGTTCAGCCGGATGGGCCCATGCACGCGAAGCGCCGCCGCGGTGAACTCGATGTCGCCGTCCGCGTTGTGGAACTTCACCTGGATGCGGCCGTCGGACTGACCTACCCCGCCGAGCTGATAGATAAAGTCCATATGCCATGACGTCCGCCGGAACTCGCCATCGGTCGCGGAACGGAGGCCGAGGTCGCCCTGCATGCGTACGACATCCCGAATCGCATCGTCCTCGACCGAGTGCAGGTCGTGGGCGGACAGCCGGCCCGCGGCCTTGTCCGCACGCGCCTGCAGTAGCTTCGTCGGGCGCAACAGGCTCCCCACGTGGTCTGCTCGGAACGGCGGTGTGGTGCGCGACATCATCGGGGAAGCTCCTGTCTAGAACGGGTACGGCGGGATATCGCCCCGGACGGTGATCCAGCGCTGCTCGGTAAAGGCGTCGATATTCGCGGTACCGCCGAAGCGCGCGCCGGTGCCGGAGTCGAGCACACCCCCGAAGGGCGCGACCGCCTCATCGTTCACGGTCTGGTCATTGATGTGGACGATGCCGGTGGGTACCTGCTCGGCCAGGGCGAGCCCTTTCATGACATCCTTCGTGAGGATGCCGAGCGACAGGCCATAGCCACTGTCGGCCGCGAGACGGGCCGCATCCTCCATCGTGGAGAAACGAACCACCGGGGCGACCGGTCCGAAGACCTCCTCAACGTAGGCCGGCATGTCGGTACGCACGTTGTCGAGCACGGTCGGCCGGTAGTACAGCCCTTCGTACCGGCCACCCGCGGCCAGTCGTGCCCCGGCGTCCACACTCGAGGTCACGAGCGCGTGCACCTTGTCCCGCTGGCCTGCGTCGATTAGCGGTCCGAGCGCGACCTGTCCGGTGGTCGGGTCGCCGACGGGAAGGTGCTCCGCGTGTTCGGCGAGAGCCGCCACGTACGCGTCGGCGATGCGCTCGTGCACGATGTGCCGGCCCGCCGTCATACAGATCTGGCCCTGGTGCAGGAACGAGCTCCACGCACCGGCCGACACGGCCAGGTTGACATCGACATCGTCGAGGACGACCAGCGCCGAGTTGCCGCCGAGCTCAAGGTGAACTCGCTTGAGGTATCGGGCGGCGAGTTCGGCGACCTTCCGGCCAGTCGCGGTCGAGCCGGTGAACGAGATGACGCCAACCCGGGGGTCGGCGACGAGTGCCGATCCGACGTCGGCGCCACCCGGCAGCACATGCAGCAGCCCTTCGGGCAGGCCGGCCTCCTCGAACACGAGCGCCTGAATGAACCCTCCGGCCAACGGCGTACGCAGGTCCGGCTTGAGTACGACAGCGTTGCCCAACGCGAGTGCGGGAGCGACCGACCGGGTGGAGAGGATGAGCGGGACATTGAACGGTGAGATAACGCCGACCACGCCGACCGGGACCCGGCGCAGCAGGCTCAGCCGCGGCTGGTTGCTGGGCAGGATCTCTCCGAGGGGGCGGGAGGCCAGCGCGGCGGCTTCGAAGCACTCCTGCGCGGCCACGCCGACGGCGAAGGCCGCGAGGCCGTCGATCGCCCCGGTCTCGCGGCTCATCCAACGCTGAATCTCGGCGGCGTGCTTGTGGATGAGATCGCCGGCCCGGCGCAGGACCGCGGCGCGCTCCTCGAAGCTGGTCGCCGCCCAGTCGCGTTGGGCCGCCGCGGCCCCCGCGGTGGCACGTGCGACGTCGTCCGCGTTCGCAGACCCGGTCCGCCCGAGCTGACCGCCCGTGGCGGGTTCGTCGATGGGGACATCGCCGCCGTATGCGGTAACCCAGCCACCACTGTAGATCTGGCCCTGCCAGACACCACTGTCAACCAGAGTGTCGGTACTCATGGCTCCCCCTCTTAGGCGACGGTCGCGGCCCGCTTGGCCTGCTGGATACGGGAATAGACATGGGCGCGTAGTTCGACGAAGCGCGCGTCGGCGCGGGTGTTCAGCTGGTCGCGCTCGCTGGGCAGGTCGATCTCGAGGTCCTCCAGAACGATGGTCGGCGAGGAGGAGAGAACCACGACGCGCTGTCCAAGGTAGACGGCTTCGTCGATGTCGTGCGTGACGAAGAGCAACGTCACCCCGAACCGCTGCCAGACCGAGCGCACCAGGTCTTCCAGGTCGGCGCGGGTCTGCGCGTCAACGGCGGCGAACGGCTCGTCCATCAGCAGTACCCGCGGCTCGAAGGCCAGGGCCCGCGCGATAGCGACCCGCTGCTGCATGCCGCCAGAGAGCTGCCAGGGCCATGCCGTTCCTACATCCCGGAGGCTGACCGCCTCGAGGGCCTGGCGCACGAGTGCGTCCCGTTGGGCGCGCGGAAGGCCCTTCGCCTTCAGCGGCAACTCGACGTTCTCGTGCACTTTCAGCCACGGGAAGAGGCTCCGTCCGTACTCCTGAAACACAACGGCGAGCCCATCGGGTGGTCCTATGACAGGTTCGCCGCCGACCCGCACGTCGCCCGACGTTGGCGTCAGGAGTCCACCCAGGATGCGCAGCAGCGTGGTCTTTCCGCAGCCGGAGGGGCCGACGACGCAGACAAACTGCCCGGCGTCGACGGAGAACGTGATGTCGGCGAGGGCCTCGACCTGGCGGCCGTGACCGTCGTAGACCTTGCGCAGCGCGCGAATCTCGAGCAATGAGGACTCCCTACAGCCGACCGCGTTCAGCGGCACGCACCCCGCGGTACCAGCCTAAGACCCAGTACTCGACGAGCCGGAACAGCAGTGACAGAGCGACGCCGAGGAGTCCAAGCACCAGCACGCCGCTCCACATCTCCGGGATCTGGAAACCGCGCTGGAACTCAATGATCTTGTAGCCGAGCCCACTGGTCGATGTGGACATCTCGCTGATCACCATGAGGATTATGCAGATCGACAACGCCTGACGGGCGCCGGTCATGATCTGCGGGCTCGCGGCGCGCAGCACAAAATGACGTAGGCGCAACGTGCCGCCGATACGGTAGCTGCGGCACGTATCCGCGAGCACCTCATCGGTGCCGCGAACGCCCTCCACCGTGTTGAGCAGAATTGGCCAGACCCCACCGGAGAAGATCACAAGCACCTTCATCGGACTGTCGATGCCCGCGACGAGAATCAGGATGGGCACCAGGACCGGCGGCGGGATGGCGCGGAGGAACTCCAGGACCGGCTCGAGCAGTGCTCGCAGCCACCGGTTCGAGCCGATGAACACGCCCAGCGCGACGCCGACGACGAGGGCGAGGGCGAACCCGAGCCCGAGTCGGGCGAGACTCGGCAGGATGTGCTCGGTGAGCGCATCGCCAAACCAGGTCTCGGGGAAGACGTCAATGATCTTCGACAGGGGAGGTTGGTAGTAATCCGTGCTCCGCTCGCTCGCGAACCACCACGAAACCAGGAGAGCCAACGGCAGCCCGAGGAAGAACACCGTGCGCTTCAAAATGGTCCCAGCGCTCATACTGGGACCTCTTTGCGGACGGAGGGGTGCCACACGAGAACCCGACGCTCCGCCGTACGAGTCACCAGGTTGGCCACGACGCCGATGAGGCCCGTCACGACAACCAGTGCATACATCGCGGGCACCGCGCCGCTGGACTGCGCGACAGCGATCTCGCGACCGAGGCCGGGGCTGCCGATGATGAGCTCGCCGGTGATGGTGAGAATGAGGGCCACTGATGCCGCCAGCCGGATGCCGGTCATCGCGTACGGAAGCGTGGTTGGCCAGACGAGGTAGCGCACCCGTGCCCATCGGCCGAGCCGGTACGAGTGGGCCGTCTCCTTGGCGACCGGATCCACGTCGGCGACGCCGTGCAGCACCTGCACCAGCACCTGCCAAAACGATGCGTACACGACGAGGAGCAGAGTTGAGTCCGTGCCGGTGCCGAGCAGCACCACCGCGAGCGGGATCAGTGCGACCGACGGGATCGGCCGGAGGAACTCAATCGTCGACGCGGTCGCCGCACGAAGGAATGGCACCGCGCCGATGACGACCCCGAGTACGACGCCGCCGACCACCGAGATGAGCAGTCCGGTGGCCCAGGTGCGCAGCGTGTCACCGAATGCGGTCCAGAACGCGGGCCGGCCGATCTCGTCGACCAGTGCGTTGGCGATGGTGCTCGGGGGCGGGAAATACTCGGCTGGCAGGATGCCGAGTCGCGGAAGCACCTCGAGCAGCGCGGCGAAGCCCGCCAGTCCCAGGAGCCCGAGCAGGACCGGCGACGTCACGCCGGCCCCGCCTGGTTTTGGGACTGAGCTTCGACTCACGGGAGCAATGTTCCGAGGTCGGGCTTGGCGGTCATCAGGCCGTACTCGACCGCGAGGTCGCCGAGCCTCGCCACCGCATCGCGGTTGATCTCGGCGGGCCACTTGGGCAGGGTCAGGTTCTTGCGGACCTCCTCGGAAATCTGCGTGTAGGTGCCCAGAACCGCGCGCACCTCATCTGGGTGCGTGTCGGCATAGGCCAGGGACTCCTTCATCGCATCGGTGAACCGCTTTACGAGATCGGGGTTGCTGGTCGCCAGCTGAACGGAGGTGAAGTAGAGCGCCACACACAGGTTCGGGTCGACGTCCGCGTACGACGCGATCTGCTTCCAGCCCTTCGCCTTCGCGGCGGCAAGGAAGGGTTCGACCACGAAGATGGCGTCAACTCGGCCGGCGTCCATCGCCGCCGCCATGTCGGGGAACGGTAGCTCGACGAAGCTGACCTTGTTGGGGTCACCGCCGTCCTTCTTCACGACCTCCTTGACGGAGGTGTCCACGATGTTCTTCAGTGTGTTGGTCGCGACCTTCTTGCCCTCAAGACCCTTCGGGCTGGTGATCGAGGGGTCCTTGACGACTATCCCACCGAAGTCGGCCGTCGGCACGCCGGTCGAGTTGTTGCCGTTGCTAACGACCCTGATCGGAAGCTGGCGGGACTGTGCCAGCAGCAGCGACACCACATTGCTGAAGCCGAACTGATATTGACCGCTGACGACCGCGGGCACGATGGCCGCACCGCCCTGCGCGGTCTGCAGGTTCAGGTCGATGCTCCGCGTGGAGAAGAAGCCCTGCTGCTTGCCGAGGTAGATAGGCGCGACGTCGACAATTGCGATGACGCCGACGTTGACCTTGTCGGGCTGGCCGGACGGTGGCGAACTCGGGGGGGTCGATGAGCCGCCACAGGCTGTCGTTGCCGCAGCGAGCGCGGCGGCGAGGAGGAGCGCAGCGAATCTACGTGTCATGGGGAACTCCATCACCTTGGTGATCGGGGGACGTTCGGAGGCCGCACGCATGTTCTCGTTGAGAACCTATTGCCGATGCCGGTGCCCGTCAACAGTCCCGATCGATGTTGACTGGGGACGGTACCCATACCTAGGGTTCTTGGCGGAACGTTCGTATCGCGAACACTTTCGTTGGACAGACACTGGAGTGGCATTGGCGGAACTCACGACCCTGGCCGAGGCCGTCGAGGCACTGGTGCGCGACGGCGACGTGGTCGCGCTCGAGGGTTTCACCCACCTCATCCCGGTCGCTGCGGGACAGGAAATCATCAGGCAGGGTCGCCGCGACCTGACGCTCGTCCGAATGACCCCCGACATCGTGTACGACCAGATGATCGGCGCCGGCTGCGCGAGCGCTCTTGTCTTCTCGTGGGGCGGCAATCCCGGTGTCGGGTCGCTGCACCGGCTGCGTGACGCGGTAGAGCACGAGTGGCCGGCCCCGCTGCGGCTGGAGGAACACAGCCACGCGGGCATGGCCAACCGGTACGCCGCCGGCGCGTCCGGGCTACCGTTTGCGGTGCTTCGTGGCTACGTCGGCACGGACCTGCCGCGCCACACCGCCAACATCGCCGCAATCACGTGCCCGTTCACCGGCGAGGTACTCACCGCCGTGCCCGCACTGAATCCGGACGTGAGCATTGTCCACGCCCAGCGTGCCGACCGGCGGGGAAACGTGCAGCTGTGGGGCATCACCGGAGTACAGAAGGAAGCCGTGCTCGCGGCCCGCCAGTCCCTGGTCACGGTCGAGGAGTTCGTCGACACGCTCGAGCCGCGCCCTGGCGCGGTGGTGTTGCCGACCTGGGCCGTAACCGCGGTCGCCGCCGTGCCGCGGGGGGCGCACCCCTCGTACGCCCAGGGATACTACGAACGAGACAACACCTACTACCAGGAGTGGGACGCGATCAGCCGGGATCGGGACACCTTTACGGGCTGGCTCGACCGGCATGTATTCCGCTCGGCCGCGGTGGCGCCGTGACCGGCGCGAGCGTGACCGGCTGGAGCGCCGACGAGATGATGACCGTCGCGGCCGCACGGGCACTCGTGGGACACACCGCGTGTTTCGTCGGCATCGGGCTGCCGAGTACGGCGGCCAATCTCGCCCGGCGGCTGCACAATCCGGATCTCACGCTCATCTACGAATCCGGCACCATAGGGGCCAAGCCGACCGTCCCACCACTCTCCATTGGGGATGGTGAGCTGGCCGAGACGGCCGACGCGGTCGTGAGCGTCCCGGAGATCTTCAACTACTGGCTCCAACCGGGCCGGATCGACGTGGGATTTCTCAGCGCGGCGCAGCTTGATCGCTTCGGCAACATCAACACCACCGTGGTCGGGGCGGACTATCGCAGACCCAAGGTCCGGCTCCCCGGTGCCGGCGGAGCTCCCGAGATCGCCGCCTCGTGCGGGGAGGTGTTCGTGGTGGTGCGCCACACTCTGCGTACATTCGTCGACCGCGTCGACTTCGTCACGTCGGTGGGATTCGGCGACGGCCCCGGACACCGAGAGCAGCTCGGCCTGCGCGGACGCGGCCCGGTGCTGGTCATCACCGACCTCTGCGTGCTCGAACCGGACCCCGATCGACGTGAGCTGACCCTGACCGCGCTGCATCCCGGCATCGAGCTCGACACCGTCCGGTCCGCCACCGGGTGGGATCTGGCGGTGGCCGATGGGCTGCGGGTCGGCGAGCCCCCAACGGCCGAGGAGCTGAGAGTGCTCCGACACCTGACCGCGACGCAGTCCACAGGAGACATCTGATGGGCGACGTGACTGGTTACCAGCGAGACACGGACGGCGTGCACCCCCCGCTCGCCTCGCCCGCGTACGTGTCGACCCAGCTGCGGGCGCCCAGCCGGGCGCCGCTGAGGATCCCGCACACCCTCACGGAGGTAACCGGCCCGGCACTGGGCGAGCGTGACTTCGACTCCCTGGACGCCGACCTCACCCGCCAACACGGGGGCGAACCACTCGGCGAGCGGATCATCGTGCACGGCCTGGT
>Ga0184612_10000255_pt1 | contig 24114 bp, 21 predicted proteins | sample PLM3_60_coex_FD_133163 | JGI IMG/M metagenome (GOLD analysis project Ga0184612, IMG submission 133163) | Groundwater sediment microbial communities from an aquifer in East River, Colorado, USA - PLM3_60_coex | ecosystem: Environmental > Terrestrial > Soil > Riparian zone | place: USA: East... | reverse complement strand
GGGCGGATGCCGGCGCCGGTGCCGATGCCGGCCAGCAGGGCAACGGCGGTGCCCGACAGGGCCAACCGCGCGCCCCTGGTGAACAGTCCGCGGCGGTCGAGCGAAAGATCGGTCTTGGGCAGGATAATTGCTTCAGACATTGTGTCTGTCTCCTCCTGATGGATGTGACGGGTGCGCCCCGCCCTGGGATGGCGTGGCGGCAGGTACGGTGTTGAGGGGGTCGCCCGATCCGGGTAACACGATCATCCGTCCCACTGGCAGCTCTACGGGACAGCGCCGCCCGCGGATGCAGGTCACAGAATCGTGATTCCGGATCGTGATTCCCGGGAAGCGCCGGACTATGGTCGCGCATCGCGGTGTCGCAGCCCGGCACAGAATCGGCGCAGATGTCGCGGACATGGGGCGGACGGCCGATGCAAAGATCGATATCGGCGCAACATGCAGAATGGCGTTTCGGAGGTTCAGTGATGTCGAATGCTTACCGTTTTCGTTTCCCGGCGGCTCTTGCCCTTGGCGCTGTGTTGGCTGTCTGGGGTTTGCCGGCAGAGGCCCATCTGCTGAATGCCAGCAGTGCCGGCGCGGCGCAGGGCTTATCCCATCCCTTCTCCGGCCTGGATCACATCCTGGCGATGGTGGCGGTCGGCCTCTGGGCGGCGCAGACCGGCCGCCGTGCGCTCTGGGTCCTGCCGCTGGTCTTTCCGTTGGCGATGGCTGTGGGCGGCCTGTTAGGCATGGGCGGCGTGGCGCTGCCGGGAATCGAAACGGGCATCGGCGCCTCCGTGGCGCTGCTGGGACTGTTGATTGCGCTGGCCGCCCGGCCGTCGCTGCCGGCGGCCATCGGCCTCGTAGCGCTGTTCGCGATCTTCCACGGTCATGCCCACGGCACGGAGCTGCCGCAGGCGGTATCGCCGGTTCTCTACGGTCTCGGTTTCATCGCCGCGACAGCGCTCTTGCACATGATCGGTCTCGGTATCGGCCGAGCCCTGAAACGGCCGCGCGGTAGTTTCGCGATGCGCGCCGGCGGCGCCGGTATCGCGGCGGCGGGTGCATTCCTGCTGCTGGGGCTCTAAGCCGTATCGCCACGAATGGGCGTAGGAAATCCTGCGCCCATTTGTCACAGAACCCGTCGAGTTGCGGCGTGCGATAGCTCCGCGCCGGATCAGGGTCTTCACTGGCGGCGGGAGAAGGTTCGATGCGGCTTCGCTACATCTCGTTCGGCGGACTGGCCGTCATTCTGTTCCTGGCGCTGCTGGTGGGCGTCGGCTGGTACCGCACGAACGGCGAGGTTGCCGTCGGCGCGCCCGGCATCGGCGGCCCCTTCACCCTGACCGACGGCGACGGACGGCAGGTGACCGATCAGACCTATCGCGGCAAATGGCTGCTGGTCTATTTCGGCTACACTTATTGTCCCGATGCCTGCCCCACCGGCCTCAGCAACATCGCGGCGGCCCTGAAACAGCTCGGCCCGGATGCCGACAAGGTGCAGACTCTGCTCATCACCGTCGACCCCGAACGCGACACCCCGGCGCTGATGAAGAGCTATGTGGCCGCCTTCGACAGCCGCTTCGCCGGCCTGAGCGGCACGCCCGAACAGATCGCCGCGGTGGCCCGCGAGTACCGCGTCTACTACAAGCGCGTCGGCGAGGGCGAGGACTACATCATGGATCATAGCGTCGTGATCTATGTCATGGATCCCGACGGCAACTACAACACCATGCTGCGGCACAATTCCGCGCCGGCGGAGATCGCGGCGGCGCTCAAGAAACTCCTGTAGGGAGAGACAACATCGTGAAGCGACTACTCGCCGCGACTCTGCTGATTCTGTTGGCCATGCCCGCCGCCGCCCATGAGATCAAAGTCGGCGATCTGTCGATCGTGCATCCCTGGGCGCGTGCTACTGCCGGCGCCGCCAAGAACGGCGCGGTCTATATGAGGATCGAGAACCAGGGCGATGTGGACGATCAAATTGTCGGCATGGCGACCGCTGCTGCCGAACGGGTCGAGATGCATACCCACATAGTCGAAAACGGCACCGCCATGATGCGCAAGGTCGAGGCGATCGACCTGCCGGCGCATCAGGCGATCAAATTCAAGCCCGGCGAATTCCATATCATGCTGATCGGCGTCGATCCGCCGCTGATGGAGTACGATACTTTCAAGATGACGCTGGTCTTCGCGAAAGCCGGCAGTGTCGAGATTGAGGTCTATGTCGAGGAAGCCGGCGCCACCGAGCCGGCGCATTGACGCGCTGGATCAGCGCTTGCGCGCCGCCAGAAAGCCGGTGGACCGCAGGCCCGAGAGCTCATCCTCGGTGAGGCCGAAATCGGCGATCCATTTGTCGCGCAGGAACGGCAGCAGATAGGAATCCCGGAGCTGCAGTTCCATGCCCAGGAGACCGAACAGCTGCTGATACTGCTCGAAGGTGACGGGCACATAATGCTCGCGGCTCTCCCGCTCCCAGTTCTCCTCATACATGTACTTCAAGAGGAAGTGGTTGAGGTTGTAGAGGCTGTCCAGCGGCCCGAACTGATTGACGAAGTCGGCGATCAGCCGGTGCTTGCCGCGATCGGCGGCGACCTTCGCGGCGATGGCCTGGGTCTGGAAACGCGTATGCCTGGTGTACTCCTCCAGGATCATGTCGCGGATGACGATCTCGGCGCCCGCGCGCAAGAGTTCGTGCGCGTCGGCCAGCGCCTTCAGGACGGACGAGACTCCTTCGCCGTAAGTGAAGAACTCATGCAGCACGGAGACAAAGATGACGGCGTCATAGCGCTCCTTGCGCGGCAGCAGCTCGCGCAGATAGACGCGCTCGAAGGCTGCGTTGGCGATCTTGCGCTCCGCCGCCGCCTTGCGCGCCCGCTCGATCAAGTCGTTCTCCAGATCGATACCCAGAAAGCGCCGCTGGGGAAACATTTCGGCCAGCGCCAGGGTCACCGTGCCGTCGGCGCAGCCGACATCGAGAATGCGCTCGGCCTGCGCCGGGATGTAACGGGCCACCCGCAATTTTTCCCGCAGCGGCTTCGACATGCGCCGCAGATAGATCTCCTGATCGGCGATCGGATGTTCCAAGCGAGCCCCTCCCGGCCGGAAAGCGACGCGCACCATCGCGCGTGACGATCGGTATGTCCAGATAGCGGCTCCCGTGGAATCGATCGCCGGTGAATTTGACTCATCCCACAACGACGGAAGATCATGAACAGCAGCAACCGTCACAATCGGCAGCGACGCGAACAGGGCTTGAACACCGAGTCTTCGAATTCGATGGCGACCGACAGAATCACCATGAAAATCAGCCAGAACGACTGGGCCGGCGCCAAGCGCCGCGTCGCTCTGCCGAACGGCATCTCGCTCGCCTATGTCGAACTGGGCAATCCCAACGGCCGGCCGGTGCTGCTGGTCCATGGCTACACCGACAGCAGCCGGTCCTGGTCGCTGCCGGCGCCTTATCTCGCGGCCGAGCATCGGTTGATCGCCGTCGACTTGCGCGGTCACGGCGCATCTTCGGTTCCGGAATCTTCCTACACCGTTTCCGAGATGACCCACGACCTGCACCTCTTTCTCGATCATCTGAAGATCGACAAGGTGGATTTCGTCGGCCACTCCCTCGGCAGCATGATCGGCCAGCTCTTTGCTCAGCGCCATCCCGATCGAGTCCGCAAGCTGGTGCTGGTCGGCTCCACGCTGACGGCGGCCAAGGCAACAGCGCCCGGTTCGTGGCTCTGGGATAATGTCCATGCCCTGACCGATCCCATCGATCCGGGATCGCCGTTCATCGGCGAGTGGACGACCAACCCCACGCCCGTCGATGGCGATTTCATCGAGCACGCACGGCGCGAGGCTTGCTCCATACCCACGCGCATCTGGCGCGTGGTGCTCAAGGAATTATGTGTATCGGACTTCGGTCGGCTGTCCTCGACGATCGATACGCCGACATTGATCGTCTGGGGCGGGCAGGATCCGCTGTTCAGCGCGGAGGACCAGACGGCCCTGCGGCAGACCATCAAAGGCGCCGAGTTCATCGCATTCGACTCCCTCGGTCACAATCTTCAGTGGGAAGATCCTGCGGGCGTTGCAGCGGCAATTGATCGCTTCCTCGGTTGAGGCATAAGCAGCGGGCAACGCGAAGTCATCTAGTCACGGGCGACGACTCGCGCTATCAGCCTGCATGCCTACCTTCCGCCTCGAGCGCAGCTGCAAGCAAACGCCGGTAGCCGGTATCGACGAAGCCGGACGCGGCCCCTGGGCCGGGCCGGTGGTCGCCGCCGCGGTCATCCTCGACGAGAAGTCCCTGCCGCGGGACATTTCCGTACGGCTCGATGATTCGAAAGTGGTGCCGCCGCCGGTGCGAAGCGAGCTGTTCGGCCTGCTGCCGCTCTATGCGCTGATCGGCATCGGCCAGGCGACGGTGGAAGAGATCGACAGCCACAACATTCTGCAAGCCACATTTCTGGCGATGGCGCGGGCGCTGCAGCGACTGCCCGTGACGCCCGCCATCGTGCTGGTGGACGGCAACCGCGCGCCCGATCTGCCCTGCCCCGTGCGGCCGGTGGTGAAGGGCGACGGCCTCAGTCTCTCCATCGCCGCCGCCTCGATCATCGCCAAGGTGACGCGCGACCGCATCATGGCAGATCTGGCACGGCAGCATCCCGGCTATGGCTGGGAGCACAATGCCGGCTATGGGACGCCCGAGCATCAGGAAGCGCTGAAGCGGCTCGGCATCACCCAACACCATAGGCAGTCGTTTCGACCCATTTCAGAGAGTCGAACCACAATATATTGATTCCACTATTTTATTGACGGTTATCCACAGAGGAATCATGCTCGGCACCCTGAATTTGGGGGCTCACGATGCCGAAGCAGACCAAGACCGCGCGCCTTGCGCCGGCCGCCACTGAGGGTGCGCCGTCGAATTGCATCATCCAGGGCGACTGCGTCGCCGCCATGAATGGCCTGCCGGCGGGATCGGTTGACATGATCTTCGCTGATCCGCCCTACAATCTGCAGCTCGAAGGCGATCTGCTAAGGCCCAACAACAGCAAGGTCGACGGCGTCGACGAGGCCTGGGATCAGTTCGCCGATCTCGCCACCTACGACCGATTCACCGAGGCCTGGCTCAGCGCCGCGCGGCGCCTGCTGAAAGAGGACGGCACGCTCTGGGTGATCGGCAGCTATCACAACATCTTCCGCGTCGGCGCCAAGCTGCAGGATCTCGGCTTCTGGATGCTGAACGACGTGATCTGGCGCAAGACCAACCCGATGCCGAATTTCCGCGGCAAGCGATTCACCAATGCGCATGAGACGATGATCTGGTGCGCGCGCGGCCGCGAGTCGAAATACACCTTCAACTACGCCTCGATGAAAGCGCTGAACGACGATCTGCAGATGCGCAGCGACTGGCTGTTCCCGATCTGCAGCGGCGGCGAGCGGCTGAAGGACGAAGGCGGCAAGAAGCGGCATCCGACGCAGAAGCCGGAGGCGCTGCTCCATCGCGTCATCATGGCGGCGACGAAGCCGGGCGATCTGGTGCTCGATCCCTTCTTCGGCACTGGCACGACGGGCGTCGTCGCGAAGCGGCTGGGCCGGCGCTATATCGGCATCGAACGGGACGAGACCTATCTGAAGGCGGCGCGGGAGCGGTTGGGCCGCACTCAGCCCGCCGATCCCGAAGCCGTGTCGCCGACGCCCTCGAAGCGCGACGAGGCACGCATTCCCTTCGGCTGGCTGGTGGAACGCGGCTATCTGACGCCGGGCGACGTCCTGGTGAGTCCGGACGGCCGGCACGCTGCGAAAGTGCGCGCCGACGGCACGCTGATCAGCGCCGAGCATCGCGGCTCGATCCATCAGGTGGGCGCGCTGGTGCAGGGCGCTCCGGCCTGCAACGGCTGGCAGTTCTGGTGCGTGCCGACGGACGGCAAGCGCCTGCCGATCGACCTGTTCCGCCAGAAGCTGCGGACGGAGCTGAACTGACTTTTCTGCGCCGATGGCAGACGCTTCATTCGAGCGGCTGACTTCTGCGCGGCTGATCCTGCGGCGCTTTCGCGCGAACGATCTCGACAGCTTCGTCGCCTATCGCGCCGATCCCGAAGTGGCACGCTATCAGTCATGGCAGAACTTCACCGCCGAGGATGGCCGCAGCTTCATCGATGACATGGCGGCGCTGCACCCGGATATGCCGGGCCAGTGGTTCCAGATCGCCATCGAACTGAAGGCGACTGGCGAGATGATCGGCGACTGCGCTCTGCACACTCTCGCCGATGCTCCTAGCGAAGCGGAGATCGGTTTCACGCTGGCGCCGGCGTTTCGTGGGCACGGCTATGCGACGGAGGCCGTCACCTGCCTGCTGAACCATGTGTTCGGAGCGCTGAGAAAACGCCGCGCCGTGGCGATCACGGATGTGCGCAATATCCGTTCGATCGCCGTTCTGGAGCGGCTGGGATTCACCCGGGACCCGGCGCCGCGCGAACCCGTGACGTTCAAAGGCGAACCATGCCGCGAGTATCTCTACCGCCTGGAGCGCAACCACTGGCGAACCAATTCGTGACCGAAGTCACAGACGCGCCGGTCCGTTTTTGCGGATGTTGACTCCCCTGCCCGGCTGATCCTACGACTTGTCATGACAATCGATCGCAGCATCACCCTGCACTACGCCCATGGAGATTTGGAGCGCGCCATCCTGGAGGCGCTTGCCGCCATGGGGAAAAATCCCGAGCGATTGACAACCGAGGATCTTGCGCCTGTCGACGAGTTCCACATCGGCGGCCGCCGCGCCACGGTCGACTTCATGGAGAAGCTCGGCCTGAAAGCCGACATGCGTGTGCTGGACATCGGCTCTGGCCTCGGCGGGCCCGCGCGTTTCGTCGCGCAGACCTATGGCTGCCAGGTCACCGGCATCGACCTGACGCCGGAATATGTCGACGTGGCCAATGCCCTGGCGCGCCGCGTCGGCCTGGACAAGAAGGTCACCTATGTCTGCGGCAGCGCCATCGGCATGCCGTTCCCGCCGGCCTCCTTCGACGCCGCCTACATGCTGCATGTCGGCATGAACATCGAGGACAAGGCCAAACTGATGGCCGAGGTGCGGCGCTTGCTGAAGCCGGCCGCGGTTTTCGGGGTCTACGATGTCATGCGCACCGGCGACGGGGACCTCTCCTTTCCGGTGCCGTGGGCGCGATCGATGAAGACCAGTTTCGTCGTCCGTCCCGGCGCCTACCGGCGGCGGCTGGATTGCGCCGGGTTTGACATCACCCATGAACGGGACCGCGGCGAATTCGCCGTCGAGTTCTTCCGCGAGCTGCGCGCACGCCTGGCCGCCAAGGGCACACCGCCGCTCGGCCTGCATATCGTCATGGGCAAGGATTTCCAGGACAAGACCGGCAACATGATCGCCAATCTGGAGCGCAAGCTGATCGCGCCGATCGAGATGATCGGCCGCGCCCGTGCCGCCTAGGAACGTCTAGCCCCGCTCCAGCTCGTCGATGAAGCCCTTGATCACGCCAAGGCCCTTGGCCCAGAAGGCGGGATCGGCGGCGTTGAGGCCAAAGGGCGCCAGCAGTTCCTTGTGCCGCTTGCTGCCGCCGGCCCGCAGCATATCCAGATACTTCGCCGCAAAGCCTACGGCCGCATTCTGATAGACCGCGTAGAGCGAGTTCACCAGGCAATCGCCGAAGGCATAGGCGTAGACATAGAACGGCGTGTGGATGAAGTGCGGGATATAAGTCCAGTAGACTCGGTAGTCGTCGTCGAAGCGCAACGCCGGGCCGAGGCTTTCGGTCTGCACCGTCATCCAGATGTCGCCGATATTGTCGGCAGTTAGTTCGCCATCGCGGCGCTGATCGTGCAGGCGCCGCTCGAAATCGTGGAAGGCGATCTGCCGCACCACCGTGTTCAGCATGTCTTCGACCTTGCCAGCGAGCAGGATCCGGCGTCGCTTCGGATCGGCTTCCTGCTTGAGTAATGCCTGAAAGGTGAGCATCTCGCCGAACACCGACGCCGTCTCCGCCAGGGTCAGCGGCGTGTCCGACATCAGGGTGCCCTGCGGCCCCGCCAGCACCTGATGCACGCCATGGCCGAGCTCATGAGCCAGGGTCATCACGTCCCGCGTCTTGCCGTGATAATTGAGCAATAGGTAGGGGTGCGCCGACGGCACGGTGGGATGGGCGAAGGCGCCGGGCGCCTTGCCGGGCTTTGGCGGCGCGTCGATCCAGGGCTTGTCGAAGAATTGCCGGCCGATGCCAGCCAAGTCCGGCGAGAACGCGGCATAGGCATCGAGCACGATGCGCGTGGCATCCGGCCAGGAAATGGTGCGATCTGAGTCTTCCGGCAGCGGCGCGTTGCGGTCCCAATAGTCCAGCTTGTCGCCGCCAAACCATTTCGCCTTCAGCTTGTAGTAGCGGTGGGAGAGATCGGGATAGGCTGCCGTCACCGCCGCCACCAGCGCATCCACCACCTCGTCCTCGACGAAATTGGCGAGGTTGCGCGACGAGACCGGCCGCGGGAACTTGCGCCAGCGGTCCTCGATCTCCTTGTCCTTGGCCAGCGTGTTGGTGATCAGCGCGAATTCGCGTTTATGCTCGCTGAGCACGTGACCCAGGCATTTTGCAGCCTTGCGCCTTTTCTCGCCATTGCTGTCGGTCAGCAGGTTCAGCACCTCGTTGCTGGTGAGGTCCTTGCCGTCGAGGGGAAACCGCAGATGAGCCATGGTCTCGTCGAACAGGCGGATCCAGGCATGGCGGCCGGCAATCGCCTTTTCATGGAGAATCTGCTCGACATCGTCGGCAAGCTGGTGGGGGCGGAAGCTGCGGACATCCCGCAGCCAGGGACCGTAATGGGCGAGTGCCGGCACCTTGAGCTTCGTCGATAGATCCGCGTCCTCCAGCTTGTTCAGTTCAAGCGTAAAGAACAGCAGGTCGCTGGAGATGTCGGTGACCCGTTCCTGGGTCGTCTGGTAGAAGCGGCCGATCTCCGGATCCATCATGTTGCCCGCATGGACGAGCTGGGCATAGCTCATGATCCGGCCCAGCACATCCTGCAGTGCCTCGTAGGATTTCACAGCGCCGCCGAGCGCCGCGCCGTCCAATCCGGCCAGCTTGCCCTGATAGCGCTGCTTGAAAGCCTTGGCCTCCTCGCCGGACCGCTTGAGGTCGGCAGCAAGCGCGGGCGAATCTGCTGCGGGATAGAGATCCCGAAGGTCCCATTCCGGCATGGGGCCGATGGCGGCATCGGTAGTCGCGGCGGCTGACTCTGGGCTCATCTGGTATCCCTCGTGACGGAATGACAAACGGGTATCCTAGCGATATATGGAGAAATCGTGGAGACTCCAATCCGGATGAGAAAAGCCGGGGGACCGAGGGGAATTTTGGGTTACGCATCCGCGGACAATCTTCCGGCCCTGCTGTTCCATCAAGCCGAACGCCAGGGCGACAAGCCGTTCCTGTGGCGAAAACGGGACGGCGCCTGGCAGACGACAAGCTATGGCGAGGCGGCGCGGCAGGTCAATCTTCTGGCGCGGTGCCTCGCCGGCCTGGGTGTCGAGCCAGGCGACCGCATCGCCCTGGTCTCCGAGAACCGGCCGGAGTGGCTGATCGCGGACCACGCCATCATGGCTGTCGGCGCCCTGACGGTGCCGCCCTACATCACCAACACCACCGCCGATCACGCCTATATCCTGACCCATAGCGGCGCTAAGGGCGTCATCGTCTCCACGGCAGCGCTGGCGCAGCGCCTGCTGCCGGCGGCGATCGAGTCGCCGGACATCCGATTCGTAATCGCCATGGAAGCCGAGGCCATGGCGCAGCGCTCCGTGTTCCGCCGGCTGAGCTGGGCGGCGGCCCTGCGCGACGGCGAAGCACGGCCCGACGATATCGCCGCGCGCATTTCCAGGCAAAAGCGCAGCGATGTCTGCTGCCTGATCTATACCTCCGGCACCGGCGGACGGCCGAAAGGCGTGATGCTCAGCCATGGCGCCATCCTGCATAACTGCCGCGGCGCCTACGAAGTGCTTGAGCAGATCGGCTTGGGCGAGGAGGTGTTCCTGTCCTTCCTACCGCTGTCCCATTCCTACGAGCACACGGCGGGGCAGTTTTTTCCTATCTCGATCGGCGCGCAGATTTACTACGCCGAGAGCGTGGACAAGCTGACCGACAACATGGCGGAGGTGCGGCCGACACTTATGCTTGCGGTGCCGCGCCTCTATGAGGTGATGCATCAGCGGATCCTGCGCGCTCAGGAGAAGATGACGGGGTTCCGCCGGCGGATGTTCGATGCCACGCTGCGGCTGGGACACAAGCGCTATGAGAATCTAAGTGAGCTGTCGCTGGCCGAGCGGCTGACGGATTTCGTCTGCGACCTGCTGGTGCGGCGCAAGGCGGCGCGGCGCTTCGGCGGACGGCTGAAAGCCTTTGTCTCCGGTGGTGCGCCGCTCAATCAGGAGATCGGCCTGTTCTTCACCGCGCTCGGCGTGCGCATCTTGCAAGGCTATGGCCAGACGGAATCGGGGCCGGTCGTCAGCGTCAACCCGCCAAATCGTGTTCGACTGCACACTGTCGGCCCGCCGATGCGGGACACCGAGGTGAAGATCGCCGAGGACGGCGAGATCCTGATCCGCGGCGATCTCGTGATGTCCGGCTATTGGCGCGATGCGGAGGCGACGGCGGCGGCGCTGCGGGACGGCTGGCTTCATACCGGCGACATAGGGGTGATCGATGGCGAGGGCTATCTGCAGATCACCGACCGCAAGAAGGACATCATCGTGCTGTCGGGCGGCGACAATGTCGCGCCAGCCCGCATCGAAGGCTTCCTGCTGCTGCAGCCGGAGATCGCCCAGGCCATGGTCGTCGGCGACAAGCGGCCGCATCTTGTCGCGCTGCTGGTTCCCGATGGCGAATTCGCCCGGCGATGGGCGCGGGAGAACAAGTCGAGCGACGATCTCAACGCGCTCGCGGCCAATGACGGTTTTCACCGCGCGCTGACGACGGCGGTGGACCGGGTGAACACGTCGCTATCCAAGCTGGAGAAGATCCGTCGCTTCGTTCTCGCGGCCGAACCCTTCACGATCGAGAACGAGATGCTGACACCATCGCTCAAGATCCGACGGCACAAGATCCGCGCCCGCCATGGCGCGGCGCTGGACGCACTGTATGAGCGGAGCTGAGACCAGCCGCCGCGGTCATTCCACGACCATCTTCTCGATCCCCTTCGGCGCCGGGGGATACTTCAAATCCATCTCTTCCAGCGTGAGGCGCACGATGCGCGCGACGAGGGCGTTGCGGTACCAATTGCGGTCGGCGGGGATCACATACCAGGGCGCCCAGGGTGCGCTGCAGCGCCGGAGCGCCGATTCATAGGCCTCCATGTACTGCTTCCACAGTTTGCGTTCTTCGAGATCGCCGGGATTGAACTTCCAGCGCTTGGCCGGGTTGTTGATGCGTTCCTGCAACCGTTCCTTCTGCTTTTCCTTCGAGATATGGAGGAAGAACTTCAGGATGGTCACGCCGTTTTCCGCCAAGTGCTTTTCGAAGGCGTTGATCTGGTCGTACCGTTCTTCGATTTTTTCCAGCGGCGCCCACTCATGCACCCGCACGACCAGCACATCTTCATAGTGGGAACGATTGAACAACCCGATCATGCCTTTGGCCGGCACCACCTGATGCACGCGCCACAGATAATCCTGGGCCAGTTCCCGATCGGATGGCTTCTTGAAGCTGGTGGCGATGATGCCCAAAGGGTCCACCGGACCGAACACCTTGCGCATCGTGCCGTCCTTGCCGCCAGCATCCATGGCCTGGAAGACCGCCAGCAGGGCCTGCTTCCCTTGCGCCCATAGGATATCTTGCGACACATCGATGCGGGCGATATCGGCGGCCATTTCGGTTTCGGCATTCAGGCGATCGGGAAATGCGGTTTTTTCGCCCGGGTCGACGTCCTTAAGCCGGAAGCCCTTGCCGAAATCCGGCACGCGATATTGTTTGCGGAAATCCGCCGGCAGCTTCGATCGGTCCCTGCTCTTGATTGCCATGGCTCGCGCCTTCTTTCGTTTATGCTGCAACGCTCAACCAGAATCCACCGGCCAGGCTCAGATCACTGCTCCCGATGATTAGACGCCGTGATAGTCGCGATACCAGGCGACGAACCGCGGCACGCCCTCGTCAATCGAGATCTTCGGGTGGAAGCCGAGATCGCGGGTCGAGGATTCGATATCAGCATAGGTCTCCCGCACATCGCCGGGCTGCATCGGCTGTAGATCCAGCTTCGCCTTCTTGCCGCAGGTTTTTTCGATCACCTCGATGAAGCGCATCAGCGGCTCGCAGCGATGATTGCCCAGGTTATAGAGTCTGTGGGGCGGCTCGCCCTCGGGTGTCGCCTCCGGCGGGCGATCCAGCGCCGCGATGACGCCGTCGGCGATATCGTCGATATAGGTAAAGTCGCGCTTCATCTCGCCCCTGTTGAAAACGCGGATCGGCTCGCCCGCCAGGATCGCCTTGGTGAAGAGATAGTAGGACAGGTCCGGCCGGCCCCACGGTCCATAGACCGTGAAGAAGCGCAGGCCCGTCGCCGGCAGGCGGTAGAGGCGGCTGTGGCTCATGCTCAGGAGTTCGCCGGCACGTTTTGTTGCCGCATAAGGAGAAACCGGCTGATCCACGGGATCGGTGACGGCGAAGGGCAGCTTGGCATTGGCGCCATAGACCGACGACGAGCTGGCATACACAAAGTGGCGGAGATGTTCGAGCCTTCGCGCCAGCTCGAGCATGACGAGCTGTCCGGTCACGTTGCTGTCGACATATGCCCGTGGATTGACCAGCGAGTAGCGCACGCCAACCTGGGCCGCGAGATGGACGATACGATCCAGCGCCGGTGCGGCCGCGGCGATCGCTTCCATGGCTGCACGGTCCAGGATATCCGCGTGGTGAAACGAGAAATTGTTGCGTTTCTGCAGCTGCGCCAATCGCGCCTGCTTCAGCCGCGGATCGTAGTAGTCGTTGAGATTGTCGATGCCGATAACCTCTTCCCCGCGATCCAGCAGGCGAAGGGCGGTATGATAGCCGATGAAGCCGGCGGCGCCGGTGAGCAGAACGGTCATGGGGATTTGTCGCCGGATATCGGCGACGGTTCAAGGTCTCAAGCGAAGGATCGAGACGAGACCCGAGTCGCCTATTCCGGCACGGTCACCGTGATCTTGATGCTGGAATACCAGGCCGCGAGGTTGGCGATGTCCTCATCGCTCAGCGGCTTGGCCATGATGGACATTTGCGGGTCCTTGCGCTCGCCGTCGCGAAAGGCTTTGAGCTGCTTGATCAGGTAAATCTCGCTCTCCCCCGCGATATGCGGCACATGGGCCTGCTTCGCGACGCCATCGATACCATGACAGGCCTGGCAGGCCTTGGCCTTGGCGCGCCCGGTGGCGGCATCGGCGGCCTCAGCGGTCGGAACGCTTCCTGTGACATGGGCCACAAGCCCAAACCAGAGAGCGAGAGATAAGCAATGGCGCGGATGGGGTTCGATCGTCATCGGAAATTCCCGCGGAACACAGAGCGGCCGGCGCCCGGTACGACGATCCGGGCGCCGGTTGTTTCAGTCCTTAGGGCGCCTCGTACCAGATGCGGTAGATGGCTCCGGCGGTATCGTCGGAAACCAGGATCGATCCGTCGGGAAGCTGCGCGACATCTACCGGCCGTCCCAGATATTCGCCGGTCGATTCATCGAGCCAGCCCTCGGCAAAGGGCTTGCTTTCCGCCGCCGAGCCGTCCTCGTTCAGGCTGGTGAACATGATGCGCGCGCCCACCGGCGTGGTGCGGTTCCAGGAGCCGTGCTGGGCGCTGAAAATGCCGCCGCGATACTCTTTCGGGAACATCTTGCCGCTGTAGAATATCATGCCGAGATCGGCCGCATGGGCGACCTGCTCGATCTGCGGAAACACGACATCGGCGGGCGGATCGGAGTTCTTGTACTCTTCGGTGCGGACCTTGCCGCCACCATACCAAGGGAAGCCGAAGTTCTGCCCCGCTGCGGTGATGCGGTTTAGTTCGCCCGGCGGGATGTCGTCGCCCATGCCGTCGACCTGATTGTCGTCGAACCAGAGTTCGCCATTCGCCGGGTTGAAGTCCTGGCCGACCGAATTGCGGATGCCTCGGGCATAGACCTCGCGGTTCTTGCCGTCGCGGTCCATGCGGATGATGCCGCCGAGGCCCCATTCGCTGTAGAGATCCAGTTTCTCCGGCGCCGGCACGTTGAACGGCTGACCCAGAGATAGATAGAGCTTGTTGTCCGGCCCGATATCGCAGACCCGGGCGGTGTGGTTGTAGGATTCCTCCTCCACCGGAATCAGCTTGCCCTGCGCGACGATCGGCACGGCTACCACGTCCGGCCCCTCATAGAAGAACTCGGCGGCCGGAAACAGCAGCACGCGATTCTGTTCGACCACATAGAGGAATCCGTCCTTGGTGAAGCAGACGCCGTTCGGCAGGATGAACTCGACGGACGGCGCAAAGACCTTCACCTCGTCGGCGACGCGGTCCTTGTTGCGGTCGGTGACGGCCCAAACCTTGGTCTTGCGCGTGCCAACGAAGACAACGGCGGTCGACGGACCTATGGCCATGTGGCGGGCATCAGGCACCACGGCATAGAGCCCGATCTTGAATCCCGCCGGCATCTTGATGCGCTCGAGATTCTTCTTCAGGCCTTCGGCATAGTTGCCTTCCTGAGGAATCGTCTCCATGTCCATCGACGTGCCGGTAGTTTTGAATTGCCCAAGCTTCTCCATGTTGTCGGCAGCAGCCCCCACCGGTACGAGAGCCGCGGCGAGACCGAGCAGGAATGCCGGGATAACAGGCGATCCGGTCCTCATTTGTGCCTCCTCTCAGATGAACGGTTCTTGATTTCGCGCGCATCGCGCGCCGGCCGATTAAATGCCTCGCTGGTTATGCTAGGCAAATGTCTAATTGCGTACTGCACGCCAAAAACGTGCGCCGCACCGCAATATCAACCATTGCAAGAATTGGTTGGGTCTCGGGACGTCGAGAGAAGTTCTGCGGCTCCATACTTTCGTTGTATCCTACCGCGCAGCAAAGCGTTTCGCTCTACTTCGCCGTCTTTCGACCGTGCTATCAGTCTACCGAGTACGCGCCGAGGGGTCGGGTCGATCTGGCGTCACGCTCCCTCCACCGCTAGCAGCGAACCGCGCGAGGCGCCCTGGCGAAGCTCGATCAGCTTCGTGTATTCAGGCGATCGATACCATTCCTTGAGCACCGCCATGCTCGGGAACTCGATGACGACGAGGCGTGCCGGCCGCCAGTCGCCTTCCAGCGTTTCATGGGCGCCGCCGCGCACGATGAAGCGGCCGCCATAGCGCTCGATCAGCGGCAGGACCTGCCGGCGGTACTCGGCATAGATATCGGCGTTCTCGACATTCACATCAGCGATGAGATAGGCGGACATCGGATCTGCATCCTCGGCACGAGAGCGGGTGGCCGCCGTCGCGGCTAGTACAGCACCAGGATTCGCGCCTCAATGCTTTCGCGCGGCGGTGCGTCCGGCGGTGCAGTGGGATCATCGAATGCCGTATGCGCGGTGAAAGGCGGACCATCGCCTGGCGCGGAATCGAAGCATTTGAAGACGAACACTTCGCCGCGCTCCATCCGCGGCGCATAGTACCAGCGCTGGTTCGGATTGAAAGCGATCGCGAACGTCTCGCCCGTGCGATCGCGATAGCGCATTTCCGTCGCGATGAGATCGCTCGGCGCGATGCTGCGTGCATCGCATAGGGCGAGCGGTGTGTCGTACACCATGCCGCGAATGGGGCGCCAGACATTGTAGATTGCGAAACGCCGGTTTGCCGACGCTTCCGCCGGCGGGAGCAGGTCGTGAAGGCGCTGCGGCCCCGAGACGAAGGTGTAATCGTTGTGCACGGCCCGGACGGGTTCCCGCAGGCTGTCCGTTCCGCCGCCCGCACGGGCGCTGCGCAACGTATGGTCGAACATCAGCGTCTTCGAAGCACCGGTCAGCTCTCGCATAAAGTCCTCGAGCTCCGGGTAGTAGACCGATCTAACCTCGGCATCGTCGTAGAAATCGCCAACGCCGGTTTTCTGCCGCAGGAAGACAAAACCCTGCTCGTCCAAAGACAGCTGTTCCGCAATCGGCCGGACATCGCTGATCGGCACAGAGTGCCCGCGATAATCTCCCGTCCGTGCCGGCATTCCCGGCGGCGGCTCATACATATAGACGAAGGGCCGCTCCGCCGAAGGCACGAGATGGTTCAGCGTCGCCGTGACTTTCTCCAATGTAACCGAGTTTCCGCTGTCCATGCTTCCCAGCTCCGCTCCAAGTTACGTTGCGGTAAGCGCTGTTTGAAACGCCTCGCCCGTGGATCGGATGATCGCAACGTCCTTGAACGTAGGCGCAGCGCGCAAAGAAGCAAGCTAATCCGGCAGCGCCAGCGGCTGGATCGCGTCGTACAGATCGCCCGGGCCCGGATTGTCTTTCGGTGCCGCGCCGCCGAGATAATCCACCACGCCCCAGACCGCGTTGAGCGCGCTTTGCACCGCGCCCTCCACCCATGCCGCCGTCCAGGAGATGTCGTCGCCGGCGAGGAACAGGCCGCGCTGCGCCGGCGGCAGATCTTTCTGTTCCTTGAAGTGGCAGAACATGCGCCGCTGGTAGCGGTAGTGGCCCGGCAGATTGCCTTTGAAGGCGCCGAGGGAATCCGGATCGGCCTCCCAGGAGACAGTAATGGGATCGCCGATGATGTGCTTAACGATGTCCAGCTTCGGATAGACCTTTTGCAGCGCGTCCAGCATCAGCTTCACGCGCTTCTCCGCCGGGAAGGGCAGCACTTTCAGCGCGTCGCCCATCCAGGTGTAGGAGAGGCAGATCACGGCCGGTTTATCCGGACCGTTGTCGAACAGATAGGTGCCGCGGGTCAGGCGGTCGCTCAGCGTCTGGCTCATGCAATAGCGGCCGGTCTTGGCGTCGCGCGCATTCCAGAACGGCCGGTCGACCATGACGAAGGTCTTCGAAGACTGCATGTAGTGGGTGCGGTCCATCGCCATCCAGAGCTTCTGTGGGAACAGCCGCTCCTCGGTATCGATGTTCGTCGACATCAGCCAGGTCTGACAGGTGGCGACAACGGCTTCATAGCGGCGCGTGTCGCCCCAGCGGTCGGTGACGAGGAAGCGGCCGTCGTCATCGTCCCGCGCAATGCGGGCCACACCCGGACGCGGACCACCGCCATGGAGCGCATCGAGCGAGGTACCCGATGGCCAATGCGCCGCATGTTCCGGCGCCATCTTCCAGAGGCGGCGCGGCAGCTGCTCCACGCCACCGACCACCAGGCGCTGATGGCTGTCCTGGTCGGTATAGACGACGCGCAGGATCTCCAACATCGAATTCGGGAAATCGGTGTCCCAGCCGCCGGTGCCGAAACCGACCTGGCCGAAGATCTCCCGGTGCCGGTAACTGCGCCGGGCAAATGCATCGGACGTGGCGATGAATCCGTAGAAGCTGCGCTCGTCCCAGATCGGGATCAGCGCATTCCAGATCGCCTTGACCTTGGCCACGTCGCGGCGGCGCATCGCGTCCTGCATGGCGGAAAACTGCGCGCCATTTTCCAGCGCCTCGTTCCAGGCCGCCTCCACCTCGCGGAAAATGCGCGGCAAATCCGCGGGCTTTTCCACATAGATCGGCTCGCCCTCCAGGTCGATGACGGTGGAGGGTGTGGCCGGCGACAGCGGATTAGGGAATGGTTTGGTCTCCAGTCCCGCCATGTCGAGATAGTGATAGAAGGTGGTGGAGGAGATGGGAAAACGCATGGCGCCCAGTTCGGCGATCACGCCCTCGGCGCCTTCGAACGGCACCGAACGCAAGCGGCCGCCCAGGCGCGCGACCTCATAGACCACCGGCTTCAGCCCCAGCTTCATCAGCTCGAAGGCGGTGAGCAGCCCGGCGATACCGGCGCCGATGATCGCCACCTCCGTGCCGTGCCGCTCCGCCGGCACTTTTCCCAACCCCGCCGGATGCTTGACCCAGTTGTCATAGGCGAAGGGGAAATCCGGCCCGAACATGGTGATGGGCGGCTTGTCTGTTACGGCAGCCGCAGTAGCCTGCGCTGAAGTCATGACCCTACCTCCCCCTGCCCTCTTTGGCAGTCAGGGTCGCGGGAAACCGATCCCGCGGTCAACGGAGATTTGTCGGGTGACCTATGGACGCCGGTAGGGTGGCTGCCAGATCGAGCCATCGATGCCGGAATCGGCCTGCGCGGCGATCATCGCGAAGATCATCTCATTGCGCAGCGCCCGCTGCCCGGCTGCACTCCCTGGCGACATCATGCGCGCCATGCGATCGATGGCGGTGTCGCCATAGGCGACGTCGCGGAGATCGAGTTTCCACACACCCTGCTCCCTATTGAATTGAAGCTGCGACACCGGGAAGGGCCGATTCGAAACGACATCGGCAATGGCGGTTTCCCGTTCGACCCGCACTCCGCCGATGTCGATCGCGGCCACCGGGCCGTCCCGTGTCAGATCGGTGTCCACTACGTAGGCGACCAGGTCGCGCGCCGGCATCCGCTGCAGGTCCTGCGGCGCAATGCTGCTCCGCAGGCTGAGGGCGGCCGCCAGCATTGCCGTCGGCTGCGATTCCAGCTCTGCCTTCGTGGCATAGAGAGCGAGATCGCGCGCCTTCTCCGACAGCGCCAGGGTGGATTGAGAAATCAAGCCGACCGCATCGGCGCCGCGATTCTGCAGCAGCGCGGTCTTCAGGCCATGAAAGGATTGCCGGACAGCGGTCGCCTCGCTCGCGGCATTCGCCGCCGCCGGGAAGCCGAGCGTCAGCGCAATTGCCAGGATCAGTGCTGGGCGTCGATTCAATCTAGACCTCCGTTGGCTGAGTGATGCGCCCCTGCCCGGCAGCCGAAAGCCGCCGGCGGGTTAATGGAGGACCAAACTGCGGCAAAAATGCGACGTCCAACAGCGACATAGGAGCGCGGTCGGGATTGGCCGGCAATTCAAGCCTGCGTCTCGGCCGGCCCAGATGTCCCTCGCCGCGAATTCCATCTGCCCGCGTGCATCCGGCTCGGCGCGCCGGCCGTAGAGACATCGATCCAGTTCCGGGTCGCTTTCTCACCCGTCACCCAAAAGGGGAGGTTTTCCATGAAGTTTCCCGTCGCAAAAAAGTTCTTTGCCGCCGGAGCCCTGGCCGCTGTCCTGGCTCTCGGCGCCTGCACCAGCCATGATGTGCCGATGCAGAAGGCCAGCCTCTATGACCGGCTGGGCGGCAAGCCGGCCATCGAGGCCGTCGTCAACCAGTTCATCCAGAACGTGGTGGCTGACGACCGCATCAATGCCTTCTTCGCCAATGTCGATGCCAACGATCTGTCGGCCAAGCTGGTGGACCAGATCTGCCAGGCCAGCGGCGGCCCCTGCACCTATACCGGCCGCGATATGAAGACCGCGCACCAGGGCATGGGCGTGAAGGACGAACATTTCAACGCGCTGGTCGAAGACCTGATCGCCGCGCTGGACCAGTTCAACGTGCCGGAACAAGAGAAGGGCGAACTGCTCGGCGCCCTCGGGCCCATGAAGGGCGATATCGTCGAGGGCTGAACGGCGACGGCTTCCCTCCGTCCTATTGCGTTGCGAAGAGGCGGGCTTCCCCCGGCCCGCCTCCTTTTTTCCGACACTTGGAGTTTGCCTACTGGCTCAGCTTCTGCGTCAGCACCTCGACGGCGCGGTCGAGTTGCGGGTCGGCGCCGGCGGCATAGGGCAGGTCGAACGGTACCTCGATCGTCGGTTCCACACCCTTGCCTTCCAGCCGCTCGCCGTCGACGGCGACATCGGCAACGGCGAGCAGCAGCAGGCTGCCATCGCTGAGATAGAAAGTCCGGCCCGCCAGCAAAGCACCGGCCGTGCGGCTGCCCACTACTTCGCCATAGCCGTACTTCTTGAAGCCGTAGGTCAGCACCTCTTTGCCGCTGCGCGTGCCGCCATTGATCAGCAGCAGCGCCGCTCGCCGCCATTTGGCGTTGATTATATCGGGCTTGCTGTCACGGCGTCCCTTCATGGTCATGGTCGGTCCCGGCGCAAAGATATCGAGATAATGGGGCTGCGCTCCGCCCCAGCCGTCGCGTAAATCCCAGATCAAGGCATCCGCGTCCTTGAGCTTGCCGTCCGAAATCAGCTCTTCCAGCAGGTCCTGATAGCGCCCGCCCGCATAGGACCAGACATGCACATAGCCGATCTTGAGACCGCCCGCCTCGATCACCCGGGCGCTGTCGCGCATCGCACTCAGAAATGCGGTGTTCGGCTGGATCGTCTGCGGCGTCACCAGCAGGGGCCGCGGCACGGAGTCCCGATAACGGCGGATATTCAGGGTTACCGGCTGGCCCGCCTTGCCGACAAAAGAATCGACCGGCGCAAACGGCTGGCCATCGGCATTGACGATTTCATCGCCGACCCGGAGGTCCCCCTTCGCCGCCGGCAGCCCGTCCATCACGCCGGTCACGAATGTCCGACCGTCGATCTGACGCGTGAATATGCCAATGCCGGGATAGCGGATCTCGTCCCCCTTGAAGAACGGACGGGCCTCCTTGCGCTCGGCACCGCCGAAAATATCGGCGAGCTGGTAGTAGGCGGGATCGGCCGGCGTGAAATACCCGGTGTGAGAGGCGCCTAGCTCCGCGAGCATGGCGTTGATCACGGTCGAGAGTTGCTGCGAGGAAGACGCCACGACCGCCTGGGGTCGATACTTGTCGCCGATCGCCTTCCAGTCGATGCCACCCATGCTCGAGTCATAGAAACGGTCTCGTGTCAGCTGCCAAGCTTCGTCGAATAGCTCGACACTGGATTTCTGCGTTTCCGCTGTGGCGGATGCGGGAAGGAGCGAGACATAGGCCGGCGAAGCCAGAATCAGCAGCGCAACCATCCTGCACTTGAGAGAATTGAACATGTCGCGCCTCGCGAACGGTGATTGATCAGCGGTGCCAGCCGCGCTCCGAAGCGGCTGTCTTCGAGGAAATGGGCCTTATTGCCGTATTTGGAAACAAAATCTCGGCCTTTTGCACGGCAATGTGAACGTCTGGCCCGCGACCGCTTTGAGTGACGACGCAATATCATGGCCGTTCGGCGCCACCGCCTGCAATCAAAGTTCACTGCGGCAGGCTGAATATGGAAGGGCATTGCCATGACCTTGCCCGGAGGCATGCTTGATTGCACCCGCCGCCGCCCTTCACTACTCTAATAGGCACATGAAGATTCGGGCCGCCCCGGCCCCCAGAGGCTCTGTATGGCCGCCCTTGCCGCCGTCACGCTGGACGACAAATATGCCCTTGAATCCGGCCGCGTCTTCCTGACGGGAACGCAGGCGCTGGTGCGCCTGCCGATGATGCAGCGCCAGCGGGACAAGGCGGCGGGGCTGGATACTGCCTGCTTCATCACCGGCTATCGCGGCTCGCCCCTCGGCGGCTTCGACCAGGCATTGTCGCGGGCGCGGAAATTCCTGCTGAACAACCAGATCCATTTTCAGCCCGGCGTGAACGAGGATCTGGCCGCCACCGCCGTCTGGGGTTCCCAGCAGGCCGGGCTGTTCGGCGACAACAAGCACGACGGCGTGTTTTCCATCTGGTACGGCAAGGGCCCGGGTGTCGACCGTTCCGGCGATGTGCTGCGCCACGGTAATCTGGCCGGCAGCTCGCCCCATGGCGGCGTGCTTGCTCTGGCCGGCGACGACCATACCTGCAAATCCTCCACCACGGCGCATCAAAGCGAATACGCCTTCATGGACTACATGATGCCGATCCTGGCGCCGTCGAACGTGCAGGAGATCCTGGATCTCGGCCTGCATGGCTGGGCGATGTCGCGCTATTCCGGCTGCTGGGTGGCGTTCAAGGTGACGTCGGAGACGATCGATAGCGCTGCCTCCGTCTATGTCGATCCCGCCCGCGTCGAGGTCGTGACGCCGACCGATTTCGAGCTGCCGCCGGAAGGCCTGCATATCCGTTGGCCGGACACGCCGCTGCAGCAGGAGATGCGGCTGCACAAGTACAAGGCCTATGCCGCCCTCGCCTATGCCCGCGCAAACAAGCTGAACCGGACGATCATCGACGGGCCGAAGCGGCGCTTCGGCATCGTCACCGCCGGCAAATCCTATCTCGACGTGCGGCAGGCGCTGGACGATCTGGGCATCGAGGAGGCTTATGCCCGCGACATCGGCCTTTCCATCTACAAAGTCGGCATGACCTGGCCGCTGGAGCGCGAGGGCGTGCGCCAGTTCGCCGAGGGCCTGGAAGAGATCCTGGTCGTCGAAGAAAAGCGCGCCCTGATGGAGAACCAGTTCAAGGAGCAGCTCTATAACTGGAAAGAGAATGTGCGGCCGCGGGTGATCGGCAAATTCGACGAGGAGCGCAACTGGATCCTACCTTCGGCCGACGAGCTGACGCCGGCGCGCATCGCCCGGGTCATCGCCAAGCGCATAGCCCGTTTCCACAACAGTCCGGAGATCGAGCAGCGGCTCGCCTTCCTGACCGAAAAGGAAAAGGCGCTGGCGACGCAGAAGGCGCCGATCTCACGCCTGCCCTATTTCTGCTCCGGCTGTCCGCACAACACCTCGACCCTCGTGCCCGAAGGCAGCCGGGCGCTGGCCGGTATCGGCTGCCACTACATGGTGCAGTGGATGGACCGCCGCACCGACACCTTCACCCAGATGGGCGGCGAAGGCGCCACCTGGATCGGCCAGGCGCCCTTCAGCAAGACCAACCATGTGTTCCAGAACTTGGGCGACGGCACCTACTACCATTCCGGTCTGCTGGCGATCCGCGCCTGCATCGCCGCCGGCGTGAACATCACCTACAAGATTCTCTACAACGATGCCGTGGCCATGACCGGCGGCCAGCCGATGGACGGGCCGCTGGATGTGCCGATGGTGGCCCATCAGGTCGCCGCCGAAGGCATCAAGCGGATCGCCGTCGTCAGCGACGAGCCGGAGAAGTATCCGACGGGCGGCGTCTTTCCGCCGGGCACGACGGTGCATCACCGCGATGATCTGGATCGGGTGCAGCGGGAATTCCGCGAAATCCCCGGCGTCACCGTCCTCATCTACGACCAGACCTGTGCGGCGGAGAAGCGGCGGCGGCGTAAGCGCGGCCTGATGCCCGATCCCGACAAGCGGGTGGTGATCAACGAGCTGGTCTGCGAAGGTTGCGGCGATTGCGGTGTGCAGTCCAACTGCCTCTCGGTGATTCCAGTGGAGACCGAATTCGGCCGCAAGCGCGCTATCGACCAGTCCTCCTGCAACAAGGATTTCTCCTGCCTCAAGGGCTTCTGCCCCAGCTTCGTCACCGTCTATGGCGGCAAGCTCAGGAAGCGCAAGGCGGCCGGGCGAAGCACCGCGGATTTCCCGGTTCTGCCCGAACCCAAACTCCCGGAACTGGATGAGCCCTACGGCATGCTGATCACGGGTATCGGCGGCACCGGCGTCGTCACCATTGGCGCCCTGCTGGGCATGGCGGCGCATCTGGAAGGCAAAGGCTGTACGTCACTGGATATGACCGGCCTGGCGCAGAAGGGCGGCGCGGTTTTTACCCACATGCGCGTTGCCAGCAAACCGGAGGATATCCATGCCGTGCGCATCGCCGCCGGCAGCGCCCGGCTGCTTCTGGGATGCGACATCGTCACCGCCGCGGGCTTCGACGGGCTGGCCAAGGTGCAGCAGGGCAAGACCTGGTCGATCATCAACTCCCATGCCTCCGTGACCGGCGATTTCAGCCGCAAGCCCGACATGAAGTTTCCTGCGGCGGAGCTGGAACGTCTGATCGAGCAGGCGACGGGCGCGGTCCGCACCGAGTTCATCGACGGCACACACATCGCGACAACCTTGATGGGCGACTCGATCGCCACCAACCTGTTCATGCTCGGCTATGCTTTTCAGAAGGGATTGGTGCCGGTGTCGTCGGCCGCCATCGAGCGGGCGATCGAACTCAACGCCACTGCCGTCGAATCGAACAAGCAGTCGTTCCTCTGGGGCCGCCGCGCCGCCCATGACCGCAGGGCGGTGGAGGCGGTCGTCGCCACGGCGAATCCGCCGCCGGAACTGCACCGTTTGGCGACGACGCTGGACGAGATGGTGGCGCGGCGC
>Ga0184612_10000253_pt1 | contig 24141 bp, 24 predicted proteins | sample PLM3_60_coex_FD_133163 | JGI IMG/M metagenome (GOLD analysis project Ga0184612, IMG submission 133163) | Groundwater sediment microbial communities from an aquifer in East River, Colorado, USA - PLM3_60_coex | ecosystem: Environmental > Terrestrial > Soil > Riparian zone | place: USA: East... | reverse complement strand
CTCCTTGTCGAGTTGCGATGCTTAGTGGTTACAGCCGATCCCAGCCCCAGGCGCGTCAATCACGAAGCTTTCGGCTCGAGGCTGGCGCCGACGATCTTCTCGCAGGTGCCCGCGGGGACATAGATCCAGGAATCTCCGGCTGCGTCCGCCGTCGATGTGCCGGCGCAGGAATGGGTCGCGGTCTGGCAATCGTTCTTGCCGGCCTTGGCGATGCCGTAGCACTTTTCGTTTTCGGCGGCCTGAGTGCTGCCGATGGAGGTCATGGAAACCACCGCGGCGAGTGCGGAGGCAACCAGGATCTTGTTGGTCATGATCGAGTACTCCTCCAGAGGGTTTGGTACAGGTATGGAATAAAACTGTGGGTGAGGATGTAGCATGAGGCTGCCCTTTCAAACAGGACCTCACGCGGGTTCTCACGGGGACGTGACGCCGCGCGATTGCGATGCTTTGGGAACGCCGGAATTATCTCGGTATTTCGATCACAGGCCGCGAAGCACCGGAGATATCGGAGTTCTCACGGTCCCGTGAACTTTGCGCCGTTGCCGCGGCCGCGCTAGAGTCGCGCCGCATGGAATCGATAGCCTGAACGAATGGGCAGCCAAAAACACGAGGTGAATCGTGGACAGCAAACCGACCGGACGCCGAATCTTCGATCTGCGGAATACCCGATTCCGGGAATACGATCTGGAAGGCCCGGTCCAGCCGAACATGAGCTGGCTGCCGATAAGCTATGACAAGGATACGGGACAGGGCTGCTATCCCATGCGCATGGAACCGGGTGCGGTGACCATCCCCCACGATCATCCCGGCTATGAGGAGTTTCTCATCCTCGACGGCGAATTGATCGACAGCGACGGCACGGTCTTCAAGACCGGCGATCTCGTCAGTTATGCTCCGGGCACCCATCACAACTCGCGTACGGAAACCGGCTGCCTTATCGCCGTATTCGAATGGCAGCCGCCCAAGGCGTGATCCCCAGAGACCGCTCGCGGCGAGCGCCGCAGGCGTAGCCCAGGCACGGCCTGCAGTGCGCCAATGTCTGCCAAAGGTCGCGGCCCGGCCTCGACCGGCGCCTGCCGGCCGCGATCAGAGCCCGCCCTGCGACAGTATTGCTCAGCAGCAGCTGGAGATTGCGGGCAGCTAGACATTGCTAAACCGCGCAAAGCCCGATATTCACCGGCGCTCGCCGCGAGCACAGGCTGGATGGCCCGGTCGGCTGGGGGAACTCGCTGTCATTTTCCGTCGTTCCCCGGCGGGTTCCGGGCAGCGCTGCATGCCATCCCTGGCTGCGCCGGCAAGGCTGCGAATGGAGTAAAATTCTCGAGTCCGCCATGAATCACCTGGATCAACTGGAAGCACAGAGCGTCTATATCTTCCGCGAGGCGTTCAACCGCATCGAAAAGCTGGCCATGCTCTGGTCCCTGGGCAAGGACAGCAATGTGATGGTCTGGCTGGCGAAGAAGGCCTTCTTCGGCCACATGCCGTTCCCGGTCATGCACATCGACACCGGCAAGAAGTTCAAGGAGATGTACGCCTTCCGCGATCGCTACGAGAAAGAGTGGGGGCTGACGCTGATCCGCGAGGAATGCCCGCCCATCGAGGCAGTCGATCCGAAACTGCCGCCGGCGGCCCGGTCTGCCGGGCGCAAGACCCTCGGCCTCAAAGCGGCGCTGGCGAAGCACGGCTTTACCGGCATCGTCGCCGGCATCCGCCGCGATGAAGAGGCTGTGCGGGCAAAGGAGCGGGTGTTCAGCCCGCGCAAGGACGGGAATCAATGGGACTTCCGCGACCAGCCAGCGGAGTTTTGGGATTTTTTTAATACCCACCTGCCGCCGGACTGGCATTTGCGGGTGCATCCGCTGCTCCATTGGACCGAACTGGATATCTGGCGCTACATCCGCCGCGAGGGCATTCCCATCGTCGATCTGTACTTCACCAAGAAAGGCAAGCGCTATCGTTCCCTCGGGGATGAAGACATTACCTCCCCGATCGACAGCAGCGCGTCATCGCTGGAGGAGATCATCGCCGAACTCGAAGTGACCAAGGCGCCGGAGCGCGCGGGCCGAGCCATGGACCGCGAAACCGAAGACGCCTTCGAGCGCTTGCGTAGCGACGGATACATGTGATGAACAAGACCGTCACCGCATTGGAGGCCCTGCGCGAACAGCTGCGCACCGTGATCTGCGGCCATGTGGACCACGGCAAATCCACCCTGGTCGGCCGCCTGATCTACGAAACTGGCACACTGCCCGACGGCAAGCTCGAGGCGATCAAGACCATGTGCGTGCGGCGCGGCATGCCGTTCGAGTGGGCCTTCCTGATGGATGCCTTCCAGGCGGAGCGCGACCAGGGCATCACCATCGATACCTCGCAGATCTGGCTGCGCACGCCGCGGCGCGACTACGTCATCATCGATGCGCCCGGCCACCGGGAGTTCATCAAGAACATGATCACCGGCGCGTCCTCGGCCGACGCCGCGCTGGTGCTGATCGACGGGTCCCACGGCGTGCAGCAGCAATCGCGTCTGCACGGCTTCCTGCTCAATCTGCTGGGCGTGCGGCAGATCGTCGTGCTCGTCAACAAGATGGATCTGATCGAATATTCGCAACGCAACTTCGAGGCGATCCGCGACGAGTATAGCCGCTATCTCCAGAGCATCGGCGCCACCGCGGATGCGGTGATCCCGATCTCGGCTCGCGACGGCGACAATCTCACCGGCCCATCCACCAGTATGGGTTGGTATCGTGGACCCTCGGTGATGGATGTGCTGTCCAGCTTCCGGCCGACCCGGCGCGCCACGGAACTGCCGCTTCGGTTCCCCATTCAGGATGTCTACAAGTTCGATGATCGGCGCATCCTGGCAGGCCGTATCGAATCCGGGCGTCTCAAGGTTGGGGACCGCTTGCTGTTCTCGCCCTCGAACAAGGTGTCGCGAGTGGCCTCGATCGAAACCTGGCATGTACCGGTGCCGCCAACCGTGGCCGAGGCCGGCCAGTCCATAGGCATCACGCTGGAGGATCAGCTGTTCGTCGAGCGGGGCGAGATGGCCAGTCATCCGGAGCATGCGCCGTTGGAGACGACGGTGTTTCGCGGCCGCTTGTTCTGGCTGGCGCATACGCCGCTGAAGACAGGCGATCGCTACCGGTTGCGGATCGCCACGCTCCGGACTCCGGTCTTCGTCGAGTCAATCGAGCGCATTTTCGATACGGAGGATCTGACCGCGCACGCGTCGGACGAGGTCGAGCGCCACGGCGTCGCCGACGTCATCCTGCGCAGCCGTGCCATGCTGGCGGTCGACGAGGCGAAATCGCTGGCGCGCACCGGCCGTTTCGTTCTGGCCGACGACACGCATATCGTCGGCGGCGGCCTGATTGACATGGAGGGCTATCCGAACCAGCGCGAGATCCGCGTCGTGCGTGCGGAGAATCTGCATACCGTCAAGCATCGCGTGACATCGGAACAGCGCGCAGCGCGCACCGGCCACAAGGGCGGCGTCCTGTGGTTCACCGGCCTCTCGGGTTCGGGCAAATCCACACTGGCCATGGCGGTGGAGCATCAGCTGTTCGTCAAGGGCTATAACGTCTTCGTGCTTGACGGCGACAATGTGCGTCAGGGATTGAACGCCAATCTTGGCTTCTCGCCCGACGATCGCGCGGAGAACATCCGCCGCGTCGGCGAAGTCGCAGCACTGTTCGCCGATGCCGGATTCATCACTATTACCGCATTTATTTCGCCCTATCGCGCCGACCGTGAGCGGGCGCGAGTTGCGGCCCGCGAGCACTTTCACGAGATTTATATCAAGGCCGATCTAAGCACCTGCGAGGGCCGCGATCCCAAGGGCCTCTACAAGAAGGCGCGTCGTGGCGAGCTGCCGGATTTCACCGGAATCTCTGCACCTTACGAAGCGCCAATCGCGCCAGAGTTGATCGTCGATACGCAAGCACAACCGATCGAGGATTCTGTCAGACAAATTATCGCCCATGTTGAATCGAGTTTTCGGCTCCGGTGACAATGCTGTGACAAGGCCCGATGTTCGCAGCATGTTCGCGTTGATGCCGGAAGGGTGGGAAAATCTGCTTGCCTGCCTGAAACCGCCCCACTAGGGTCTTGACGGAACGGCGTTCCTCGAATGAACGCTGCCAGAGAAATCATGCAATCCCCCGCTACGTGGGGAGGAAATTGTTAAGGGGCTAGGTCCAAGATGAGGGAAACGGTCGCGCGCCAGGCGGCCTGATGCCGGGAACGTTGCCGCGGCTATGCCGCGCATCGATCGAGAACGTGGGGGGACAAGATGCAGAAGGTTGTTGGGGCGATCCGACAGCAGCTTGTGACAAAGATCGATCGTTATTTCGTGCAGCGCGAGATCCTGATCCGCGCCGAAGATCGTGTAAGATATCTAACACTGACGAAGCGACATCAAATGGCCGCGGCTGGATTGGCAGCGGCCTTATTCATTTGGATCGTGGCATCCACCTTGGGCAGCGGGATTGGCGCGTGGCTGGCCGGCGAGCGCGCCGCCGACGCGGAACGGCTGACCGCCGAACTGATTGAAGTGGAAACACAGGTCTTGGACTTGCAGCAGCGGTTTGCGTCGGTGTCCAGCGATCTCACGACGAACCAGCAATTCATGCTCGATCTGGTCCGCGCTTCGCGCGGCGAGGAATTGCCGTCGCTCGGCGCGTCGACGCAGTCGGCGCCTGGCGTGGCGCCGGAAGAGCCGACCGCCGCCACCGTCATCGCCGCGATCAATGCCGATCTCGATCGCATCGCCATGAATAATTTCGTGCTGTCCAAGGAAGTGACGCAGACGCAGCTGAAAGCCTCGGCGTCGGCGGAAGTTCAGGCCCGCATCAAACTGGCGCGCGACCGGTATCGCGTGGAGCTCCACCGCACGCGGCAACAATTGGCTCACACCGAGGAAACGGGCCGCCAATTGAAGACGCAGGTGTCCGATCTGCAACTGCGCATCGGCTCGTTGTTGACGACGCAGGCAGCGAAGACTGCGGACAATGCGATGTTGCAGGGTCAGATCTCCCGGCTTAGCGAATCTTTGGACAAGACTCAGGCGGACAATGCGCAATTGCAGGCATTCCTGACGGGGATGCAGAGAACCACCACCGTGGCCGCGCAGGATCGCATCGCGCTGCGGGCAGTGCGCGATGAATTGCTCTCCAAGGTGCGCGCGCTCGAAAGCCGCCTCAATGCCGTCAGTTCCACCCAGAACACCATGGTGGAGAAGCTGGCGGAGCGGACGCGGGTCGGCGTGGACGAAATCGAGAAGACGGTGGCCATGACCGGCTTGCAGGTCGAGGCGTTGCTGGATGTCGCCGGCGTTAAGCTTTCGGGCGAGGGCGGCCCGTTCATCACGCCGCGAAGCTATGCGCGCAGCGCCGAGGATCACCTCGTCCTGGCCTCCATCGAGCATCTGGGCGGCGAGGTGGAGCGGTGGGAGCGGCTGCAGCTCGTGCTCAGGAGCCTGCCGCTGACGGCGCCGCTGGACAACTACACGATCCGGAGCGGGTTTGGCGACCGCAAGGACCCGATTTCCGGCCGTACCGGGATGCATGAAGGCCTCGATCTCTCGAACGAGGTGGGCACACCGGTGCTAGCAACGGCGCCGGGTAAAGTGGTATATGCGGGGTGGATGGGGGACTATGGCCGACTGATCGAGATCGACCATGGTCTCGGGATCCGTACGCGTTATGCGCATCTGAAGAAGATCTCGGTCAAGGTGGGCGACACCGTCGACTACCGGGACGAGATCGGCTTGCTCGGAAGCTCAGGCCGCAGTACGGGACCGCATCTCCATTATGAAGTACGGGTCGATGATCGGCCCTACGATCCCATCAACTTCCTGGAGGCCGGAAAGTATGTTTTCAAGGGATAGCAAGTCCAACACACCAGTATCCTCGTCCGGAACGGGGATCACGGAGAACAGCATGTCTTCATCGACCGATTATCAGCGTACCGCCCAAGCGCGCAATGCGGCACCGTCCATCATCAGCCCCGATCTGAAGATCAAGGGCGACCTGCATTGCGCAGGCGACATTCAAGTCGATGGACATGTCGAGGGCGACATCAGCAGCCGCAGCATCACCATCGGGGAGGCCGCGCAAATTCATGGCGCGATCTCCGCGGAATCGATCCGTATCTGCGGTGCGGTCAACGGCCAGGTGAAGGGCACAACGGTGACGCTGGCCAAGACGGCCCGGGTGACCGGTGATGTGCTGCATCAGACGCTGTCGATCGAGCCCGGTGCCTTCTTCGAAGGCCAGTGCCGGCGCATGGACGCCAGCCAGTCCGGCGCGAACGTCGCGTCGATCATGAAGGACAAGACGACGACGGCCAGTACGCCGTCGAGCCCAAGCCAGCCGACGGCGGCCCGCGCCTAATTACTGGCTTTTCCGGTCCAGCCGCGCCGCCGGACGAGGCGGCGCGGCAATGTTTTCGTATGTCTTATCGAAAGAACAGCGCGGCTAAGCGGATGCGCTGCCGATCGCCCGGGCAAACATGCCGGGATCCACATTGCCGCCGGAGATGATGATAACGGCGGTCTTGCCCTTGAGATCGATCTTGCCGGATAGCACCGCCGCCAATGCCACGGCGCCGCCGGGCTCGGTGACCAGCTTCAACAGCCGAAACGCATAGTCCATCGCCGCCAGCACCTCGTCGTCGGTGACCGCCAGGCCGCCGGCCAGCAGTCGGTCGTTGAGCGGAAAGGTGATCTCGCCCGGCATCGGCGCCAACAATGCGTCGCAGATACTCTTGGCATCAGGCAGATTCTTCTGCCGGCTATGCAGCTTGAGGGAACGGGCGGTATCGTCGAACCCGGCCGGCTCCACCGAATGGATCTTGGTCTTGCAGGACAGTTCGGCCATCGCCAGCGCGATGCCGGAGATAAGGCCGCCGCCGCCGCAGGGCGACAGCAGGAGGTCGGCGGCGGTGCCGAGTTGGGCCAGTTGGCCGAACACCTCGCGGCCGATGGTGCCCTGGCCGGCGATAATGTCGGGATCATCGAACGGGCGGACGATGGCAGCCTGGCGTTCCCGGGCGATGCCGGCGGTGATCGCTTCGCGGTCTTCGCGATTGCGGTCATAGAGCACGACCTCGGCGCCGTAGCCGCGGGTATTGCCGATCTTGATCGCCGGCGCATCGGCGGGCATGACGATGGTGGCGCCGATGCCCGCGGCGTGGGCCGCGGCGGCGACGCCCTGCGCATGGTTGCCGGAGGAAAAGGCGACAACATGCCGGGGCGGCTGCACTTCCGCCATCAGCGCGGCGATCTTGTTGGCGGCGCCGCGGAACTTGAAGGATCCCGTGCGCTGCAGGCTCTCCGGCTTGATGAACAGGCGGCCCCCGGTCCGCGCATTCAGATCCCTGGATTCGATCAGCGGCGTCTCGATCGCCTGGCCCTTGATCCGCCGTGCGGCGGTTTCGACATCGGTGAATGTGGGTATGCGCGTCGCGAGGCTCGCGGCGGCCGGTGCGGCAACCATGCTGCTATTCCTGTTCTTGTTGCGCGATAATTATGCCGTCTAGCTGCGAGCGATCAACGGCTGAAGCTCGGCCAGATTCTTGATCTCGACTTCGGCGGCGGCGGGCAGCCGTTCCCGGGGTTCGTCGCCGCGATTGATCCAGACAGCGCGGAAACCATAATGGGCCGCGCCAACCGCGTCCCAGCCATTGCTGCTGACGAAACAGACGCGGGCCGGCGCCATGCCGAGCCGGTCGACGGCCAATTGATAGACCCTGGGGTGCGGCTTATAGACGCTGACGGCGCCCACTGAGAGCACCGCATCCACCAGCCGGTCCAGATGGGCGGCGGCGATCGCATCCATCAGCATGCCCTGGGTGCCGTTCGACAGGATGATGATCTTCAGGCCCAGATGCTTCATCCAAGCCAGGGTCGAGGTCGCATCCGGATAGGCTTCCAGCGTGCGATAGGAGGTCATGAGTTTTTCGGCCAGCGGGTTTTCGTCGTGGCCGTGCTTTTCCAGTGCATAGAGCAGGGCGTCGCGGGTCACATGCCAGAAATCGGCATAGTCGCCCATCAAGCTGCGCAGCCAGGTGTATTCGAGCTGCTTGCGCCGCCAGGTCGCCGCGACCTCCGGCCACTGATCGCCCAGCGCCGCGGCATGGCGCTTGGCGGCCGCGTTGACGTCGAACAAAGTACCATACGCGTCGAACACGCAGGCATCGATGGGGGCAAGTTTGACTGACATGATGAGCGTCTCTCTTGCTGCGATGGGCGGCGCGCCGGCGGGGCTTAGCGCTTCAGATCCTGCTCCAGGGTCATGGCGATCTGGGTATCGCCGAGGCGGTGACGGTAGACCTGCGTGTTTTCCAGAACCCGCTGGACATAGTTGCGGGTCTCGGACAGCGGAATAAGTTCGACCCAGTCGATGACATCGACGCCCTTCCGACGGGGATCGCGGAACCGCGCCGTCCATTCCGAAACCCGGCTCGGCCCGGCGTTGTAGGCGGCGATGGACAGCACATAGGATCCGCCATGCTTGTTCAGCAGCTCCGACAGATAGGCGCGGCCCAATGAGATGTTGAAGCTGCTATCGCTGGTCAGCTTGTCCTTGGTGTATGTGACACCCAGCTTCTTCGCCACGGACTTGGCCGTGGCGGGCATCAGTTGCATCAGCCCCAGCGCGCCGGCCGAACTCATCGCTTCGGGATCAAAGGCGCTCTCCTGGCGGATGACGCCGAGCACGAGGGCCGTTTCCGGGGCACCCGGATTGGCGATATTTTTCACCGGGAACAGATAGTCGACCAGTTCCGTGCCCTTCTGGCGCGCCACTTTCGCTGCCGCCAGAGTCACGTCGGGCCGGCCCAGAGAAGCCGCCAGTTCGACGCCCAGCCGCTGCTCGCCGGGCGTGCGGCCCATCTCGATCAGAGCGGTCAGGAACGGCTTTGTCTCATCGGCGCATCCGATCTGGCCGAGCAACTGCACCACCCGGACCATATCTCGCTTGGCGAAGACCGCCTTCTCGGGCGCGGTCGCCTGCGGTGCCGCCGGCATCGGCACGGGCACATTGGCGCCCAGCGTGCTCGCCGCCAGCTGCCCGTAATAGGTCGTTGGATAGGCCGCGGCCTGTCGATACCAGCGGGTGGCGTCCGGCTTGTTGTTCAGGGTCTCGGCGGCGCGGCCGGCCCAGTAGGCAGCCCGCGACTTGCTGAGCGGGGAACTGACGCTGCGATGCATGGCCGTGAAATGGCCGTAGGCAGTGTTGGCATCCTTGAGAAAGCGCAGGGCAATCCAGCCGGCCAGCCATTCGCCCTCGGCATAGGTCGGGCCGCTGCTGGCGCCATATTGCTTGGCGATATCGTAGGCGACCTTGTGCTGGCGGGTCTCCAGGGCATAGCGGGCGGCGCTGTCCAACTCGCGCCACATCAAATCAGGCCGCGGCACGTTCGACAGCGGTTTGTCGAACAGGCTGAGCATGCCGGCCAGATCGTCCTCCCGGCGGCGGTAGCGCGCCCGCTCATAGATCAGGCCGGGATCCTTCGCCAGTTCGGGCGGCACGGCGGCGATTTTGGCGTCGAGGCCTTTGCTTTGATTGCGCACGGCCATGCGCGCTTCCGCCAGCAGGCGGTGGTCGGGGGAAAGGCGGCCGACAATGCGTTTCGCGGCGGTCTGGCCGTCGTTCCACAGCAGGCGATCGACCCGGGCCCAGTGATCCTCCCGGGTCAGCAGGTCCGCGAAGGCGAGCAGGAACATTTCCTCGGCCGGAACGCTCACGGCATCCAGCTTGGTCCAACCCTTTTTCACCAAGGCCCGCGCCTGGGCCTTCTGGCCCGTCACCATCAGCGCGCTGGCCAGCCGGAACGCCCCTTCGAGGGTGCGGGGCTCGCGGCCGGCGAACCAGGCGATGATCTTGTCGGCCGACATGCCGGACATGGTGCGCTCAGCGCCGGACTCAAGCAGGCCGCGGCGCGGCCAATCCGGATGGTCCCGCAACAGCCGCATATAGTCCGGATACGATCCCAGTTCGTCATTGCCGGTGAGGATGTACCAGGTCACCGCGTCCCGGAGCAGCGGGTGGCCGCCCTGCTGACCGAGCCGGCGGGCATCGGCCCACTTATCCTTCTCAATGGCTGTAAAAGCCGCCTGATAGGTCGCAATCTGAGCCGGCGTCAGCTTGTCGCCGGACGCCGCCGACAGCGGCCCGGCGCCGAAACCGGCGGCCGAACAAATAATAGCGACCAGAAGGATGCGGAGCCTGTCCACCATGCCTCCCATCTTGTACAACTCCCGAAACGCAAATGTGGCGATTTTACAGCTCGAGCGGAGCGCAACAATGCCACGGCTATGGTTAACAATCTTTTGACCGGAGCAGGCCCCGGAGGCAAGCTCCTGAAAGCCCCGCTAGACCCACGGGCGGCCAATGCCCTATTGCCGCCGCTGGGTTGTATTACTAGGTTGATTCGCCGTCGCAAGGATAGAGCGGGCGGCAGGGAGTAGCGAAATGTTTCAGGGATCGGCCACGGCGCTCATCACCCCGTTCAAGAACGGCGCGGTGGATGAAAAGGGCTTCCAGGACTTCTGCGACTGGCAGATCAAGGAGGGAACCGATGTGCTGGTCCCGGTCGGCACGACCGGCGAGTCGCCGACCCTCACCCATGAGGAGCATATGCGGGTGGTCGAGCTGTGCATCGAGGCGGCGGGCAAGCGGGTTCCCGTCATCGCCGGCACCGGGTCCAACTCCACCGACGAAGCCATCAGCCTGACGCGCCACGCCAAGGAGGCCGGCGCCGATGCGGCGCTCGTCGTCCTGCCCTATTACAACAAGCCGACGCCGGAAGGGCAGTACCGCCACTACAAGGCGATCCACGACGCCGTCGATATCCCGATCATCATCTACAACGTGCCGCCGCGCACGGCGGTCGACATGTCCGTGGAAACGATGGCGCGCCTGGCCAAGCTGCCGCGCATCGTCGGCGTCAAGGACGCCACCGCCGATCTCACGCGGCCAATGTTGACGCGGATCGCCACCAGCCCGCAATTCTGCCAGCTCTCGGGCGAGGATGGCACGATTGTCCCCTTCCTGGCCCAGGGCGGCCATGGCTGTATCTCCGTGACTTCGAACGTTGCGCCGCGCCTGTGCGCCCAGCTCCACGATGCCTGGCAGAAGCGCGACCTCGACACCGTGAACGCGCTGAATGAGCGGCTGATGCCGCTGCATAAGGCGCTGTTCGTGGAAACCAGCCCGGGCCCGGTGAAGTATGGCGTCAGCCTGCTCGGCCGCGCCCCGGCGGAAACACGCCTGCCGCTTTGCGAAATCGCCGACCGCTCGAAGGAAGCCGTGCGCTCGGCCATGACATCGGCCGGCCTACTGAATTAGGGAACGAGCCGGGCTAACTGCGGCCGGTGGAGGATCTCCGGCCGGCGCTCTGACGCAACCTATGCCGCGGACCGATCATGACAGCCAATGAAACCGAGCCGAAGTATGCGGCCCAGAACCGCAAGGCGCGGCACGACTACTTCATCGAGGATACGATCGAATGTGGCCTGGTGCTGACGGGCACCGAGGTCAAATCCTTGCGCAAGGGTGGCGCCAGCATCCAGGAGGCCTTCGCCGCGCCGAAGGACGGCGATCTCTATTTGCTGAATTCACACATTCCCGAATATGAGGCGGCGACGCGCTTCAATCACGCGCCCCGGCGTCCGCGCAAGCTGCTGGTGCGGCGGCGCGAGCGTGAGAAGCTGATGGGCGCGGTGCAGCGCCAGGGCATCACGCTCATCCCCCTGTCGCTCTATTTCAATGCCCGCGGCATCGCCAAGCTGGCGCTCGGCCTGGCCAAGGGCAAGCGCAAGGTGGACAAGCGCGAGACGCAAAAGACGCGCGATTGGCAGCGCGACAAGGCCCGCCTCATGCGCGCCAAGGGTTAGCAGCAATGACCATGGCCGCTTCGAAAGTCGGGGCGCAGGATGTCGCCGTGCGCCTGGAATCCCCGGATCAGCCCGATATCCGACGGCTGCTGGCGCAGCTCGACGAATATCTGACGGGACTCTACCCGCCGGAGAGCAATCACCTGCTTGGGATCGAAGAGCTTCTGCAGCCGAATATCCGCTTCTTCGTAGCGCGCCGGGGGGCACGGGCCTTCGGCTGCGGCGCTCTCAAACTGGAGAAAGACGGGTCGGCAGAGGTGAAACGCATGTATGTGGATCCCGCATCCCGCTGTCTCGGCATCGGCAAAGCCCTGATGCGGGCGATCGAAGCCGAGGCCGAACGGACCTCGATCCAGGTGCTGCGCCTGGAAACCGGCATTCATCAGCCTGAAGCGATCGGCCTCTATATTGCCGGCGGTTTCCGGGAGATTCCGGCCTTCCCGCCCTACCGGCCGGACCCGTTGAGCCGCTTCTTCGCCAAACAGTGCGCTTTGTCCGACTGAGGGACTCCGTTATATCTGGTTGGAATCGTTTCAGGATGCTCGCGGCGAGGGGGGCTAGTTGACGTATTGTCTTGGCATCAAGGTCCGCGAGGGCCTGATCGGATTGGCCGATGGCCGCATCACCAGCGGCACGCAGCTCACCAGCGCCCGCAAGGTGACGCTGCACGGCCCGAACGGCTCGCAGTTTTTTATCATGACCTCCGGAATGCGTTCGCTGCGGGACAAGGCAGTGGCCTATCTCGAGCGCGACCGCCGGTCCATGACCGGCTTCTACGCGACGATGCTCGATGTCGTGCAGGCATATACGCGGTGCCTGCGGCAGGTGATCGATGAGGATCAGGTCGCCGTCGAACGCTCCAACCTGGTCTTTAACCTGCATGCGATCATCGGCGGCCAGATGGCGCAGGACCGGGAATCCACGATGTTCCTGGTCTATCCGGAATGCAATTGGATCCAGGTCGATGAGCGCACGCCCTACCTCTCGATCGGCGTCACCGGCTATGGGAAGCCGATCCTGGACCGCGCCCTGCGCTTCGACACGCCGCTGCGCACGGCACTGAAGCTCGCCTATCTGTCGTTCGATTCCACGCGTCTGTCTTCGTCCGATGTCGGCTTTCCGCTCGATCTCGTGACCTACAGCGTCAAGGACCGCCAATGGCGGGAACGGCAGTTCGAGGACCAGGAACTGCACGAGCAGGGCCAGTGGTGGAACGAGCATCTGACCCAACTCGCCAGTTCAATGCCTGACGGACCCTGGCTCGACGGCCTGCTGCCATAGGCGGCATTGTGCCCGCGAATTGTGCGCCGCGGCATCGCCATTGATCGGGCCCGGCGAGTTCCCGTAGGCTGCCTCTGGATATGCCTTCGGAAGCGCCCAACTGGCTGTCCGGCTACGATGCCGGCGGGTTTTACTGCGAAGTGTTCGGGCGCACTGGTGCGCCCGCGCTTCATACGCTACCGCTGCGGGAACGGCTGTCCCGCATTCCAGTAGAAGAGCTCCGCCGACGCGCCCGCAACGCCGAGAACGAGCTGTTCAATCTCGGCGTCACGTTCACCGTATATTCCGAGAAGGACGTCATCGATCGGATCCTGCCCTTCGACGTCATCCCGCGTGTGCTTTCGGCGGAGGAATGGCGGCATATCGAGGCCGGAGTCATCCAACGGGTGACAGCGCTCAACGAATTCCTGCACGATGTCTATCACGATCAGCATGTGCTGAAGGATGGCATCGTGCCGCCCGCCCTGGTGCTGCGGAATGCCAATTACCGGCCGGAGATGGCCGGCCATGACGTGCCCTGTGGCACCTATGTCCATATCTGCGGCGTCGATATCGTTCGCGACGACGCCGGACGGTTCATGGTGCTGGAGGACAACGGCCGCACGCCCTCGGGCGTGTCCTATGTGGTCGAGAACCGCCGCATCATGCAGCGGGCCTTTCCCGATCTGATCGACGTCTTCATCCAGCCCGTGGAAGATTACGGCCTGCGCCTCGGCCAGGCGATGGCGGAGATCGCGCCCGCCGGCATCGAGTCGCCGCAGATCGTGCTGCTGTCGCCGGGCATCTACAACTCGGCCTATTTCGAGCATGTGTTCCTGGCGCGGGAAATGGGCGTGCCGCTGGTCGAAGGACGCGACCTCACCGTCGAGAACGATCGGGTCTATATGAAGACAACGGCGGGCATGGCGCCGGTGCATGTGATCTATCGGCGCATCAATGACGACTTCATCGACCCCGAGGTGTTCCGCGCCGACAGCGCGCTCGGCGTTCCCGGGCTCATGCAGGCCTACCGCAAGGGCAACGTGACGCTGGCCAACGCGGTCGGCACCGGCGTCGCCGACGACAAGGCCGTCTACGCCTATCTGCCGCGCCTGATCCGCTACTACCTGGACCAAGATGCCATATTGCCGAATGTGGAAACCCATCTCTGCGGCGAACCGGACGGCCTCAAGCTCACGCTGGACAGGCTCAGCGAACTCGTCGTCAAGCCGGTCGGCGAGTCCGGCGGCTATGGCATCGTCGTCGGACCGCGGGCCACGGCTGCGGAACTCGCGGATATCCGGGATCGGCTGCGCGCCGATCCCGGCAACTACATCAGTCAACCGATGGTGCGGCTGTCGGTCTGCCCGACCCTGGTCGAAGACGGCGTGCGCTCGCGGCATGTGGACCTCAGGCCCTTCGCCGTCACCGGCCGCGATACCTGGGTCTTGCCGGGGGGACTGTCGCGGGTCGCGCTGCGGCAGGGATCGTTGATCGTGAACTCATCCCAGGGGGGCGGGTCGAAAGACACGTGGGTCCTTGCATAGCCTGCTGGCGCGGTATGCCGACTGCATCTTCTGGATGGCCCGCTACGTGGAACGGGCGGAAAATCTGACACGTATCCTCGACGTGACCCAGAGTTCTGCGCGGCGCCATCGTGGCACCAAGGATTGGCAGGCGATCCTGGAAATCAACAGCGACCTCGAGCGATACCGCGACTCCGGCCGGGCGATCGACGACGAGGCCATTGTCCGGTTCTATGTCCTCGATGGCGGCAACCCGACCTCGATTCTCCACGCCTTGACCTGCGCACGCGAGAACGCGCGCACCCTGCGGCCTTTCATCAGCACGGAGATGTGGAGCCAACTCAATGTTGCCTATAACTGGTTGCGCACGCTGGATGAGCGCAATCTCGCGGCATCGGAGCGTCCGCAGTTGCTGGCCACGATCAGAGAGCATTGCCAAACCCACACCGGCATCACCGAAGGCACGTTCTTCCGCGATCAGGGCTGGTACTTCTATCAGCTCGGCCGCTACATCGAACGGGCCGACCAATCGACCCGCCTGCTTGATGTGAAGTTCCACCGTGTTGCCGCGGATTCGCCGATGTCCTTGATCGAGGCCGGCGAGGCCGCCGCAATCCTGCGCTCGGCGGCCGGCTATCACGCTTTCCGCCGCGTGCATCCCCGCGGCTTCGTGCTCGTCGATGTCGTGGGTTTCCTGCTGCTCGACGACGCCTTCCCCCGCTCCGTCAGCCATTGCATCAACGAGACCGACCGGCTGTTGCATGAATTGCGGCAGCGCTATGGGCTGCGCGGCGGCAATCGCGCCCTGGAGCGCCTCGACGAGATCCGGGTGGCGCTGTTCGAGCGCCCGCCGGCGGCGATTCTGCGCGCCGGGCTGCATGAATTCGTCGATTGGATCCAGTCGCAGCTGATCGATATCAGCAGTGCCGTCGCCGGCGACTTCTTCGGCCGCGGGGATACTGCACAAGCGGGCGCGGAAGCCCAATGACCGTGCCGGCCGTCAGGCGGATTTGAGAAACGCCGCGATCTGCCCGATCACCTGCCGGAACATCGCTTCCGTCAGTACGCCGGTCTGCGTGTTGTAGCGGGAGCAGTGATAGCTATCGAACAGCGTCGGCCCGTGCAGGATCGCGTGCCGCGCGCCGTGGCCGAACTTGACCGCCGCGGGGCGCTGGCCTAAGGCCGCCACGGTCGAGTCATGGGCGATACGGCCAAGCGCCAGGATGGCGCGCAGGCGACCGGCCGCGGCGATTTCACCGGACAGGAACGGCCGGCAGGTCTTGATCTCCAGCGGTGTCGGCTTGTTCTCCGGCGGCACGCAGCGCACCGCGTTGGTGATCCGGCAGTCCACCAGCCGCAGCCCGTCATCGAGCCGCTGCCCATAGCTGCCCTCGGCAAAGCCGAAATCGATCAGGGTGCGGTAGAGCAGGTCGCCGGCATAGTCGCCGGTGAAGGGCCGCCCGGTGCGGTTGGCCCCCTTCAGGCCGGGCGCCAGCCCGACGATCAGCAGGCGGGCGTCGGTCGGCCCGAAGCTGTCCACTGGCGCGTTGTGCCAGTCGGGATAGCTCTTGCGGTTTCCGGCGCGGAAATCGGCCAGCCGCGGGCAGAGGGGACAGTTTCGGTCGGGCTGTACGGCAATGGGCGGGACGGGGGTCACGGGGCCTGCTCTTCATCGGGGACAGGCCCGCCCCAATACTCGGTCAGGCCTTAAGGCCGGCCACCGTTGCTCGATTCGACGTCGTTTGTCGATTGCCGCCCAGCGCCATGGCTGCGGGCGATATTCTCCGCGAGATCGGTTAGATCGACGAACAGGTCGGCTTGCCGGCGCAGTTCGTCGGCCACCATGGGCGGGGAGGAGCGGATGGTACTGACCACCGTGACCCGGACCCCCTTGCGCTGCACCGCCTCCACCAGCCGGCGGAAATCGCCGTCGCCAGAGAACAGGACGATATGGTCCAGATGCTTCGCCATCTCCATCATGTCGATGGCGAGCTCGATATCCATGTTGCCTTTGATTTTTCGGCGGCCCGAGGCGTCGGTATATTCCTTGGTCGGCTTGGTCACCATTGTGTAGCCGTTATAGTCCAGCCAATCGACCAGGGGCCGGATCGGCGAGTATTCCTGGTCTTCGATCAGCGCGGTGTAATAGAAGGCGCGGACCAGATGGCCCTTGTCGGCAAAGACCTGCAGCAGGCGCCGGTAATCGATGTCGAAGCCGAGGGCGCGCGCGGCGGCGTACAAATTTGCGCCGTCAATGAATAGCGCAATACGTTCTTGGGGATAGAACCGCACGTTAACAAATCCTTGCAAAATGACTTTCTGAATATCGTCCAGTATGCGGCGAGATTATTGACGCATTGTTAGCTCGCACCCGGCTGGAAACCGAGATGACATCTCAGTTTTTTCGGCTAATCATCTGAAGAGAAAGAAATTTGGCAGAATCCGTGGAATCGCCGGCCGAACTGATATTGATCGCTTTCGGCGCAAATCTGCCGAGCCGGACATCAGGCTCGCCGGTGGAGACCTGCTTGGCCGCCCTGGCGGCCCTGGAGGCGCGGGGCGTTAAGATTCTCCGCCGCTCGCCCTTCTATGAAAGCGCACCGGTCCCGGTCTCGGATCAACCCTGGTACGTGAACGGCGTGGCGCAGGTGGATACGGCCCTCACGCCCGAGGAATTGCTGGCGCTGCTCCATGAGTTGGAACGCTGGTTCGGCCGGGAGCGGCGCGAACTGAACGAGGCGCGTGTGATGGACCTGGATCTGATCGCCTATGGGGCGCGGGTTCGGGAGACGCCGCCGCCGATCCTGCCGCACCCCCGTATGGCGGATCGGGCTTTTGTGCTGCTGCCGCTCCGGGATATTGCCCCTGGCTGGATTCATCCGGTCAGCGGCCGCACTGTGGAAGAGCTCGTCGCGGCCCTGCCGGCAGGCCAGCAGATTCGTCGGATCTAAGCGCCGAATTCCTGCTAGTTCAGGGCGTTGCGACCTGACACTGCCCAGCGGCGTCATATTGCGCTGCGACATTGGCACCCGTCTTGCATCTTGCGCCCGCGCCCGCGGCTCAATATATTCATACAAATCACTGATTTCCCCGCATTTTTGGAGAGCTATCAGGTATGGCGCGCGTAACCGTCGAAGATTGCATTCTGAGGATACCCAACCGGTTCGACCTGGTGATGCTGGCCGCTCAGCGCGCCCGCGACGTCAGCGCCGGCTCGGCCCTGACGCTTGACCGGGACAATGACAAGAACCCAGTCGTCGCCCTGCGCGAGATCGCCGAAGACAAGCTGGACCTCGACGGCATCCAGCAGGCCATCATCAAGAACCTGAGCGTCCACAAGGAGCCCGAAGAGCCGGAAGACGAAGGCGGCTTCGGTACCGGCGAGACCGACATGCTGGCCGATCTGATGAAGAACGAGGCAGCGGCCGGCGTGCAGACTCCGGAGGAAGAGGAGTTCGAAGACGATCCCGCGGCCGTGGTGGAGGAAGACGCGGCCGATGTCCCGACGGAGGAAGGTTGATCGCCTGAACTTCGCGGCGGCGCGGGAATCGCGAGCCTGGGTGAACGGCGCAGGGAGGGTCGTCTGGCGCAATAGGCAGGGCAGCGACAGGTACGGCCACGGATGATCCGTCAGTTCGAGCTCGTCGAACGCGTCAAATCCTACGATCCCAACGCGGATGAGGATCTGCTCAACCGCGCCTATGTCTTCTCCATGAGGGCCCATGGCTCCCAGGAGCGGGCTTCCGGCGACCCTTATTTCCTCCATCCCCTGGAGGTCGCCAACATCCTCACGCGCCTCAAGCTGGACTCCGCCTCCATCGCCACCGCACTCCTCCATGACACGGTGGAGGACACCGGCACCACGCTCGAACAGATCGAGCATGTGTTCGGCAAGGATATCGCCCGGCTGGTGGACGGCGTTACCAAGCTGTCGCGCCTGGAACTGCAGTCCGACCAGTCCAAGCATGCCGAGAACTTCCGCAAGCTGGTTCTCGCGATGTCTGAGGATATCCGCGTTCTGCTGGTGAAGCTGGCCGACCGTCTGCACAACATGCAGACGCTGCACCACATTAAGAGCCCGGAGAAGCAGAAGCGTATCGCCCTGGAGACGGTGGAGATCTACGCGCCACTGGCTGAGCGCATCGGCATGCATCAGCTCAAGGACGAGCTCGAGGATCTGGCCTTCGGCGTGCTCAATCCCGAGGCCCGCGAGTCCATCGTGCAGCGCCTGAACTTCCTGCGGGAAACCGGCGGTGCCCGCGCCGACCGCATCATGACGGAGTTGAAGAAGGTGCTGGCGGATGGCGGGCTCACGGCCACCCTGTCCGGCCGCGAGAAGCGCCCCTACTCGATCTGGCTGAAGATGCAGCGCAAGAATATCGGCTTCGAACAGCTCGCCGACATCATGGCCTTCCGCGTGGTGGTGGCGGACCTGGCGGACTGCTACCGCGCTCTTGGCATCATCCATGGCCGCTATCCCATGGTGCCCGGCCGCTTCAAGGACTATCTCAGCACGCCCAAGCCCAATGGCTATCGCTCCGTCCATACCGGCGTCATCGGCCCGGAGAAACAGCGCATCGAGATTCAGATCCGCACCAAAGAGATGCACGAAATCGCCGAGCTCGGGGTCGCCGCCCATTGGCAGTACAAACAGGGCGCGCCTTCGGTCGAAGGGCGGCAGTATCGCTGGCTGCGGGAGCTTCTGGACATTCTGGAGCATGCGTCCGGCCCGGAAGAATTCCTCGAGCACACCAAGCTCGAGATGTTCCAGGACCAGGTGTTCTGCTTCACGCCCAAGGGCGATCTGATCTCGCTGCCGCGCGGGGCAACGCCGGTGGATTTCGCCTATGCCGTCCATTCCGAGGTGGGCAACACCTGCGTCGGCGCCAAGATCAATGGCCGGCATATGCCGCTGCGCACCGAGCTTCATAACGGCGACCAGGTGGAGATCGTCGGCTCTCGCACCCAGACCCCGTCGCCCACCTGGGAACGTTTCGTCGTCACCGGCAAGGCGCGCGCCTGCATCCGCCGCTACATCCGGACGCAGCAGCGCGCCCAATATGCCGAACTGGGCCGCGCCATCCTGCTGAAGGCTTTCAAGCAGGACCACTACGACTTTACCGACAAGGCGTTCGACGGCGTGCTGAAGAAGTTCCATGCCGAGGATGCGGAGGACATTTATGCCGCGGTCGGCGAGGGGCTAGTGACCGAGCGCGAAGTGATGGCCGCGGTCTTCCCCGGCAGCACGACGACACCGCGCACCGGCAAGGTGGTGCCGATCGGCGCCCGCCGCGGCCGTGCGCAAAAGACCAAGGGTTCGTCGATTCCCATCACCGGCCTGATCCCCGGCATGGCCATCCACTATGCCGGCTGCTGCCACCCATTGCCGGGCGACCGCATCGTCGGCATCGTCACCACGGGCAAGGGTGTAACCATCCACACCATCGATTGCGAGACGCTGGAAAGCTTCGCCGATGCGCCGGAGCGCTGGCTCGATGTGTCCTGGAACATCGATTCCGAAACCACGCCGGCCCATGTCGGCCGGCTCCATGTGGTGGTCGCGAATTCGCCGGGCAGTCTGGGCAGCATGTCCACCATCATCGGCAAGGCCGAAGGCAATATCACCAATCTCAAGATCACCAACCGCTCGGCGGATTTCTTCGAGATGACCGTGGATGTCGAGGTCAGCGACATCCGCCATCTCTCCAACATCATCGCCGCGCTGCGCGCCACGCCGGTGGTGAACTCGGTCGAACGGGCCCGCGGATGAACGCCGCCATGATCCTGGGCATCGGCAACGACATCATCGATATCCGGCGCATCGAAAAATCGCTGGAGCGGTTCGGCGAGCGCTTCGTGCAGCGCATCTTCACCGATGTGGAGCAGCGCAAATCCGACCGCCGCCGTAACCGCGCCGCCAGCTATGCCAAGCGATTCGCCGCCAAGGAGGCCTGCTCCAAGGCGCTGGGGACCGGCCTTAACCACGGCGTCTTTTGGCGCGACATGGGCGTGGTGAATCTGCCGACGGGCAAGCCGACGTTGGTGCTGACCGGCGGCGCCGCCGAACGACTGCAATCGATGCTGCCGCCGGGCATGAAAGCCCAGATCGACCTGACGATTACCGACGAGTTTCCGCAGGCCCAGGCCATCGTCATCATATCAGCCGTTCCCGACGGCGCGGCATCATGAAGGCGGCCCTGCGGCCCGGCGCTTGACAGCCCGCCGCCCGGCGGGCTTGATCGCCGCCCGGCGGATCACCGAACAATGCCCCCAGAAAACGAGAGGATCATGGCGAAAGACAGCTCCGGCGGCACGATGGAACTCGTGCGTACCATCATCTACGCGGTCCTCATCGCCCTGGTGGCAAGAACCTTCGCTTTCGAGCCGTTCAGCATTCCCTCGGGTTCCATGAAGCCGACGCTCCTGGTGGGGGACTATCTCTTTGTCAAGAAATGGTCCTATGGCTACAGCCGGCATTCGTTCCTGTTCAGTCAGCCGGCCTTCGAAGGCCGCTACCTCTCCAGGCCGGTCGAGCGCGGCGATGTGGTTGTGTTCAAGGTCCCCAAGGACAACGAGACCGACTACATCAAGCGTATCGTCGGGCTGCCGGGCGATCATATCCAGATGATCAAAGGCATTCTGCATATCAATGGGAAGCCGGCGCCGCGCCAGCGCGTCGACGATTGGTACGACGAAGGCGAGGGCCTGCCGCTGACGCACTATATCGAAACGCTGCCCAACGGCGTGCAGCACAGCATCCTCGAATATGGCGACGACCGGACCTACGACAACACCGAAGAGTTCGTGGTTCCGCCGGGCCACTATTTCGGCATGGGCGACAATCGCGACAACTCGCAGGATAGCCGCGACTGGGGATTCATTCCGGAAGCGAACCTGGTCGGCCAGGCGTTCTTCATCTTCTATTCGACCGGCTGCAATTGCTCCCTCATAAGAGTCTGGGAGTCGATCCCGAAAACGCGGCTCGATCGCATTGGCTCCGGTATTCATTGAGCGGCGCCCGCGACAAGGCCGGCACGGTTGAAACGCTCGCGGCGGCGCTGGGTCACCGCTTTCAGCGTCCGGAACTGCTGACGGAGGCGCTGACCCATGCCAGCGCCGCCACCCGGCCGGCCCGCGGCGGCGAATTCAGCAACGAGCGGCTCGAGTTCCTCGGCGATCGCGTGCTCGCCCTGGTAATCGCGGAAATGCTGTTCGAGATCTTCGGGCGCGAGACGGAAGGCGCCCTGGCGCGCCGGCTCGCCGCCCTGACCCGCAAGGAGGCGCTCGCCCAGGTCGGCATCGCACTGGAATTGGGCCGCCATCTGCAGATGTCGCGCAGCGAGGCTGAGACCGGCGGCCGCGACCATCCGGGCATGCTGGCCGATGCCTGCGAAGCTGTCATCGGCGCGCTCTATCTCGATGGTGGACTGGAGGCGGCGAGCCGGCTGATCCGGCGCTGCTGGGCGCCGCTGATCGGCGCGGACAGCCACCCGCCCCAGGATGCAAAGACCGCGCTGCAGGAATGGGCGCAGGCGCGGGGCCTGCCCTTGCCCGCCTATCGCGTGCTGGAGACCCAGGGGCCGGCCCACAACCCCTTGTTCAATGTCGAGGTCCGCGTCGAAGGCTATGTGCCGGGAACGGGCAGCGGTCGCTCCAAGCGCGCGGCGGAGCAGGAGGCCGCGGCGGCGCTGCTGGCGGCGGTGCGGAGTGCCGGCGATGTCTGACCCCGTGACGCCGCCGATGGAGCAACAGCGTTGCGGCTTTGTCGCCATCGTCGGCGCACCCAATGCCGGCAAATCGACGCTGCTGAACCGGCTGGTGGGCAGCAAGATCTCCATCGTCTCGCCGAAGGTGCAGACCACGCGCAACCGGGTGCTCGGCGTTGTGATCGAGGGCGATGCCCAGATCATCTTCATCGACACGCCCGGCATCTTCGCGCCGCGCCGCCGCCTCGACCGCGCCATGGTGAAGGCCGCCTGGCGCGGCGTGAGCGACGCCGACCTGACCCTGCAGCTGGTCGATGCGCAGCGCCACGAGATGGACGAAGATACGCGCCGCATAATCGACGGTCTCAAGGGCGGGGCGCTGCAGGGCGAAGGGTGCAAGGCGCTGCTGGCATTGAACAAGATAGATTTGATCAAGCGCGAACGGCTTTTGGAGCTGGCGAGGTTGTATGACGCCGAAGGCATCTTCAGCGACATCTTCATGATATCAGCCGAAAAGGGCGACGGCGTCGACCATTTGGTGACGGCGCTGGCGTCGCGCATGCCCGCAGGCCCCTGGCACTTCCCGGCCGATCAGATTTCCGACGTGCCCCTGCGCCTGCTGGCGGCGGAAGTGACGCGCGAGCATCTGTTCCGTCAGGTCCATGACGAACTGCCCTATGAGCTCACGGTTGAGAACGAAAGCTGGAAGGATTTCAACGACGGCAGCGTGCGCATCGAGCAGGCGATTTACATCGGCCGCGAGACCCACAAGCCGATCCTGCTTGGCGAGGGCGGCCGGCGCATCAAGTCCGTGCGGGTGGCGGCGCAGAAAGAGCTCGAGCAAATCCTCGAGCGCAAGGTGCACCTGTTCCTGCAGGTGAAAGTGAAATCCGGCTGGGGCGACGACCCCGCGCGCTATCGGGCTATCGGGCTGGAGTTTGAGAAGTAGACCCGCCGCAGGAGTCTTGTAGGGGCGACCGGCGGTCGCCCCTCTATCCACCGCACCGTAAGCGAGGAACAAAGCAACGATCCAAATCTGCATCACGAGGGGCGACCGCCGATCGCCCCTACATTTCTTCTTTGCGTCTTTGCGCCTTTGCGGTCAATTTTGAATCCAAAGAAGGGATTGCATTTGAGGGGACAAAATGAACGCAACAGGCAAAGTGGCGCTGGTGACGGGAGGGGGGAGTGGCATTGGGCGCGCGGTGGCGACTGCGCTGCTTGCCGAAGGATACAAAGTGGTTCTCACCGGCCGGCGTGCGGATGCGCTGAATGAGACGCTTTCACAAGCCAAGGCGGCAAAGGATTCTGCACTTGCCGTTCCGTCTGACGTCACCGATCCGAAATCAGTCAAGGCGTTGTTCCAGGCCCTCAAGGACAAGTTCGGCCGGCTCGACGTGCTGTTCAACAATGCCGGCGTCGGCGCTCCCGCGATACCGCTGGAAGATCTCACCTTCGAACAGTGGAAGGCCGTCGTGGACACCAATCTGACCGGCGCTTTCCTTTGCACCCAGGAGGCATTCCGGCTGATGAAGGATCAGAAGCCGCGCGGCGGCCGCATCATCAACAATGGTTCTATCTCGGCCCATGTGCCGCGGCCGCTCTCCGCACCCTACACCTCGACCAAGCATGCCATCACCGGCCTGACGCGATCGACCTCGCTCGACGGCCGCGCCTATGACATCGCCTGCGGCCAGATCGATATCGGCAATGCGCTCACGCCCATGGCCGCGAAGATGCAGACCGGCGT
>Ga0184612_10000252_pt1 | contig 24148 bp, 18 predicted proteins | sample PLM3_60_coex_FD_133163 | JGI IMG/M metagenome (GOLD analysis project Ga0184612, IMG submission 133163) | Groundwater sediment microbial communities from an aquifer in East River, Colorado, USA - PLM3_60_coex | ecosystem: Environmental > Terrestrial > Soil > Riparian zone | place: USA: East... | reverse complement strand
GCCGGACGCACCTTGGCCACGGGTGCTCGGACTCGTCAACGCGCCGATCGAGTGGGGTGGGACGACGTGGGTGTCGTTCAACTGGGATTTCGTCGCTGGCCTTGCATCACCGCGTAGCCGCAGGGAGCTCTTTATCCACGAGATGTTCCACCGCGTGCAGCCAGGTCTGGGACTGATGCAACTCGCGGCGGCGAATGAACACGTCGACGCGATGGACGGCCGGTATTGGCTGCGGCTCGAATGGCGCGCGCTCGCGCGGGCGCTGCAGGAATCAGGAGCGGCGCGTGTGGACGCCGTTCGCGACGCGCTCGCATTCCGCAAGGCGCGGCGCGCGCTGTACGCCGGCAGCGCTGAAGATGAGCGAAAGGTGGAGATCACGGAAGGGCTTCCGAACTACACGGGCATCGTGGTCGCAGCATCGTCTCCCGCCGCCGCGATCGCGAGCGCGGTCGATCTACTGCTGGGGACGGCCGGGATACCGGACAGCGTCGTTCGGACGTTCCCGTCGACCACGATTCCGGCCTATGGCCTTCTGCTCGATGCCTCGTCGGACGGGTGGAGGAGACGAGTGCGCAACACCGACGGCACCCTCCTGATGAATGCGCTCTCCGTTCAACCGGCCGCCAACGCCGCGGCGTCGGCCGCGCGGTATGGGGGTGCTGAGATCCGCCGGTCTGAGGAGCAGCGCGAGCAGCAGCGCCAGGACCGTCTCGCGGCGTTGCGACGGCAGTTCATCGACGGTCCCGTGCTCGTGATGCCGGGAAACGGCAGCGCCGGGTCCAATTCCACGGGTGCGGTGGTGATTCAAGGAAGTGGGACCGTGTACTTTGGCGCCTTCAAGGCGTCAGGCCCGTGGGGGACGCTCGATGCGGAGAAAGGCGTGCTGGTTGCGACCGATGGCAGCTCCCGTCGTGTGTCGGCACCCGTGCGACGTGATGACGGTACGTTCGCTGGAGATGGCTGGACGTTCAAGGCGGCCCCTGGCTGGGTGGTGCGCGAGGGATCACGGAGGGGCGACTACGAAGTCGTCCGGCAGCAGCCATGAGCGGCACTCGCTTGCGTTCGTCGGTCGTGCTGCTCGCGCTCGTCGCGTGCGCCTGTTCAGCGACGGCACCCGGAATCGCCACTGTCCCGGCACCCGCGCGTCAGCCCTCGGTGACGACGGACGTGGTGTACGGGCACAAAGACGGCCTGGCGCTCACGCTCGACGTGCACCGCCCGGCACACCCCAACGGCGCGGGCCTCATCTCCATCGTGAGCGGCGGGTGGCAATCGAGCGTGGAGCTCGCCCGGATTTTCACCCAGGCCTATCCTCCGTTGAACGAGAAGGGATTCACCATCTTCGCCGTGAGACACGGCAGCTGGCCGAGGTATCCCTTGTCGTCGATCGTGGCGGACATGCGGCGCTCGGTCCGCTTCATCCGCCAGCATGCGAAGGAGTACGGCGTCGATCCCAGCCGCCTTGGCGTGTTCGGCAACAGCGCCGGCGGACACCTCGCGCTGCTGCTTGGGACGACGGGCGACTCCGGCGATCCGTCGGCCGCCGACCCGGTGCTCAGGGAATCCAATCGCGTCGCGGCGGTCGTGGCGAACTATCCGCCGACGGATCTCGCTCGATGGGCGACGCAGCAGCCGGTCTTCAAGTTTACGGAGGCCGAAGCGGCGCAGTTCTCGCCCATTCGCTTCGTCTCGTCCGGCTCGGCTCCTTCGCTCATCGTGCACGGCGACGCCGACACGTCCGTCCCGATCGATCAGGGAGAGACGATGTACGCGGCGTTGACCAAGGCGGGCGTGCCCGCGTCATTCATTCGAATCAACGGCGCGGAACACGGGTTCGAGGGCGCCGCTCCCGCCGATCTCGAGCGCGCGTATGCCGCAATGATGCAGTGGTTCGAGCAGCATCTTGGGAGCGCCGCGAAGTAGAGCCTTCTCGGGCACAGTTCGACGATCAGAGACAGCAACGGCGCAGAGCCGCTTGCAAGTCGCACTTCGAACTGTGTAGAAACTGTGTAAAGTGGGCTCGAAACCGGCGACGAACACAGACGTTTACCGGTTCACATCGAGACGCATGCTGTGGCGGGAAGTCGTTGAAGCGACTACGCAAAGAGGTGTTTCTGTATCACCTGGTGAGCGTCGCCCGATTTGCTTTCCAAGCGTGCTCGATCGACCACTCCGACATCTCTCCGCTTTAGAATCAACAACTTACAGCGTCGCTCGAAGGGCGATTGCGGCGATTGTGATACGTCCTTCAATCTGCCGCGATCACTTACACGGATCAGTATAGCCATTGTCGCCCTCGCGAACCGCCTCTAGGGCGTCAGCGTCAGCAAATCCCACCGATTTAACGACTTCACGTACCAGGCAATTTGTCTCGGGGGGACGGGTGCGCCACCAACTCGAACGGGCGGCGGTCACGCGGCCGCGAAGCGTTGGTCTACCTCCATCGCACGCGAGAGCTGGCCGATGGTCGGCGGCGCCTAAGTGAAGGCGCCTCGGGCGAGGTCCTGCATGAACGCCCGCATCGCCGCGCGCTCGTCGCGAAGGAAGTAGTCGGCACTCTCCGAGCTTCAGGAGCAGTCCGGCAGCCTTTCGCCAACCGCTGCGAGAACTGCAGTCGGCGCTCTTTATTTCGATACCCGCGGTCCTGGCGGACGTCGAGATATCGGCGTCCCCGATGACCGAAAACTCCAGCCCTCGAGGCCGGCTTCGCGAACGCTTACCGGGCGCTCAGTAGGCGCCGAGCGTGAGCGATGAATCGACTCCTCAGGCTTCGCGTTCTGCGTCAGCGACCGCCCGAGTCGTGGCCGGCACGGCAATCGGCACCTCCCGCGCGAGAACCGGCGATTTGCTGGCGGCGGCAGCGGCGTGAGCCATCACGCGGTCCGCCGCCTTGTCGCCGCGAACGCCACGACAAACAGCACGCCCAGGATGCCATCCGGCAGGGCAGGTTGGAAGTCGAGAAAAGAGAGACGGCCGGCCGCGAACAGCACGATGAGTGTGGCGACGAAGCCCAACTTCTCTATGATGCCCAGAATCATCAGTGGCCGGAAGCGCGCAGGATCCGAACCGATCATCAAGAACGCGACTTGCCAGGCGATTGCGACGGCAAAGAATCCCCAGAAGAACTGCGGGTAGTCGGTTGGGGGCGCGTACTGACGCCCGGTGATATCGACCAAGGCGTAGAAGGGCAGTAGTACGGCCAGTCCCCAGATACCCGCACCGATGAAGGTGTACTTTGCGAATGTCATGTCTGCATTCCTCGACAACGGGCAGCGCTCGCGCGCCGAATGGGCCCTCCAACACATTCGCCTGCGACACTTTCAAACTTGTACCCGGGCGGCACCTGAATCGCCTCGGGCACCTGCGGTGGCACGGGACGCGCGGGACGCTCGGTGCGCACGGATTCCGGCAGTGCAACGGTTGAGGCGAGGATGAGAGCGGCTACATAGGTCTTCATTCCATTGTCCTTTCACACGCGTCGAGGTTCGCGGCACGAGCGTTCGGGATTGAGCGCTCGATCAGGTTCATGCCATGGCCAATGCGCGACGTTCGTCATGACCTGTGCGTCGCCCACACGAGGTCGATATTGATCGTCACCTTGGGTTACGACGCGGCCTCCATCGGCGCCGCAATGGGCGCCGGCTGGGTACGCTCGCGGCGCTTGGTCATGTAGTAGAGGACGGGCACGGCCATGCGCGAGAGCAGGAGCGACGCCACCTCGCCGGCCATCAGCGATATCGCCAGGCCCTGGAAGATCGGGTCGAACAGGATGACCCAGGCGCCAACGATCATGGCGGCGGCGGTGAGAGCCATGGGGCGGAACCGCACGGCCCCCGCGTCGATGACGGCCTCTTCGAGGGGAAACCCTTCGAGCAACCGCAGCTCGATGAAGTCCACCAGGATGATCGAATTGCGCACCACAATGCCCGCACCAGCGATGAAGCCGATCATCGACGTGGCCGTGAAGAACGCGCCCATCGCCGCGTGCGCCGGCAGGATGCCCACCAGCGAGAACGGGATGGCGGCCATGATCAGCAGGGGCGTCTTGAACGACTGGAACCAGCCGACCACCAGCACGTAGATGAGCAGGAGCACGGCCGCGAACGCGAGGCCGAGGTCGCGGAACACCTCGATCGTGATGTGCCACTCGCCATCCCACTTCATCGCGTAGCGCGAGGTGTCGAACGGCTGGACCGCGTTGAAGACTTCGAGTTCATAACCCTCGGGCAGCGACAGCCGCCCGATCGGCTTGTTCATCTGGAGGATGGCGTAGACCGGGCTCCCGTTCTTTCCTGTTACGTCGGCGGTGACGTACGTCACCGCCTGCAGATTCTTGTGATAGAGGCTTGCCGCTTCCTGCGTGATCACGGTGCTCGTGAGCTCGCCCACGGCCACTGTCCTGGTGCCGCGAAGCCGGATCGACTGGACGGCCTCGAGACTGCGATCGTCACGGGGGAGGCGGATTACGATTGGCACGTCCTCGCGCGCCCGTTCGTCGTGCAGCAGGCCCGCGGATTCTCCCGAGCCGGCCATCCGTACGACCGCCGCCACCGCCGCCGGCGAGAGGCCCGCAGCCGCGGCTTTTTCGCCATCGACGGCCAGCGTGATCTTCGCGTGCGGGGCTTCGACGTACCAGTCGGTATCGACCACGCCGGGGGTGTGCTCGAAGATCGATTTGATTTGCGCGGCCACGGCCGTTCGCCGCGCCGGATCCGGACCATAGACTTCCGCGACGAGGGTTTGCAGCACGGGCGGGCCCGGCGGCACTTCCGCCACCTGGATGGTCGCGCCGAATTGTTTCGCGATCGGCACCAGCCGCTCGCGCATGCGTCCGGCCAATTCGTGACTCTGCGCCGAGCGTTCGCCCTTCGGCACGAGGTTCACCTGCAGATCGGCGAGGTGCGGAGCGCGCCTCAGAAAGTAGTGCCGCACAAGGCCGTTGAAGTTGTAGGGCGCCGACACGCCCACGTACTGCTGGACGTTGACGACCGCCTCATCCTCCAGAGTGGCCGACGCCATTGCCGACGCGACGCGCGCTGTCGTTTCGAGCGCCGTGCCCTCGGGCATGTCGACCATGACCTGGAACTCGCTCTTGTTGTCGAACGGCATCATCTTCAGCCTCACCAGTTCGAGCGGTACCAGCGCGGCGGCCGCCAGCAGCAAGGCCGCCACGCCCGCCAGGAAGATCGCGCGCCTCCTGCCGCTGGCGATGAGCGGCCCCATCACGCGGCGATAGAGCCGCGTGAGGAGATCTTCCTCGCCGTGATCGCGCTCGGCGGAGGGCTTGAGCAGCCGGACCGCGGCCCACGGCGTCACGACGAAGGCGACCACCAGCGAGAAGACCATCGCCGCCGACGCGCCGACCGGAATCGGCCGCAGGTAGGGCCCCGACAGTCCGCGGACGAACGCCATCGGCAGGATCGCCGCCACCACCGCGAGGGTCGCGAGGATCGTAGGGTTACCCACTTCGTCAATGGCGCGAATCGCGATCGCGGCCAGCCCGCCCCGCTCCTCGCCGCTCATCCGCGCGTGGCGGACGATGTTCTCCACCACGATAATCGCGTCGTCCACTAGGATGCCGATGGAGAAGATCAGCGCGAAGAGCGTGATGCGGTTCAGGGTGTAGCCATAGAGATAGAACACGAAGAGCGTGAGCGCGAGCGTGACCGGAATCGCGATCAGCACGACGGCCGCCTCGCGCTGGCCGAGGACCAGCCAGATCAGTGCCGAGACCGAGAGGACGGCGAGCAGCATGTGCCACAGCAGTTCGTTGCTCTTGTCGGCGGCCGTCTCACCATAATCACGAGTGATGGCGAGATGCACGTCCGACGGCACGAGCGATCCCTTGAGCGTGTCGAGCTTCTCGGCGACGCGGTGGGCGACGTCGGTGGCGTTGGTGCCCTTCCGCTTGGCCACGGCGATAGTGACGGCCGGTTGCGCGCCGGACGTCTTCGACTGGAAGGTGACATATGACGTGGGCTCGGCGTCGCCATCAACCACTTCCGCCACGTCGCGCACAAACACGGGACGCCCGCTTGCGGAGGTCACGACGGTGTTGCGCAGTTCATTGGCTGTGCGCAGGCGGCTCCCCGCCTCGAGGCCGGTCATCAGACCACCCGCGACGGAGCCCGACGCGGTACCACGCACGTTGGTGCGGGCGATCGCCTGCTGAACCGAGAGCGGATCGACATCGTAAGCCGACAGCCTCGCAGGGTCGATGTCCACGCGCACCTGTCGTGGGCGCCCGCCAATGATGGTCACCTCCGACACGTCGTTGACTTCGGCGATGGCATCTCGCAGTTGGACGGCGAGCGATCGCAGCTGATCGTCCGCGTAACGTGCCGACCACACCGTGACGGCAAGGATCGGCACATCGTCGATCGAGCGCGGCTTGACGATGGGCCCGATCACGCCTGGAGGGATGCGGTCCGCATTCGCGGCCAGTTTCTGGTTGAGGCGAACGAGCGCTGCTTCCTGCGGCTCGTTCACCTTGAAACGGACGACGACCATGGACTGTCCGGGGCTCGAGGTCGAGTAGACGTATTCCACGCCCGGCACTTCCCAGAGCAGCTGCTCTATCGGACGCGTGACGCGCTGCTCAACATCCGCCGGTGTCGCCCCTGGCATCTCGACGAACACGTCAACCAGCGGCACGATGATCTGCGGCTCCTCCTCGCGCGGCAGCGCGATCACCGCCAGGGCGCCAAGCGTCATCGAGGCCAGGATGAAGAGCGGCGTCAGTTTGGAGTGGATGAACGCCGCGGCCATCCGGCCGGCGGCGCCGTACGTCCTAGCCATCTATCGGCCTCCCACGCTGACGCGGCGTCCGTCGGTGACGCCGACTGCCGGCGAAACAATCACCACTTCCGATTCCGTCAGGCCTGCCAGTACTTCGGACTCGCTGAGGTTGACGAGACGCACGCGCGCCACGCCCATGTCGACCACGAATACCGAGGTGAGCTGTCCGCGGCGCACGATCGCCGACGAGGGAATGGTCAACGCGCGCCGCGGCGCCCCGCCAAATCGCGCCTTGCGGAATTCGCCGGATCGAAGGCCAAGTGCCTCGGGCAACGCGATCTTGACGAGAAACGCGCGCTCATCTGCATCCACCGCCCGGCTGACCTCAACCACCGTGCCCTTGATCGAGGTGGTCCCGGTTTTGAGGAAGACCGGGACGCTGTCGCCGTTTCGAATCTGGCCGACGCGTGATTCGTCCACGCGGACCTCGAGGCGGAATCCGCGAGTGTCTTCCAGGCGGAGAAGGGGCATGCCTGGTGACGCCATGTTTCCGGGCTCGACCATCTTCTCGGTGACCATGCCGTCGAAGGGCGCTGCAATCGTGGTGAAGGATTCGGTGGTGCTCGCCTGGTCGCTGGCGGCCCGGGCGCTCTCGACCGCTGACGTCGACTGTAATGCCCGCGCGGACGCACCGGCGACGCGCGCCTCGGCGCTGCGCAGGATCGCAGTGGCGTCGTCGAGCTCCTGCGCGGTGGCGGACCGCTTGGCCTGCAGGCCGGCGATGCGATCGTGGGACGCGCGTGCGAGGGCCAGTCCAGCCTCCGCCGCCAGGACCTCTGCTGCGGCCGCTTTCGACCCCTGCTCGGCGGCCCGGGCCGCCGAGCGCGCGGCACGGGCGCCGGCGGCGAGATCGTCGCCGTCGAGCACGATGAGCGTCTGGCCTTCGCGAACCTGATTGCCTGGCGACACGCGGACCTCGCGCACCGGCGCCAGGATGCGCGCCGTGATCGTGGCCGTAGTGCGAGCCTGCACCACGCCGCCCGAGTCGATCGCACTGGCCACGTCGGTCATCGCAACCTGGGCGATGGTGACCTCGATGGGCTCCGCCGCATCAACGGGTGCGGCTGCGGCCCGGGGAGCTGTGCATCCGGCCAGCGCCGTGCTGATCACGAGTGCTGCCGCAACGCCAGTGACGACGACTTGATGATTCGCAGTGTTCAGTGTCATGGCCTTCCTATCGTTCGTTGAAGGGTTGCTGTTGCTGTAAGCACATTTACACGCGCCGCGATCTGTTGGGCGTCGGCTTGCTGCTCGGCGTCTGCCGATCGCAGCAGCGTGGCCGCATCCATGAGGCCGTTCTCATAGCGGTCCCGGATAATGCGGCGGCTCTCTCGTGCCTGATTGGCGGCCGCCCGTCCAACCGCTTCACTCGCCCGCGCGGCCTCGAGCCGGGCGATCGCGATCTGCACATCGAGCCGCGCCATGGTCTCGGCTTTACCCTTTTCGATCGCTCGACGCGTCGCCTGCTCGCGCGCTGCGGCGAGCCGTGCCTTGTCGGCAAGACCATGGAACAGGTTGATCCGGGCGACGGCGCCAGCCACCCAACTCGACGACCGCGAATTCCAGGTGCCGCCATTCAGTTCCCACGCGCCCTGAGCGGCCACCTGCGGCAGAAACGCCGCCCGCGCCGCGTCCACCGTGGCGGCCGCCAGCTGCTCCTGCTGCATAGCGAGTGAGACTTCGGGCCGGTTCTTCAAGGCTTCCTCTTCAAGGCCTGCGGGATTGGTGATGTCGATGGCGATCGCCGGTGACGTGAGATCGAGCAAGAACATCGTGCTCAAGGGCTCGCCCATCAACTGATTCAGCCGGGCGCGCGCGATGCGTTCGTCCGACGTCGCCTGCACCTGCTGTTCGAGCGTGCGTGCCAGGTAGACGTCCAGCTGCAGGACATCCGCGTCGGTCACCCGACCGGCGTCGCGGCGATTGCCGGCCAGCTCGCGGTCTGCCCGGGCGCTCTCGACCGTAGCCGCCGCCGAACGAACCGTCGCGGCAGCGATGAGCACGCGGCCAAACGCGTCAGTCACCGCCGACGTCAGGTCCTGGTCGACGAGTTGCCTTCCGGTAGCCGCCATGTCCCGAGCGATCGACGCGGCTCGGACATTCGCCGAGGTAGTGCGATCGAACAGCGACTGCTCAACGGAGAACGCCGTACGGAAGTTGTCCGTGGCAGCGGGGTGATTGAGCGCATCAAGGGCGAAGTCGGCCGCGGTGAACTGCCGCTGCGCAAGAAGCGAACTGAACACGAACACCGGGTGGTTGCCGCGCTGCCAGGACTCCGCGACGTCCACCTTTGGGAAGTAACCGCCGCGAACCTGTGTGACGCGTTCGGCCGCTTCCCGCTCGGCTGCCGCCGCCGCTGTGGCGTCGGGGTTGCGGGCCTTGGCGCGCGCAATCGCCTCCGACAGCGAAAGCGGCGACTGCGCGGACGCCGGCAGGGCCACAAGCAGGGTGGCACATAGAAGTGGAACGACGGTCTGAACCTCGAGCTCGAGGGTCTTGATGATGTCTCTTACGCTCATGGCCGGGGCCTTCCTGACGGAGCGCTTGTGCGAAGGCACGTCTGTGTCACCGGGACCTCCAAACAACATGAGCGATTCTGCGGAACCTCTCGCCGGCTGGCCATGCCCGCGCGGCCGAAGTTCTTGACCGCCAGGCCGGCGAGGCGAGAACGCTTTGCGGAGGCGCCACGAAACTTTGCCGGGTGCCCGGAGAAGTTGGACGCGTGTCCGGAGGTCCTGAGCGGTGTCCGATTGAAGGGCGCGATGTTCTTTCGTCGACCCTGACACTCAGCGCGCAGGACCTCGTGATCTATCACTTCGTCGTGGACGGCTCAGCTCGAGCTCGGTTAGAAGGCGAGCCGGATGTCGAGCTGTCGCCAGGCGAGATCGTGGTGTTTCCGCACGGGGATCTACACCAACACCAGCAGAGCGGCGGCTGTGGAGCGAACCAGGTTGAGAGCGCTGCAGTATTCCTGACGATCGCGACACCGAACAGTCGCCGACGCAATCCGGCGGAGGCCTCGGCATCGAGCAGGATTCGATACCGATGACAAAGAACGGCGATCTGGCACGCCAACGCCGCCGAGAAGAACCGGTAGGCCGTCGTGGGCAAGACATGTTCTAAAGCCGCTGCGGGCCTCAGGCAGTCAGCGCCATTCGACTCCGCGTCCGACGCGCACGACGATGTCTGGCACTGCGTTCACGTCGGCCTCGGTCGTGTGAAAGTTCACGATGCAAGCCCGCAGTGCGTAGCGGCCTCCCACCACGGCGTTCGAGACGAACACCTCACCGCCTCGCTGCAATCGGTCGAGCACCTCACGGTTGATCGCGTCGAGTTGCTGCTCCGCCTCGGCTTCTCCTCTGCGGGCGCGCAGGTCGGCAGGCACGTACCGAAAGACCGTGATGCTCAGACTCTGACTGATCAGTTCCAGCTCCGAGTGCCGCGCGACGGCCTGTGCGAGCGTCCCCGACAGGCGGATGTCATCGGCGATCATCGCCCGGTACCCGGAGGCCCCCACCTGCTTCAGGGCCAGCCAGACCTTGAGCGCACGAAAGCCGCGCGAGTTCTGAACACCGAAGTCGACGAAGTTGGTCGCGGTCTCCCCGAAGTGATAGTAGGGAGGGTGATACGCGAACGCGACTCGCAGCGACTCGGCATCACGCACCAGCGCGCATCCGGCCTCGAGCGGCGCGTACAACCACTTGTGGGGATCGACCGCGACTGAGTCCGCGCCCGACAAGCCTCGAAGGTCGTCGGGCGCGTCTGGAAGGACGTTGGCGAACCCTCCGTAGGCGGCATCGACGTGGAACCACAGTCCATAGGTCGTGCACACCGCGCGCAGCTCCGGCAGCGGGTCAATGGCGCCCGTGCTGACCGAGCCGGCTGTGCCAACGACAAGGAACGGGAGATCACCTGCAGCGAGGTCGGCGTCGATGTGCTTCCGTAAGAGCTCGGCGTCCATGCGGAGCGCCGAATCCGAGGGGATCCATCGAATCGATGCGGTGCCAAGCCCGCTCAGATCCGCAGCCTTTTGAATCCACGTGTGGGTCTCGGCGGAGCAGTACACCCTGAGCTGACGCGCCGATCCTGCTACGCCTTGTTCCCGCACGCTCCACGACGCCTTGGCGGCACGCGCCGCCAGGAAACAGACGATGTTCGCCATGTTCCCCCCGCTCACGAAGATGCCGCCGCAGGCGGTGTCGTATCGGATCAGGGAGGCAATCCACCGAATCGCCTGCGATTCGATCTCGGTCGCCGCCGGAGACAGCGCCCAAGCACCCACATTCGGGTTCAGCGCGGACGCGAGAAAGTCACCGAGAATGCCGATGGGCGCAGGCGACGCCGTGATGTACCCAAAGAAGCGGGGGTGCGCATTGAACAGGGACTGTTCGAAGAGCAGGCGTGCCGTCCGCTCGAGCAGCGGTCCCGCCGCCTCACCGTCCTCGGGCAGGGGCCCGGTGAGACCAAGCGCCTGACGGACACCCGTCGGCGTCCGTTCGCGTGTGACCGGGCCGCTGGGCACGCCGTCCAACAGGCTCGCGAGCTGATCGACCAACTGATGTCCGAGCGATCGAAACACGGATGCGTCCATTGCGAGCGCGGAGTGCCGGCGTGATGTCACGTCGTCACGGTCGATAGACAGGTCACTCATCGTGGAATCCCTTCGAAGATATCCGTTTCGCGAATCCGTCCGCCGTTGACCGTGCTGAACACGCGGTAGAAGTACTGGGGTCCCCAGAGCGCTCTCAACTGGGCATCCGGCAAGCTCTTCAAGCGGTCAAAGGCCGCGATTTGAGAGGCATGGCACTGCACGGCGCGCCAGACGGTGTCCGCCACACTGTCGGTGTCGACGACGGTCGTGATCGCCCAGTCGGGCCACGGCACCGCGTACCGCTCGACACCGTCCACCGTGGACACCAGCGCCTTGAACGCGTGCTGGTACGCATCCCACGTCGTCGATGGCCACGCAAGAAAGTACAACTTCGAGACCGCGTGCGGCGCGAGGTGTGCGTCGCCGATGCCGAAGGGGCGCGCCGCGTCGGCCGCCGCCACGATTGCCGCCGACGTGAACTGCGACACGGCGATGTGGTCGGGGTGCCCGTAGGCGCCGTCTGGACCGAACGTCACGACGACATTCGGGCGGACTCGTCTGATGTGGCCCGCGATCTCCGCAACGATGTGCCGCGGCTCTGTCTGGTCGACGTGCTGGTCGCCGTAGCCGAGAACCGAGACGTCGTGCACCCCAAGGGTAGCCGCCGCGGCCCGGAGCTCCGACTCACGAATAGCGCCGAGCGCCGCCAGGCCGGGGTGTCCGTCGTCGCCGGGTCGAGCGTCGCCAAACCGTCCCCGATCACCCCGTGTGGCGGTGACCAGCGCCGTCGTCACGCCTTCGGACGCGTACCGCGCCAACGTTCCGCCGAAACCCAAGGACTCGTCGTCCGGGTGTGCGAGAACTGCCATGAGTCTGCGCATCGTCGCAACTCCCTTAATCAATGATTGGACCGAGACCCGAGCGGGTGGGCTGTGGCCCGCCTGGTGCTGCGTCGCAGATCTTCGAAAGCTGCAGCAGCCGGGCCACGCTGTCGCGAGCGCCGACGATGGACGTCGAGCCTCCACGCCCGCGCCACCGCCGGATCAGATCCGCGAAGACGCCGATACCGGATGCGTCCATCTGCGTCACGTCGCCGACGGCGATGACAAGAGGCCGCCCGCAGCCTGAGAGAGTCCGAACTGCGGCCCACGTGTCCGTGCCCATGCCCCACGCTGAATACCAAGCGCCCCGTCAGCACGAGATGCGCCCCAGGGGGCCCTTGCGTACGTCCAGAGAGAATGTGTCTGCTTGGTTCGTCATCATCGGCATCCACCAGTGTCGACGTCGACTTCCTCAGATGATCGCCCTGGGGTTGCACGGCGTGCCGTGCCTGGTCGCCGGCGCCTTTCCGCGCACGGGTCGCTCAAGGCGCAGGCTCGTGACCGCAAAGAGACCTCGTTGGGGAAGTCTCATGTCCTCGAGGGCCGCCTGCTCCTCCAGTGGACCGGGGGGGCCGACGTTGTGTCCAGACACGTGTGCCGTGCTCGCGTCGATGAGCCAGAGTTGCCGCGGGTGCATGACGAACCGATGCCCGTTGGGGGTCCGTCCTGTCAGGTTCACGCGTCCCGTGCCGAACACGGCGTCGGCTGCCAGCCCCACGCTGCGAAGCATGGGCGGCATCCGCCACGCGCGCTCCGGTATCAGCTGGGTCATCGTGCTGAGGAGTCGCGTCATCGGCGACGAATGCAGCGTTACCTGCCACGTGAATTCAAGCCCGATACGCGCCTGAAGCGTCCACGGCGTCCTCCACTCGAGGTCGATCGGCATGACGACGTTGCGGTAGATCCGGGCGCCAAAATACCGCGCACACGAGCAGTCGGGCGTGACGGTCGAGTAGAACGTCCAGCGGCCCACCGGGTCGCGATGCCAGATCGACGTGTACGGCGGGCCGAGGGATGATGCGAAGAAGCGGCGAAGCGCCAGCACGTGTCCCGATCGGAACGGCAGTCCGATGACTCCGTACCCGGAGAACGCGTCGCCCGGCCCACTGGGCACGAAGGTGTCGCGCTCGATGGCGTCGACCACGGCACGTGGGGTCATTGCCATGCTCCCTTACCGAACGGCAGCGGCACTCGGGTGCGCGGGAACGGTCCGGACTCCGAAGTGAATGGCAGCGGTGCCGATCGTGCCTAGGGCGATCGTGCCGAGCGCCGCGAAGACGTGGACGTGGAGCAGCTCGGCCGACGACACCAGAATCGATGTCCACATCGCGGCCAGGGCCGCCCGCTTGGCCGGCCTGGCCAGGGCGCCTCCCTCTAGGTACCGCCGGAGCGACGGCCCCAGCCAACGGTGTTCCAGAAGCCACCGCGCAAAGCGTGGCGAGCTCCTGGAAAAACAGTAGAATGCGATGAGGACGAACACGGTCGTGGGGAGGCCGGGAACGAATAGGCCTGCGGTTCCGAGACCCACAGCACCCCAGCCCACCGCCGTCAGCACCAGGTTGAACGACGCGCGCGCGATCGATGTGTCAGTCATGACGGCCTCCGCTACGCTCCTGCCTGGCGCGCGGCGTCCGTCCCGATGGGTCGCGGGCGCCACACCGGAACCAGCATGGGGACTTGTACGCGATAGGCGGCGTACTCGGGATGCGCGTCCATCAGGTCGCGTTCTTCGAGCTGAATGGCCACGAGGATGTACGCCGTGGTCACGGCCGCAAAGAGTAGATGCGTGACGGTCATCGTCGGCGTGCTCCAGAACGCCAACAGCCATCCCACGTAGAGCGGGTGCCGCACGATGCGGTAGAGGATCGGCGTGACGAATCGCAATGGTTCCTGCGGTAGTCCCTGGAAGTGCCGCCACGTTTGCCGGAGGCCGAACAAGTCGAAGTGGTTGATGACGAACGTGGTCACGAGGACGAGCGCCCAGCCGAAGCCGAAGCCGCCATAGAGCAAGGCACGTCCGACCGGGTGCTCGACCTCCCATACCACGCCGCCGAGCGGGTGCCATTGCCAGAAGAGCAGGATCAAGGCCAGGCTGCTGGCCAGGACGTAGGTGCTGCGCTCGGCGGCCGGCGACACCACGGTCGTGAGCAGCCGCTTGAAGGCCGGGCGGGCCATGGCGCTGTGCTGCACGCCGAACAGCGCCAGCAGGCCCATATCGACAAGGAGCGCTGTGCCCAGCGGTCCTGTGGGCCCAGAGTCGAGGGACTTCGGCACCAGGACGTTCCCCAGGAATCCGATGGCGTAGAGAAACGTCAAGAAGAACGCCGCGTAGCTACAAACGCCGTAGATCAACGTGATGATTCTGCCCATGGCTGTGCCTGCCTTTCGTGAGCGCTCGGTGGGTACGGTCCGTCGAGCGATGGAGCCAGTCTGCCGATCCGAGGGCCCGCGAGCCATGCTCGCGCGGCCAAAGTTCTTGCTCGCCGGGAGGGTGGCGCTAGAATGCTTGGCACCAACTCCGAAAAACTTTGCCGGGAGGCCGATCGGGATGGATGCGTTCTCCGAAGTGCTGAGCGGCGTGAAGCTGAAGGGCGCGCTCTTCTTCAGCGCGGAGTTCTCGGCGCCGTGGGCGCTCGCGACGCCGGCGTCGAAGGCGCTGGCGTCAGCGCTTGCGCCCGGTGCGCCCCATCTCGTGGTCTACCACCTCGTGGTCGACGGCGTGGCCCGCGCGGCGTTGCCAGACGGACGCACCCTGACGCTCGAGCCAGGCGATATCGTCGTGTTTCCCCACGGTGATCCCCATGAGCTGAGCAGCGCGTCCGGGGCGCAACACGTGGACACCGCCTCCCTGATGAAGAAAATCCTAAGCCGTGATCTGACACCGATGCGCACCGGGGGTGGCGGCGACAGCACCCGCTTCGTCTGTGGCTACATGGCGTGTGACCCGCTGCTGTGCGCACCGATCCTTGAGGGCCTGCCCTCCATGCTGAAAGTGAACGTGCGTACCGACCGCGCGGGGCACTGGCTGGAGGGCTCGTTGTTGCACCTCGTCGACGAGGCGTCGTCGAACCGTGCCGGCAGTGATGCGATGCTGGCCAAGATGTCGGAGGCCCTGTTCGTCGACACGCTTCGCCGCTACGTGGCGGGGCTACCGGAGCATCAGACGGGTTGGCTCGCCGGCGCTCGCGATCCCATCGTCAGCAAGAGTCTCGCAATGTTGCATAGCCGCGTCGACCATCCGTGGACGATCGCTGAGTTGGCCGAGGCCGTCGGCGTATCGCGAACGGGCCTCGTCGATCGATTCGCCAAGTATCTGTCAGAGCCGCCGATGGCGTACTTGACGCGATGGCGCCTGCAGCTCGCCGCGCAGGCGCTGACGACGACGCCGCGTGGCGTGGCCGACATCGCAGCCGAGGTGGGATACGAGTCCGAGGCGGCGTTCAACCGCGCCTTCAAGCGCCTGTTCGGCACGCCGCCCGCACGGTATCGGCGCGAGCACCGAGCCACGGAAACGCTTGCTGCCGCCAAAACGCAGGTGCAGCTCTCAGGGTAGGCCGAGCCCGCGCCATCGACGAACAGGGCTGCCCCGACGAGATGGAGTGGTTCAACGATCTGCAGCGTGTCTCCACATCGCCGGAGAAGGCCGCTCGGCTGATGGACACGTGCTCGAGCCTGGACGTCCGCTCCGTGCTCGCGGACATCGCGGTTCCCACGATCGTCTTTCACTCTCAGCATGACGGCGTCGTGCCGTTCGACGGAGGGACGTCTGCTGGCTGCCGGCATCCGGGGATCGACGTTCGTTCCGCTCCCCAGCCGGAATCACCTCCTGCTCGAGCGCGAACCGGCGCTGGACGATCTTCCTGCGAGAGCTTGAAGCGTTTCTGGGCTGGCCCGAGAGCGCTACGCCACCTGATCCACGCCCGTCGCCACGTAGTTCAGTATTAGAGGTGACATCAAGTGATGACATCTCATGTGACCTGAGCGAGAGCATTCGGTTGCGCCGGTTGTACTGTGACGGTGCTTCTGGTGGCGCACGCCGGGAGCGTGCATCGCTGTGCCAAAGCCTGCCTCCATCGCTGGACGGCCTCGGGCGTTCCCTTTGCCTCGATGTCCGGGTTGAAGTGAGGTCGGTCGCGGAGGCCGTCAAAGAGAACGAGCTCCACACCTGGTGGCGCGAATACGATGGCGACGTTCAAGAGCGCCAAATTACCTGAGTTTGCCTGGAGGCTTCCGCACACGGCCAAAATCCGCATAGCGCAAGACTAATAACGTCTCGACCGTACGTCGAGGGGCCGACCAGGGTGATCGGGATCGATGCTCTCAGGCGCCACAGGGCAGCGCTTCGGATGTTGGGGCCTGAGCTACGGAAGGAGACCTCACGGATACCGCGTCTTCTTCACCGTCGACAACGACACCAGCGTCGTGCGCGTGGTGCACGTGCGGCGTGGCGTGAGGCGACGGCCGACACTAGGCGAACTCACCGACAGGTAGATAGATCGAGTTCTGACCGGGTAAAATCGGTGTGTTAGTTAGCTGCTTCTATGTCTGCCATCGCTGCCAGCATCGCCCTGGCTCCGTTTGAGAACCTGTCGGGCGATCCCTCGCAGGACGTGCTGGCGATGGGATTCGTTGAGGACATCGCCTCCGCGCTTTCGCGCTTCGGTGCAATCGAAGTCGTGTACCCCCAAGCGTTCGCGGCGGCATCGCCAGGACGCAGCGGCACCGACCCAACTGCCACCGCTTCCAACCTCCTGCGCGGCAGTGTCCGTCGAGCCGGCGACGTGATCCGCATTGCGGTCCAACTGCTCGACACCCACACAGGGCGCCAACTCTGGGCCGATCGCCACGACGTCACCGCGGGGACGCTGTTCACGGTGCAGGACCAGATTGCGGAACAAATTGCCAGCGCGCTGAAGATCGGCGTCGACCGGTCCCGGTTGCGAGCGGCCCAACGTGCGCCTCTGTCCAGCCTGGACACATACGACTGCTGGTTGCGAGGCTTCGAGTGTCTGAAGCGCGGGACTGTCGAGGCAGACGCCGAGGCACGCAGCTATTTCGAACGCGCCCTCGAAGCCGATCCGTCGTACGGGCGCGCGTACGCGGGCCTCTCGCTGTCCCACTTCAACGAATGGAGCTGTCAGGCGTGGCAGAAGTGGGATGAGACCGAGCGCCTTGCGTACGACAACGCCCGTCGCGCGGCGGCATTGGACGATGCCGACCCGATGGTCCAGGTGGTGCTGGGGCGGATTCTGCTGTATCGGCGGCGCTTCGATGAAGCCGCGTTTCACGTTGACAGGGCGCTCAGCCTCAATCCGAACGACGCGGACGTGCTGGTCCACGGGGCGATGTGTCGTGCCTATCTCGGCGATGGTGAGTCCGCGCTGGCGTTGGGCACGAAGGCCATGCGGCTTCATCCCGGGTTTCCCCCGTACTACACCGCGCCCGTAGGGTTGGCCCTTTTCGTCCTCGGGCGCGACGCTGAGGTACTTGCAGCCGGATCGCAGACCCCCATCTCGACGTTCGTCGACATTCCGGCCTTCCTTGCGGCCTCGTGTGCGCTGACCGGTGACCTCGAACGCGCGCGGTTCTATCTGAAAGAGTTCTTGTCGCAGCTCGGCGATCGCATCACCTACGGACGTGCACCGGATCCGGGCGAACCGCTGCGGTGGTTGTTGCACGTGAACCCCTTTCGCCGAGCGCAGGATATCGATCGCCTCGAGCAGGGTCTCCGTCTCGCGGGGCTTGAAGAGGATCCCGATGAGCGTCGGCCCGAGGCCGTTGCGCGGCCCGTGGCCCAAGAGCCCAGCGTGGCGCGGTTTCGCCGCGAGGGCCCGGTGTGGACCTTGGAGTTCGACGGGCTCTCCGTCCAGCTCACCCATCAGAAAGGCTTCAGCGATCTGGCGCGGTTGCTCGATCGACCGGGGGTTGAGGTGCATTGCCTTGAGTTGGCTGACCGCCCGGCCGAGACAACCGGTACCGCGCCGCAGCTCGATGAGCGAGCCCGCCGCGAGATTCAGGCGCGCGCCCGAGAACTGCAGCACGACATCGACGAGGCCGACGCCGCCCATGATCTCGCGCGGGCAGAACAGGCACGTGAGGAGCTCGATCAGATCGTCGAGCTGCTCTCGGGTGCACTGGGGCTGGGCGGACGGTCGCGCGCGCTGGGGAGCGCCGCCGAGCGGGCTCGGTCCGCTGTGACGTGGCGAATCCGCAGTGGCGTCAAGAAAGTCGCCACGGCCCACCCCCAGCTCGGGCGGCACCTGGAAAACGCGGTGCGCACGGGCACGTTTTGCGTGTACCAGCCCGAGCGACCGGTCGACTGGCACTTCTAGCGGGTGGCCACGTCGCGAGTTTCCTCCTCGCACCTGCGCGCGAAGACCGGCCGAACGACCTCGTAGCGCCTTACGGATCGACCTTCCATCGTGAGGCCCAGCCTTACGCCCATGGGGTGATTACGGAGACACCCTATGTGCCAGGTTGTTCAGACCACCGAGGAGGCGCTCACGACGCGCCTTCTCCAGGCCACGATTCACACACTTGAGCTCTTCGGGATCTATCTCGGCAAGGAACTCGGCCTCTACGAGGCGCTGAAATCCGGACGGCGAATCACGCCGCCTGAGCTGGCCCGCACGGCCGGCATCGCCCGCCGCTACGCCCGCGAGTGGCTCGAGCAGCAGGCGGTCGCGGGATTCCTGCGCGTCGAATCGACCAGCGCCCCGGCTGAGGCGCGGCGGTACTGGCTCCCGGCCGAACACACGAATGTCTTGGTTTCCGAGGACCATCCTGCGCACCTCGCCCCACTGGCGCAGATGGTCGCCGGCATCGGTGGGGCGCTCGAGCGGGTCGTCAACGCCTATCGGAGCGGCGGGGGCGTGGCGTATCCACACTTCGGTGCGGCGTTCCGCGCGGGTCAAGCCGGCATCAATCGGCCCGCGTTTCGGTCGGATTTGGTCACGCGCTGGATTCCCGCGTTGCCCGACCTCCACAGCGCGCTCACGTCGATGCGCATGCGTGTGGCCGACGTCGGGTGCGGCGCCGGCTGGTCCACGCTCGCGATGGCCCGGGCGTTTCCACAGGCCGACATCGTCGGCTTCGACGCCGACCCGGCGTCGGTGTATGACGCCCAACGGAACGCGGCCGCGCAAGGCATCGCCGTGCGCTTCGACGTCCGCGCCGCCGACGCGGTGGCCGACGACGGGCCGTTCGATCTCGTGCTGGTGCTGGAAGCCCTCCACGACATGGCACGACCGGACGAGGCGCTCCGCGCGATCCGAGAAACGTTGGCGCCTGGAGGCAGCGTCCTCGTCGCGGACGAGAAGGTCGGCGATCACTTCCACGCGCCAGCGGACGACCTCGAGCGGCTCATGTACGGCTGGAGCATCGTCCATTGCCTCCCGGTCGCGATGGCGGACCAGCCCTCCGCGGCGATCGGTACGGTCATTCGCGCCGACACCGTGCGGGCCCTTGCAACGGCGGCGGGACTTGCGCGTGTCGAGGTCGTGCCCGTCGATGGCGGGTTCTTCCGCCTGTATCGGCTACGCGCACAGTGAGTGTGTCCGGATACCGCTCGTGGGGGCCCGGACGCCTCGTCGGGTCTGACACTCGATCCCACTGAGCTCACTCGTTCGTTTGAAGGGAGATGACGCCATGTCCGCTCGTTTATGCACCACCCGCTTCGTTCGTACGTTCGCCCTGCCTCTGTCTCGCCTCGCTGCCGTCGCCGGCGTGGCGATGATCCTCGGCCCTGCCGCGTATGCGCAGGAGGCCGATGCCGAACGCACCGCGCGCAAGCGCGAGCCGATCGTCTTCACCGTCGACGTCGCGGAAGACCTCGCTGGGAAGTTCGTCCCCACCATGGTCAAGCCGGAACACACACAGCCCGAGCGCGGCTCGTTCTTCGTCACTGAAGGCCGGATCTTCCCGGCCGGCACGATCCAAGGGGATGGCGCGAATTTCGATCCCAACCAGAGTGGGCACATCGGCGTGTGGATCTGCCGTGGCACGCACCTGGTGGCGGCCCACGAGATTCCCGCGGCTCCGCTCTGGGTCGATACGGCGCAATTGTACGTGCTCGGAAGGCAGGGCAAGGAGCAGCTTGCGACAGAGGGTGTCGAGGGCGCCGGTACGGTGCGGCGCATCGTCACCGGCGGTACAGGCAACTTCGCAGGCTGGACCGGCGAACAGCGCCAGACTTTTCTGGGCTTCAACCCGACCGGTGGAGTCAACCTGCGCGTCACGTTCATCCTGCGGCCGCCCGCGCAGTAGCCGCGGGGTCGGGTTCCATGGACCTTGGGGGAGGCGCGGCGGTCAGAGGGCGACGCCTATCTGACTGCCGCCCGACCCGCATTCGTAGATGTGGAGGACATCATGTCAGCGAACGTTCGAATCGCCCTCGTGTTGGTCGCGGCCGTGAGCGCGTCCGTGCTCTCAGCGTCAGGTCAGCAATCGGTGACCGAGGCCAGTACGGTCACGCCGCGGGCGCCCGTGCTCAGCGGGCTCGGGGCGCTCCATCTGCCGGTTGCGACGAAGGACGCGCGGGCCCAGGCCTTCTTCGACCAGGGGCTCCGGTTGCTCTATGCGTTCAACCACGCCGAGGCGCGCCGGGCGTTTCGGGAAGCCGCGCGGCTCGACGGTCAACTCGCGATGGCGCACTGGGGTGAGGCGATGACGCTTGCCGTCAACCTCAACGCGCCGATGTCCGCGGAGAGCGGTCGCCTGGCCTACGAGTCGGTCCAGCGCGCGCAGGCGTTAGCCCACAACGCCAGCCGGAAGGAGCGGGCGCACATCGACGCGCTCGCAATGCGCTTTAGCGCGGATGGGACCGCGCCACGGCCACCGCTCGATCGCGCCTACGCCGACGCGATGACCAAGGTGGCCGGCGCGTTTGCCACCGATCCAGACGTCCAGACGCTGTACGCGGATGCCGTCATGAACACGATGGCCTGGGACTACTGGCAGAAAGACGGCACGCTGAAGCCCGGAGCCGAGCCCGTGCGCCGTTCGCTCGAGCGTGCGATTGGCGCGCATCCGGACCACGCGGGCGCGCATCACTACTACGTCCACTTGATGGAGGGGTCGCGCACACCGGAGGCCGCCGAGGCGAGTGCGGATCGGCTTGGCGGGCTGATGCCCGCCGCCGGGCACATGGTCCACATGCCTGCGCACATATACCTGCGCGTGGGTCGGTACGCGGACGCGGCCGAGGCGAACGTCCGTGCGATCTCCGCCGACGAGGACTATCTGGCGCAGTGTCAGTCACAGGGGCTCTATCCCGTCAGCTACTACCCGCACAACCTGCACTTCCTGTGGGCAGCGGCGACGTTCGAAGGCCGGAGTGCGGTCGCCATTGATGCCGCGCGTCAGGTCGCGGCTAAAGTACCGCATCATCACGCGGGCGCACTGGCGTGGACGGCGGACTTTCCGGTCACGCCGTGGTTGGCCTACGCGCGATTCGGGCGCTGGCGCGAGATGTTGACCGAGCCGAAGCCGCCGGAGACGGAGCCGTACGCGATGGGCATCTGGCACTACGCACGCGGCTTGGCGTTTGTCGCGCGCGGCGAGGTCAAGCGTGCCGAGGCCGAGCTGGCCGCGCTCACGACGCTGCTGGATCACGAAGCTTTTCGGACCACGCTCAAGGACCTGCCGCTGCTGACCAACTTGCAGATCGCGAGGCGCATCGTGCGAGGCGAGCTGGCTTCGCGAGCGGGACGCCACGCTGAAGCGGTGCGACTGCTCCGTGAGGCCACGGCGCTCGAGGACGGCATTCCGTACAACGAGCCGCCGGTCTGGCATCAGCCGCCGCGACAGGTGTTAGGCGCGCTGTTGCTCGCAGCCGGCCGGCCAGCAGAGGCGGAGCCCGAGTACCGCAAGGACCTCGAGCGGTTCCGCGAGAACGGCTGGTCGCTGTTCGGACTGTGGCAAAGCCTCAACGCGCAGGGGCGAGTTGACGACGCCCGCCAGGTCCGCACACGGTTCGACAAGGCGTGGGCGCGCGCGGATGTGTCGCTCGGATCCTCACGCATGATGCTGGCCGATCGGCCGGTGACGTCATCGAGTCACGTGGGAGCAGGAACGGAAGAACCCATGAAGAAGTTTGTGTCGCTCTCAACGGGCGTGCGGATCGAGTTCGTGGAGCAAGGCAAGGCCGACGGCGTACCCGTGATCTTCCTGCACGGTGTCACCGACTCGTGGCGTTCGTTCGAGCGGGTGCTCCCGTTGCTGCCGCCGAGCATCCACGCCTTCGCGCTCTCGCAGCGGGGCCACGGCGATTCCAGTCGCCCGCCGTCCGGCTACCGCTTCGCGGACATGTCGGCGGATCTCCTCGCGTTCTTGGATGCGATGGGTCTGCGTACGGCGATCATTGTGGGTCACTCGATGGGGGCCAGCGTAGCGCAACGGTTCGTCATCGACCACCCTGACCGGGTGGCGCGCCTCGCGTTGATGGGCGCGTTCTCCACCTTTGATGATCCCGGATTTGCCGCCTTCGTGGCATCGTCGATCGCACCACTGACCGATCCCATCGCCGCCCCGTTCGCAAGAGAATGGCAGTTGAGCACGCTCGCGCGTGCCATGCCCGCCGACCACCTCGACGCGGTCGTCTCCGAGACGCTGAAGGTCCCGGCACGCGTCTGGCGCGAGGCGTTCGACGGATTCTTGAAGACGCCGGACTTCACGAGTGAGCTCACGAAAGTCTCCGCGCCCGTGCTGCTGATGTGGGGCGACCGCGACTCGTACGTGCTCCGCGCGGCACAGGACCGCTTGCTCGAAGTCATGCCTAAAGCCCGGTTCATCGTCTACGAAGGCTTTGGACATGCGTTCCATTGGGAGGATTCGGAGCAGTTCACCAAGGATCTCGTGCCATTCCTGACATTGCATACCGGTGGCGACTCGCCGGGCGCAGAGGAACACTCACGGATCGCCAGCATCAGACGGTGAGTCGCTCGAACCGGTCCGGCAAACGCACTCACCATCAGACAAGGTCCCGCTGACTCTGACGCTCGTTGGGGCTGAGAGTCAGCGGGACGTTCGAGGTCCCGCATCTGCTCGGCGTTCGTGCCTGAAACGATACGGGACGACCGCACGTGCCCAGAGGGTTGTCCTTCAGAGACCGCTGCCGTGAGGGACTTGTCGTGTCCGGCAACATGCCGTGAGATGCCGCGATCGGTGTGGTTACTGCCTACCTAATACGGCGTCGGATGTAGACATGATCGCCACGACAAGCGCAATGACGGGGCTGACGCGACAGGGAAACCCGGGGTTGCGATCGACGACAACCGCTTCGCGCCCATCGCCCGTAACTGCGCGTCGTCAAGTGTGAAGAGCGGGCGCGAACTCGTCCAGCGGCAATGCAGAAATCTGAAGACCACATGTTTTCCAACAGAGGACATTCCTCTGGAGTCGATTCTGTTACGGGCGAAATTTGCCGGCACATCCGGTTGTTGCGGTCGAATTACAATTCGCGCCTCCATGCAATCGATGATCCGGGCTATACGAGTCCTGAAATAGGGTAGTGGGCTACTTCGAATTGTTCTTTTTCCGTCTGGTCGCGTCGATCGTGAATCCGACGCTAACGCCAAGTGCGGCACCGAGTGCGACCCATACCCCCATTTCTCCCGTGGCTGATCCCATTGCCGCGCCGATGCCGATGCCTACGGCCGTCCATCCGCCCACGTGTTTGGCGTTCATATTCCCTCTTGGACTTGATCCGGTTTGGTGGACATCTCCCGAAAGGTGGGTACGATGTCCGCAATGGCAGAGACACGCAGCCGACGGCCTCGTCGGCGATTCACGGATGAATTCAAACAGCAAGCGGTGCGGCTCGTCCTCGACGAGGGCAAGAGTGTCACCGCGGTCGCTCGCGAGTTGGACCTGGTCGCGT